>Ga0307488_10001838_pt1 | contig 17884 bp, 14 predicted proteins | sample SB02metaG_FD_202248 | JGI IMG/M metagenome (GOLD analysis project Ga0307488, IMG submission 202248) | Sea-ice brine microbial communities from Beaufort Sea near Barrow, Alaska, United States - SB 0.2 | ecosystem: Environmental > Aquatic > Marine > Coastal | place: USA: Alaska | collected... | reverse complement strand
AAGAAAAGTTTACCTTTGGTCGTGTTATCGCTTCCTGCGAAGTTTTTAAAGGGATCGGCCTTTTAATTACACATAGCAACTCCATATGGGTATTTCATCTATATTGACGGATTTGTTTGCACAGATGTTGCGCTGAAGCCTTCCTATTATTTTTAAATCAAATACAATTGATCCAAGTAATCCACTTTTTGAAGTTTTAAGTTTGTTTGATATGTTAAATTTTTCCCTGAGTGACGAGAGGTTCTAAAAATCAATTCACTCTTACTTAATGTTAATCATTTTTTCGTATTGGAGTCCCAAGATTGAACAAGGTTTTAAACTTCTCAGCAGGTATTCTGCTTCTTTCATGTACCGCATATAGTTATGCTTCAAATACCTCAGGTGTCCATGGTCCAGGAGTCAAAGCAGATGAACGTAGTATACAGCTTCGGCTAGCCTTATCGCCAAGTGATGAAAATGGTGAACCGGATAATTGGGCCTATCGTTTGCACTATGAACATGCATTTAATGATGAATTCAGAGGCCGTATGATTTTACAGTATCGTGACCGTGGCAATTTCCAATATGAATATATTCGTGGTGAGTTGCTCTATAATTTCAAGAAAAAAGCTGACGATGGTAAGTGGTCAAGCGGCGTACGTTTTGATATTCGTCAACGCAGAAGTGATAATCCAGAGATGTTTGCGATAAATTGGACAAATCAATGGGATTTATCAAATGGTATCCGTGTTCGTGGGATCTTAATTGGCGCTTGGGAATTTGGCAGTGATCGGGCATCCAATGGAACTGAAGTTGAAACACGTGGCAGCGTAACCAAAAAACTAGAAGGTGGATTAACGATAGGAGTCGAGATGTTTAATGATTTTGGACGTGTTGGCGATTTTGGATCTTTCAACAATCAAAGCCACCAAATTGGTCCTATGTTAGGTGGAAGCTTGGGAGGCCTTAAGTATGAGGTTAGATATCTTGCGGGCATGTCCAATGGATCCAGAGATCACAATTTTGGTTTGAGGTTCAATAAATCATTCTGATACATTTGCTATCGTGTAATCGGTTAGCCCATAATGTTAGCAAACAGCTGAGTTAAAAATCATTTTAACCACAGTGCTCAAAGAGACTTGGCTGCAACGCTGCCGAACAAAGAGGAACAGATTATTAAGTAGTCAGTTCCTTTTCTCTATTGCCTCATTGAGGGTCAACCGTGGTTTTCAGGGGCCATTACATCTTGGCATTATTTGCCCCGTTTGTTCTGAATCGATAAGCATGTCTATGGAATAAGGCTATTACCGCCAAAAAATGTACCAGTGGGGTCATCATTACGTTTTAATCTGATATCAAACCGAACAGGTTTCATTTTTTTCGTAACTCACCGTTGTCACCTGCTTTGCCGACCAAGACCAGAATTAAAATATGTATCCCATCCATTTTTAATTTCTCTCGTTAAATTTTAGAATGAAACAACACAATTTCTACTTCGTTCTTTCCCTTCATATAAAGTTATATCAGCCCGAGCAATACTATAATCACTATTAATAACATCGCTCCAGGCATCGGCAAACCCAAGTGTTATGGTAAAATTCAGTTTCCGAGATCATAGGCCACGGGGCTGAATATAATTTATCCCTAGATCTTAAACTGACTGTCATGTTTTTTAGCAGTAAGCCGCAGCAAGCCTTAGCAAGTATGCTATTTTTAAATGTGGTTTCTGGTAAAAAGACTAAAAATGCCTCCCCACCTAAGCGAACAGTCTAATCAGATTTTCGAGCAACAATTCTTCTATTGTGCTAGCTCTTTAAGAACCATGTCACCACAATGATGCCCTTAGGAATCGTTAAATGGCTTAAAAAATTAATATCAATTAAAATGAGACTCACATTACTTCATGGGCAACAGCACAAATAGACTAACCACTGTTATTATTTATATTTGTACAAGAGACCAATAATGTATTTTGGCGAGTCTAACTTTTACCCTTTGTGATATTTTTATATTAACCCATAAAAAAAGGCCTCAAAAGAGGCCGTTTTTAAAAGTAGGCAACTAAGGTGCATGTTTTTCAAACTTGGATCCAAAATTAGAATTCTTAGGAAAATAGTGCAGCCGGGCAGGCAATAGTATGTCTATCCACTAATCAGGATGAATGGCATGCGCAACTTTCGCAATCTGGTTTCGCATCCAAATATGCGCATCGTCTAAATCAGCACTTACATGCCAATATAAAAAGTATTCAAGTGGTGGTAATTCAAAAGGTAATTCGTACATAGACAAATCATAATGTTTAGCTAAGTGGTAAGGCATACAAGCGATTAAATCGGTTTTAACTAAGGTTGATGGGATGGTTAAAAAGTGTTGACTGCGCATCACTACTCTGCGTTTTTCCCCTGCTTTATCTAGCGCTACGTCTATTGGGCCAACACCTGTTTTTCTGTGAGAAACGTTAATATGCCCGAGCTGCAAAAACGCATCCATGCTCATACCTTGTGATAACGAGGGATGATTTTTACGTGCCAACACCACAAACCTGTCTTGAGCGATTTTTTGTTTACATAAATGTTGGTCGCTAAATGATGAAGCATCCGCATAGAAATCTAGATTACCACTTGCCATAGCTGACACAATGTTTTTACGTTCCATTTCATAGTTTGTTAGTGATATTTTAGGAGCACTTTTTTGTAGTTGCCCTAACAACCGAGGGATCACACTGACTTCAAGTAAATCTCTGCAAGCAAAATTAAAGGTTTTTTCTGCTTTCAAGGGATCGAAAATATGACTCTCTTGCACACTTTTTCGCAATAAACCAAGGGCTTCTCGAGCCGGTCCAATGATATTTTGTGCCACTGGTGTGGGAGTCATACTGTGTCCAGTTCTCACAAACAAAGGGTCGTTCAACATTTCTCGTAAACGCGCCAAGGAGTTACTGACTGCTGGTTGTGTAATACATAACACATCAGCGGCTTTAGTTAAGCTGCCAGCTGTGTAGATAGCATCAAAGACAGCAAATAAGTTTAAGTCAATACGGTGCAAATTCATAAACAGTACCTATACAAAATATCAGCAAACAGGATACGTTATTTATTAGTTAAATCAATGTTTAGCTATAGTTAATATTCATTACATTGATATATGGAAGCTTGTTAGACTATTAAATCAATTGACGAAGGAGACAGTAATATGACTAAAACATTATTAGCGTTAACACTGGGAGAACAACTACCAGTAGGTGATTGGGTATGTATTTCTCAAGCGGATATAGACTTATTTGCCAAGGCCACAAATGATCATCAATGGATACACGTTGACCCACAGAGATGTAAAAAAGAGAGTCCTTTTGGAACTACAATTGCGCACGGGTATTTAACGGTCACTTTAATGCCTAACTCTCTTTATCAATCTATTCAACCAGATCCGACATACAAATCGTTACTCAATTATGGGGTTGATAAAATTCGATTTATTGAACCTGTTCGAGCGGGTGATAAAATAAGATTTATATCGACTTTAATTAAAACAGAACAAAAGGCCTCTGGCATGTTGTTTTATTTTGAAACTGTTGCAGAGATAGAAGGACGAGATAAACCTGCCATGAAAGGCGTTTTTCTGACTTTATTAGCGGGTGCTTAGTGGCGCTGTAAATACATTTAATCTAGACAATGTAAAGTAATTATTTGATTGTGTTATTAATTTACCTGGTCAGACCATTGCGAGAATTGATGTTCACATATAAATAACAATCTATTTACATGTCAGCCTCTCCAACCTACTATCAGTGCCGAGTGTTGATAACTCTGTTCATCAGTCACTCAGCAAACAAAAAATATTATTAAAATCAAGTAGTTTGAAGGTCTTTTAGTCAGGTTGTCCTACATTGTCTACTTTTGAACGAGATATCTAATAGCAAATAGCTCACCTATTGGGAACACATTATGAAAATGAAAACTAAACTAACAGCATTGGCAGTGGCAATTTCCGCCCAACTAATACCTATGGGCAACTTCGCAATTGCTCAAGAAGAAAGTGCCGATAAGGAACAAGAATTTGAATTAATCATGGTAACAGGTAGCTTTGTAAGGCGTAGTGAAAACTTCGAATCACCGTCACCATTAGCGGTATTGGATGCAGGAGATATTGACGCTATTGGTGCAAAAAGTATTGGTGATATTACCCAAACACTGACCATTAACACCGGTGCAGAAAACACCCCTGATGCTTTTACTCAAAACGCAACAGCTGGCACCTCAAATATTAATTTACGCGGCTTAGGCGTGGCCTCTACCTTGATATTACTCAACAATAAACGACAAGTTGTGACAGCCCAGGCAAATAATGGTGGGGTGAATTTTGTTGATACCAGTTCTTTGATACCTATGATTGCTTTAAATCGCATGGAAATAGTAAAAGACGGTGCCTCTGCTTTGTATGGTTCAGATGCCGTTGCTGGGGTAGTTAACTTTATTACCAAGCAAAATTATGAAGGGGCTCAAGTAACCATGGACTATCAGGATGGCGCTCATGGAGACAATAAAGAATATAACATACAAGGTTTATGGGGAACGGTAGGTGATGATAGTAGCGTAATGGCGGCTGTCAGTTATACCAACAGGTCACCTCTGTTTACATCGGATCGACGATTAAGTCGACCACAAGATGATCTCAGTACATTAGGAAATCCAGGCACGTTTTTCTTTGGTGGAGTACTTCCCATTGTCGACCCCACTGGATGTGCTGAGTTTGGTGGTATCCCATTTGACCCTATCGGCCTCCCAGACGCTACCCCGTGGCAAGAAGGTTTTTGCGGGTTTGATTTTGGTAAAGGTTATTCATACGTGCCAGACGAATCTCGGGTTTCAGCTTACTTTCAAGCGTCAAAACAAGTCACTGATGATATTGAGTGGACCACTGAAATATCCATGGCCAGAAACAGGGCTGAGCGGGGTGGCTCACCTAGCTTCCCAATATTAACTTTGCCCACAGTTCCTGCAAGTCATCCAAATAATCCATTTGGATCAGATGTTGGCTTTTATGGCAGAGCATTCGGGAATGATGCTAATGGTCAAGCTTTTCCTGGCGACCCGGCAAATACCGAGTCTGATACATTCAGATTTATGACTAAGGTACAAGGTGAAACCGATGCTGGTTTCTGGGAAGTCAGTTATACCGCTGCCCGTAATGACTTTTTGTTTTCCGTTAACGATACTTTAGGTCAAGAGATTCAGAACGCTCTTAATGGTTTTGGCGGCAATGGCTGTGACCTAATAACAGGTGAGGCAGGTGTTGGTGCATGTGAATACTATAATCCCTTTTCGACGTCTTTAACTACATCGCCTAATTCTCAAAACGTGATTGATGCATTTACTGCTCGGGAAGTCATTGATTCTGTATCAAATTTGGAAGTGGCTGAAGCGTTTTATTCAACTAATTTATTTGAGATGGACGGCGGCGCTGTAGGTCTTGCCGTAGGTGCACAATACCGCTATCAGGACTTGTCTCAGGATTATGATTCGTTGGCCAATCAGGATAAGTTTACCTTTGTCATTGGTAACCCAGATATTGAAGGGGAGCAAGACGTTGTGGCTGTGTTTGCTGAGATTGCCTTGCCTATTACTGATACATTCGATGCGCAAGTTGCCCTACGCTATGAAGATTACGGTGGCACCACAGGTGATACCTTAGATTATAAGTTGGCGGCTTCATGGCGAGCAACAGAGGATTTTTCTTTGCGGGCTTCGGCGTCCTCATCCTTCAGAGCGCCTTCAATATTTCAACGTGACGGTGGCGCTACCGCTTTAAATCAAGTGAGGGATCCCTTAACTGGTAGTACTTCTTTTGCAGCCACTCGTGCATCGGGCAATCCAGAGCTTGTACCAGAAGAATCAACAGCTTTTAACATGGGGTTATCATTTGAGCCCGTGGATGATTTATCCATTGAAATGGACTATTGGAGCTTTGACTTTACTGATTTGATTATTCAAGAGAACTTTCAAGCGATACTTACTGCTGAGCCGCAGAATACAGATAGGATAGTACGCGCTGGGGATCCTTTAAATGGTCCAGTAACACAAGTGAATACCACCTATATTAATGCAAGTTCTTTGGAAACATCGGGTTTAGACATAGTGCTCGGTTATAAGATAGACACGGATATGGGTAGCTTTTCACCTAGTCTCAGTGCTACCTATATACTCGCTTATGATTTGGTCGATCCTCAGGCAGGCCCAATCGATGGGGTAGGTTCTCGTAACTACAATAATGTAGGCACATCTTCACCTGAACTAAGAGCTAATCTAGGTTTGAACTGGAAGCATGAGAACTACTCGGCTAATGTTTTTGCTCGTTATACTGACAGTTACACAGACGATCAAAATAACCTCAAAGAGATTGACAGCCATCTCACATGGGATGCTCAACTCAATATTGATTTGGGGGGCTTGTTTGAAACTGAGGGTGCTTACGTCCTTACTTTTGGTGGTGTTAACCTAACCGACGAAGATCCACCACAAGTATTTACCAATGGTGGTTTCGATTCTAAAGTACATGACCCACGTGGACGCCAAGTTTACGCGCGTTTGGCAATTGAGTTTTAGTTAATATCGAATGTAAGTACATATAATCCCCGGCAATGACCGGGGATTTTTTTGTAAACTACTTTTTCCAGTTGTTATGATCATAGTTAGCACCTTTGACTTTTATTTATCCAATTGTTTCCTCACTATAGGTTATGCTTTAATTTAACAAAGTGATGAGAAAACTATAATGGATAAATATTCAGAAGAAAAAATTCAAATTGAGTTAAAAAATATAAATCAACAACTTGAAATTCAACAGCAATGGCAAGTTGTTGAAGGGAAGTTGACAAAAACTTTTAAGTTTAAAAGTTTTATCCGTGCTTTTGGTTGGATGTCACAAATCGCTATATGGGCTGAAAAACTCAACCATCATCCTGAGTGGTTTAATGTTTATAATAAAGTGGAAGTGAAACTTACTACGCATGATGCAGGTGGTATAAGTGAATTAGACTTTAAATTAGCTGAAAAAATGGAATTATTTCTCAATAGTTGAAGTTTTTTTATTTGTGTTGTTTACAGCACAAATAAAAATAATATCAAAAGGCAACGGGCGGAATTATCTTAAGTCGTTGCTTAATTCAACATATCGTATGTAGTTTAAACGGTTGAACCGGTTTTTAAAATTTATCTGTACTAACCCCTTGCGCGCCTTAGTTTGCTATGTATAATACGCCCCACTTGAGGAGAGGCAGAAAACAACAGCCTTACACTCAAAGTAGATTTCAGTCGCGGGATGGAGCAGTCTGGTAGCTCGTCGGGCTCATAACCCGAAGGTCGTAGGTTCAAATCCTGCTCCCGCAACCACTTTACATGTGAATGGTAGTTATAGGTTCACCGGTAATAAGTATTTTGGATTTAAGTTTGAATTCTCCAGAGATTCAAATAGTAAAGTTTCAGTCGCGGGATGGAGCAGTCTGGTAGCTCGTCGGGCTCATAACCCGAAGGTCGTAGGTTCAAATCCTGCTCCCGCAACCATATTAAGATGACCAACAAGTAAAATTGTTGGTCTTTTTTTTTGGAATAAATCCTGTTTTTAGTTCTTCAGTCAATACCCTAGTTAAATAATGTTTTACATCTTGTCAGGCCGAGCTCTGAGGGTGTAACTTTCAACTTGTTATCCATCTAATATATAAAACTAATTACAAGGCAAATAAGTCAAATGAATCGAGGCGGAAGCAGACTATATTTTATATAAATATTAATAGAATCATCGAGTAGCATAAATTTAGGTCCATGTCAGATTTTAGCCCTAGCAATTCAACACTGTCTATATGCTGAATTATCGATGTTAAATTCGCGCCTTGCGTGTTTTTTAGACATTCAGTTCCCTCTAGCCTTGCAAGTCGCCTTTGTCCTCTGTAGAATCCGTCGCACTTGAGAAGCGATCTCCCTCATCTTATGATGATAGTAACGTTTCATAGTGTGAAATTTTTCAGCGAGCAACTTGTTACACAGTTGGTACCGCACTTTCACAACCACTTTTAAAAGTTGGTAACATACCAGCTTTTAGTAAATTAGTGGACTAGGGTCCAGAAACAAATAACCCCGCTTGTACGGGGTTTTTTGTCTTTTAAATTTCGATTTTCTTTCTGGGCATTTGGCCCTTTTTTCGTTTTTGGAGCAAAGATTTGTCGCAACTCGAACAAAAGCTAACGGACATGTTAACGGCACCTGTCGAAGCATTGGGCTTTGAGATGGTGGGTGTTGAATTTTTGCGGGCAGGTAAACATTCTACCTTGCGTGTATTTATTGATCATCCAGATGGTATCAGTGTTGAACATTGTGCTGAAGTAAGTCGTCAAACTAGCGCGGTGCTGGATGTTGAAGATCCTATCAGTGTAGAATACAACTTAGAGGTGTCATCACCTGGAATGGACAGACCTTTATTTAAAGAAGCTCACTACCTTGAGTGTCTTGGGGAAGTAGTGTCGCTTAAGTTAAGAATACCTATGGGCGATAGGCGTAATTTTAAGGGAAAAGTGTTAGCTTGCGAAACAGGCAATTTGACATTAGAAATTGATAATCAAACACATGTTTTGGTTATCGCGAATATTGAGAAAGGTAATCTAGTCCCTTCTTTTGATTAAGATGGCGACCTGACAAGGGCTGTCGTAAGAGAGTAATCAGTGAGGCAACAATGAATAAAGAAATTCTGTTAGTGGCTGAAGCCGTTTCAAACGAAAAACAGGTTCCAAGAGAAAAAATCTTCGAGGCGTTAGAGTTTGCTATTGCCAGCGCTACCAAAAAGAAAAGTGAAGCCGAGATCGAAGTGCGCGTTAGTATCGACCGCGAAACAGGCAGTTTTGATACTTTTCGTCGTTGGTTAGTGGTCGCAGATGATCACGAACAAGAAAATCCAACGGCTGAAATGTGTTTATCTACTGCTCAGATGGACGAACCAGATAAGCAGCTGGGTGAATTTGTTGAAGAGCAAATAGACTCGATCGCATTTGACCGGATCACCACACAAACAGCTAAACAAGTTATTGTTCAGAAAGTTCGTGAAGCAGAGCGTGATCAGGTCATAGCAGAATATGAAGACCGAGTTGGCGAATTAGTCACAGGTACCGTTAAAAAAGTTAATCGTGACAACGTCATTATTGATTTAGGAAATAATGCTGAAGGTGTTATTTACCGTGACGATATGTTGCCTCGTGAAACATTCCGTCCCGGTGACAGAGTACGTGGTCTACTCTACGTTATTCGCCCTGAGGCACGTGGTGCACAGTTATTTATTAGCCGTACTCATCCAGATATGTTGGTTGAGTTGTTCCGCATCGAGGTGCCGGAAATTGCAGAAGAAACGTTAGAAATTAAAGCGGCAGCACGTGATCCAGGGTCAAGAGCTAAAATTGCCGTTAAAACTAACGATAAACGTTTAGACCCAGTCGGCGCATGTGTTGGGATGCGAGGCTCTCGTGTTCAAGCCGTCTCAGGTGAACTAAGTGGTGAGCGGGTTGATATTGTGCTTTGGGACGATAATCCAGCACAATTTGTAATCAATGCGATGGCTCCAGCTGAAGTTGCTTCTATTGTTGTTGATGAAGATAATCATTCAATGGATGTTGCAGTCGAAGCCGACAATTTAGCGCAAGCCATTGGTCGTAGCGGTCAAAACGTTAGATTAGCCAGCCAGTTAACAGGCTGGGAATTAAACGTAATGACAGTAGATGCTTTGAATGCCAAACATGAAGAAGAAAACGCTAAAGTTTTAACTGTATTTACTGCTGGTTTAGACATCGACGAAGATTTTGCTTCTATTTTGGTAGATGAAGGTTTTACGACACTTGAAGAAATAGCCTATGTGCCTATAAACGAATTGCTCGATATAGAGGGGTTAGATGAAGAGATGGTTGAAGAGTTGCGTGAACGCGCTCGTGCGACCTTAACGACTCGCGCATTAGCTACAGAAGAATCGCTTGAGGCTGCAGAGCCAAAAGAAGAGCTGTTAAATCTTGAAGGAATGGACAGGCACGTTGCCTATACCCTAGCAAGCCGCGGCATTACCGATCTTGAAGGCCTTGCAGAACAAGGCACCGATGAGATTTCAGATATAGAAGAATTAAGCGATAAGAAAGCCGGTGAATTAATTATGGCCGCCCGTAATATCGTTTGGTTTAACGAAGAATAGGTCAACAGGAGGAATTCCCATATGGCAGAAGTATCCATAGAAAAACTTGCCACTGATATAGGCACTTCGGTTGACCGGTTGGTTCAGCAATTTAAAAGTGCAGGCATTGATAAAGCAGCTGGCGGTCAAGTAACAGAAGACGAAAAGCGCATATTGTTAGATTTTTTGAGCAAGCAACATGGTGGTGCTGGTTCAGAAGGGCCAAAACGTATGACGTTACAGCGCAAGACAACCAGCACACTCAGTGCAGGAAAGTCTAAAGGTGTGACGGTTGAAGTGCGTAAGAAGCGAACTTATGTGAAGCGTTCTGATGTTGAAGAAGCAAAAATGGCTGAAGATGAAGTTAAACGTTTAGCCGAAGAACAGCAAGCTAGACTTGAAGCTGAACAGCAAGCCATTGAAAATGCCAAAAATGCTGCTCAAGAAAAAGCACAAAAAGCAGCTGAAGCAAAAACTAAATCAGATGCAGAACGAACTTCACGTGCCGAAAAAGCTAAAGAAGTGCGTGCTGCTGAAGAGTCAGCCTTGAGTCCAGAAGAGAAAGCAGAGCAGGAGCGTAACCGTTCTGAAGCTGAAAAACTTCGTAAGGCTCAAGATGAAGAGATTCAACGCAAACTTGAATTAGATGCTAAAAATGCTGCTGAAGAAGCTAAAAAGCTTGCTGAAGAAAACTCACGTCGCTGGAAGGAAGAAGAAGAGCGTCGTAAAAAGCAAGAAAAAGAAGAAGTCCATGTGCATTCAAACCGCTACGCGCAAGAAGCTGAAGATGCTGATGATATTAAAACTGAACTTGGCGGCCGCAGACGTAAAAAATCTAAGAAGAATGCTGGGTCAGATTTGAAACATGCTTTTAATAAGCCTGCACAACCTGTCGAGCGTGTTGTTCGTATAGGCGATACCATTACAGTAAGTGAGTTAGGTAGTAAACTAGCCATTAAATCTACTGAAGTGATTAGAGCTCTAATGAAAATGGGTGAAATGGTTACTATCAACCACGTACTTGACCAAGAAACTGCTGTGTTAGTAGTGGAAGAAATGGGTCATAAATATGAGCTGGTTAATGATAACGCACTTGAAGATGAGCTGATTGCTGAAGCTTCTGGTGGTGAAAAATCTAGTCGTGCACCTGTTGTTACTATAATGGGTCATGTTGACCATGGTAAAACATCACTACTTGATTATATTCGACGCGCGAAAGTGGCAGATGGTGAAGCCGGTGGTATTACCCAGCACATTGGTGCTTACAGTGTTGAGACAGCCAGCGGACGTATCGCCTTTTTAGATACTCCCGGTCACGCTGCATTTACCGCTATGAGAGCTCGTGGTGCTGTTGCAACTGATATAGTTATTTTAGTTGTTGCTGCAGATGATGGTGTTATGCCGCAAACTAAAGAAGCAGTACAACATGCAAAAGCTGCAGGTGTACCGTTAATTGTTGCGGTAAATAAAGTTGATAAAGAATCGGCTGACCTAGATAGAGTCAAAACTGAATTATCACAAATTGAAGTGATTTCAGAAGAGTGGGGCGGTGAACACCAGTTTGTTTATGTCTCAGCTAAAACGGGTCAAGGAGTAGATGAGCTATTAGAAGCCATCAGCCTACAAGCCGAGCTACTCGACTTGCAAGCAGTGCCAACTGGCCCTGCTAAAGGTATCGTCATTGAATCACGCCTTGATAAAGGCCGTGGACCTGTTGCATCTGTGCTTATCCAAGAAGGTGAGCTTCGTGCTGGTGACATCATGTTATGTGGTGAAGAATACGGACGTATTCGAGCCATGCGTGATGAAAATGGTAAAGATGTGAAAGTTGCTGGCCCATCAACACCAGTAGAAATCCTTGGTTTATCAGGGGTACCTATTGCGGGTGAAAATGCAATTGTGGTGCAAGATGAGCGTAAAGCTCGTGAAGTTGCCTCTAAACGTCATACTAAACAACGCGAGCTCAAATTAGCTAAACAACAAAAAGCCAAATTGGAAAATATGTTTGCCAATATGGAAGCTGGCGATGTTAGCGAGTTAAATGTTGTACTTAAGGCTGATGTTCAAGGTTCTGTCCAAGCCATATCTGAATCTTTGACTAAGTTGTCTACTGATGAAGTAAAAGTGAACATTGTTGGTAGTGGTGTAGGTGGTATTACCGAAACTGACGCAAGTTTAGCTGCAGCATCAGGCGCAATTGTGGTCGGCTTCAACGTTCGTGCTGATGCATCAGCTCGTAAAGTAATCGATACTGAAGAAATTGACTTACGTTATTACAGTATTATTTATCAATTGATCGATGAAGTGAAGCAGGCCATGAGTGGTATGTTAGCACCTGAATTCAGACAAGAGATAATCGGTTTAGCTCAAGTACGTGACGTATTTAAATCGCCTAAGATTGGTGCAATTGCTGGTTGTATGGTCACAGAGGGTATTGTTAAACGTAGCAGTCCTATCCGTGTTCTACGTGACAATATAGTTATTTATGAAGGTGAACTTGAGTCATTGCGACGCTTCAAAGATGATGCACAAGAAGTCCGAAATGGGGTGGAATGTGGTATCGGAGTGAAGAACTACAATGATGTGAGAGTGGGTGACCAAATCGAAGTATTTGAAACCGTTGAGATTAAGCGCGAACTTTAAGTTTGCATTAAGTTCAATCAGCTTTTAGCTAATAAGAATAAACGGAGGCTACGGCCTCCGTTTTGTTTCTGAAAAGGTATCTTAGGTACCAGGAGAAATTAATATGGCCAGAGAATTTTCACGTACTGACAGAGTCGGTCAACAAATTCACAAAGAAATCGCCAGTATTTTACAGAATGAATTTAAGAATCGTGATCCTCGCCTTGGCATGGTAACTGTGTCTGGTGTTGAAGTATCGCGGGATTTAGCTCACGCTAAAATTTACGTGACGTTTTTCGAAAATGATGAAGAACAAGTCAAAAATTATTTAACTATTCTTGAAGACAATAAAGGTTTTATTCGTACGTTATTGGCTAATCGGATGCGTATGCGTGCTGTACCAGCAGTAAAATTTGTTCGCGATGGTTCTTTAACTGAAGGTATACGTATCGCCAATTTAGTGAGTGACACCTTAAACAAAGATGAAGAACGAGCTAAATTGGCCGGGCGTTCTTTGGATGATAAAGAGTCAGTCGAACCAGAGTCTAAAGAAGACGAGCAAAAGTAGTATTTATGGCAAGAACAAGAAAAGGTCGTGCCGTAAACGGCATCATATTACTGAATAAAGGCCTAGGCTTGTCGTCTAACCATGCATTGCAACAAGTTAAACGCATGTTTAATGCCGCAAAAGCAGGTCATACCGGTGCTTTAGATCCACTGGCAACGGGCATGCTGCCAATTTGTTTAGGCGAGGCGACTAAGTTTTCTCAGTTTTTATTGGATACAGATAAAACTTACCAAGTAACAGCTAAGCTTGGAGTGCGCACTACGACTTCAGATGCAGATGGAGAGGTAGTAGAAACTCATCCTGTCAATGTATCTGAACCACAATTGATTGCTGCCTGTGAACAGTTTAAAGGGCCCATTAAACAAGTACCCTCTATGTTTTCAGCTTTAAAACATCAAGGCAAACCTTTATATTTTTATGCCCGCCAAGGCATTGATATTCCAAGAGAAGCCCGTGACATCACTATATTTAGTTTATCCATTGATAGATTTGAAACGGATGAAGTGGATATGACTGTGCATAGTAGTAAAGGTACTTATATTCGCTCCCTAGTGGATGATATTGGTCAGCTGTTAGGCTGCGGTGCTTATGTGAGTAAGTTACACCGTACCCAAGTGACTGATTATCCAGCGGATAAAATGATGACAATGGAATCATTACAAGCACTTAGGGACCAAATAGATAACGAAGCAGCAGATTTATTAGATGCCCAAACTTTTACTGCCCTAGATCAGTTATTGATGCCTATGGACTCTGCAGTTAAAACCCTTGATTCAGCTGAAGTAGAACAAATTGCTGAAGGTTTTTTTAGAAATGGTAACCCAGTTAATTTTATTGGCTCCACAGAATATGCTCAAGACACATTAATCCGAGTGTATAGCAAGGATAGTGGATTATTTTTAGGCGTGGGGTTTATTGACTCTGACGGCAAAGTTGCACCAAAACGCTCGGTTGTTTATAGCTAAACATATTAGAACTTGTGTGTACGTGCCAGTTATAAAATTCTGCCAATATAAGACTTGTTTTTTAGTTTGGCATCGCTATAATACGCGCTCTTTTTGACTCGCTGAATTAGTGATTGGCGGGTTGTATCTTTAAACTCTTATTTATTGGAGAAAATTATGTCACTAAGTACACAAGAAACGGCAACAATCCTTGCTGAGTATGCAGTTAAAGAAGGCGATACAGGTTCTCCTGAAGTTCAAGTTGCTTTATTAACTCACAACATCAACAAGTTGCAAGGTCACTTTAAAGACCATAAGAAAGATCACCACTCACGTCGTGGACTTCTTCGCATGGTTAGTACTCGTCGTAAGTTACTAGATTATCTTAAAGGTAAAAACCTTGAACGTTATCAAGCTCTCATCAAAAGTTTAAGCCTACGTCGTTAATCGACTTAAGCATTAAAAAAAAGACGCGAAAGCGTCTTTTTTTATGCCTGTGAGAAAGTGAACCATTTTTATACTGATGGGTACCAGAGGGCGAATAAAGGGAAATAAAGATTTGTATTGAATTGCTCTACAGACAATATCTTTGGCAACTAAAATAAAGCATGAAATAGTAAAATATCATACGAGCTCTCAGTACATCGTAATAATGGCATCCAAATTGAGTGTTAAAGCGTCATATTCAACGGCTCAAAAGTACCTTTCAACTACACCGCTCTCGCGGGAGAGTTGCCGCTTTTTGGCCTCTTATAATCGCCACCATTATCGACCCGCTTCTAAGTTTATGATTTAATCTGCTGTGGTAATAGACTCACCTCAGCCTTCATAGGATCTTTTAAATTTTCATGCTTTGTCTATACTTTAGTTGCTCAATCCAATAACAAGGAAAGGCTACTATGGCTAAAATTTCACTCCAAGTTCCCGCTCTATTAACTGTACCATTTAGCAAGGACAGGTGAGTTTATGGATATTTCCGGTTTTTATCAGGAGCTCCGTCGTCGTAAAGTTATCCGTGTAACCTTTGTTTATGTTGTTGTAGCTTGGCTAATTGTTCAGATTGCCGAAACGACTTTTGAACCACTTCAACTGCCTGATTGGTCACTACCTTTTGTAATTATCATTCTTGCACTTGGACTTCCCATTGCCATGGTGCTGGCATGGGCTTTTGATTTAACTCCCGATGGATTGGTGCGAGATAGTGAATTAGCAAAGACAAATAGCTTTAAAACAAACTCGCCCTTGTCTGACGCACCTTCAATTGGTGTTTTACCATTTGAAGACATGAGTGAAGAAAAAAATCAGGGCTATTTTTGTGATGGCATTGCAGATGAAATCTTAAATTTGCTCACGAAGATAGAATCCTTACAAGTCGCTTCTCGAACGTCATCATTTCAATATAAAAACAAATTCGCAGACATTAAGGAGATTGGTCGGCAACTCAATGTAAAAAATATTTTAGAAGGAAGTGTTCGCAAGCAAGGTAGCCAAATTCTTATAACCGCACAACTAATTAATGTTAATAATGGTTACCACCTTTGGTCTGAACGCTACCATCGTGACTTGGCGGATATATTTCTTATTCAAGAAGAAATTGCTAATTGTATTGTTACAGCTTTAGAAGTGACCCTGAGTAGTCAAGAACAGCGCGTTATAAAAATGCGTTCTACTAAAAATATTGATGCCTATGAGTATTACTTACGAGGTTGGCACTTTTTTCACAGAACCACTCAAAAGGACTTACTACACGCTATTGAAATGTTTAAAAAAGCCATAGATAAAGATGCAGACTTTTCGCGTGCATGGGCGGGTATCGCCGATACTTATGCCTTTTTATATTTGTATTTTGATAATCAACCAGACTACAGAGAGAAGGCTAGCAGCTGCAGTAAACAAGCATTAAAAATATGTAGTGAACAAGCTGAGTCGCATGTATCACGGGGAATGGCTCACTTGTTATGCCACGAATTTAAAGAAGCAGAAACAGAGCTTAATCGTGCTATTGAACTGGCTCCGCGTAGTTTTGAGGCTTTCTATTTTTATGGACGAAGCTGCTTTCACCAAGGCAAGTTAACAGAAGCCGCTGCCATGTTTGAAAAGGCAAGTTCAATCAACCCTGACGATTATCAGACTGTTCTTTTGTTACCTCAAATTTACCGGAGCCTAGGTAGAGTAGACGATGCGTTAAATGCAGGTAAAAAAGGGGTTGAAGTTGCCAGAAATTTTCTTCAGCTCAATCCAGATGACTCTCGAGCCTTATGTTTAGGTGCGATTCAATTGGTTTATCAAGGCGATATTGAAGAAGGTAAGCACTGGATAGAGCGAGCGATCGCTATTAATGATTGTGACAGTATTATTCTCTATAATGCAACATGCCTGTATGTGCGTATTGGTGAATTAGATATTGCTTTAGGTCATTTAGAGAACGTGGTTCTAACTGGTATGGTAAATCGAGAGTGGCTAGAGCACGATAGTGATTTAGATCCACTTCGCAGTGATGCTCGATTTATCTCTTTGTTACAAAAACTAGAAGAGACAACATAATTCATTCAGTAATCGTCACCAAGCTAATGGGAATATCGAGGTCAGATCACGATTATTTGAACCAATATAAATTTATATAGATGATGAGCGCTTTTTCTACGAAAAGTCAGTGCGTAAATTCGAAAATAAGTTGTTTATACTTTTATTTTTAATAAAACACTCAAGGAAGAGAAATGAGGCGCTTACCCCGCATTTGTCCTATAGATGTTTCTCAACATATTATTCAAAGAGACAACAACCGCCAGATTTGTTCAGGCTTTCAGCAAGATTTTTTTACCTATATTGGTTTCTTTAAAGAATTTTCCATACAATTTAGTGTCAACGTCCATGTTTGGGTGTTGATGAGCAATCATGTGCATTTGTTATGCACGCCAAGAAAAGCCTTGGAATAAGCTACATGATGCAGGTATTGAGAAGAAAATATGTGCGTTATTTCAACAATAATTATCAGAAAATCGGCACCTTGTGAGAAGGGCGCTTTAAATCGTGTCTAGTTGAATAAGAAACCTACCTTCTCCCATCTATATCGATACATTGAGCAAAACCCTTTACGGGCAGGAAAGGTCAATGAGCCTGAGGGTTATGGTTGGTCAAGCTTCCAAGTTCATGGTTTAGGTAAAACTTCTGAGCTGTGTAGTCCTCATCCACTCTATTTGGCTCTGGGTAAAAATCCGGCAGAAAGGCAGCTCAATTACCGTCCGCTTTTTGCATCTCAGGTAGTCGGTAATTTACTTGAAGATATAAGGATGGCAAATCATTTAAACATGGCCCTAGGAAACGATAAATTCAAAGACGACTTGGTAATCTTAACTGGGAAACGTTTACATAACCTACCTTCTGGTAGGAAACCTGAATGGCGGAGTAATACATTTTAATCGTGTTCTGACCCCGATATTTGTTTTAATCTTTTCACCCACTCACTCTATAATATCGTTATTTACGAATAGAAATAACTTTTAATTAATTGCGTTTAGTCGTCTGGTAGCATATAAAAAGTCATCGTATATCAAGCTTATTAATCATCGTCGCGGCC
>Ga0307488_10001836_pt1 | contig 17890 bp, 21 predicted proteins | sample SB02metaG_FD_202248 | JGI IMG/M metagenome (GOLD analysis project Ga0307488, IMG submission 202248) | Sea-ice brine microbial communities from Beaufort Sea near Barrow, Alaska, United States - SB 0.2 | ecosystem: Environmental > Aquatic > Marine > Coastal | place: USA: Alaska | collected... | reverse complement strand
GCTAACAATTTAGCACCATCTGCTCTTTGCATTTTATCCATATCAGATGTAATTTCAGCTGCTGTACATAGTGCTGAATAAGAATCTATAATGAGAATAGATCCAGGTTCTTCATTGATTATTCTTTCGGCAATTTGTAGATATTCTTCAGCATGTAAAATCTTACCCTGCTGAGAACCAATAACATTAAAACGTTCTAGATCTAATCTTGGAATACCTTCTAAATCTCTCTTCTTTAATCTACCTTCAATATTTAAATAATAGACTTGTCTTGGATTTTTTAAATCTCCCTGATATTCTGGTTGCTGAGCAGTGGCTGAGAAATCTAAAGATGTGGTAGTCTTGCCGCATTTAGGTTGTCCGGTAAAAACTATAAAGCTACCTTCTGGTATGCCTCCGTTTAAAATAATGTCTAGAGCAGGACTTACTGGTACTACTACTGATTCTCTATCCACAATAGCTGTCGCAGATAATAATATCTCATCACCAAATTTTTTTCTTACGTCTTCTTTTAAAGATGTTGCCATTATTCTAGATCCTTGAGTTTAGAAACAATTCCTTTTTTAATATTATGTTTAGCATGAGACACTTTCTCCTTACGTTCAACTTCTTTAGTAAAGATCTTGTTTTCTGCTTCCAGCTTTTTTTCTTCCTGTTCTATGATAGCAATTAGATGAGGTGCTCGCAACGAATAAATCGTCTTACCTTTGGGTGTTAGCAGAGCATTTACTATTGCTTTATCAGGATATGTCTTAAGTAGTTTATTAGCACTAGCTATTTGATTCCTAAAATATTTTTCCCATTCTGGAGATAGCCAAAACCTATAGTGTAGATCTTTCTTATCTCTAGTTGCTTTTCTTTCACAGACTAATTCTGTAATATACTGAGCAGCAGAAACGCTTTTACCATTAGAGTATTTAGATATGTATTTATTCTTTTGCTTGTCTGTCATCGGCATTAATTTTAATTGCAATGTCTTCGAGTTCATTATCAAATTTTTCTAAAAATTTATCTATTTTTTCAACGTAATTAACACCGGACGGTACTGGAATATGATAGAAATTTTCTACTATATTATCTACTTTTAATAGTTGTTGAGTTTCTTCTGATGTTGTAGAAATTTCTGCATTTAATTTAATAAAGATTTCTCTTTGATATGTAGTAACATGATTAAGTTCTCTAGAATGATTAAAGAAATTAGGATCAGCAGCATCCTTTGCAATTTGTTCGACATTCTGTTTTCTAGCTTCTTGAAATTCGTCACTAGAAACTGTTGATTGCATCTTTCTAGCTATTTTATCAAGTAGTGCTTGTTCTTCTTTAGAGAATTCTTGATTATTAGACATGCTTTATCCTAATGGTCTGAAAATATTGTTTTCGTTGATTTTTTTAATATCCATATATTTTTTAGATTGTTTCTCATTTACTTCGGATGCAGCTTTTGTCATAACTGACACTTTATGAGTTCCGGATTGGCTTTCTGTAATCATTAGATTTTTAGAGTTAGGATCTTTAGAAACTACAGACGATACCGTTTTAATCTTATTTTCGCTTTGTTCGCTTTGTACTTCTTTAACGATTCTCTTAATTTGTGTATCTGTAAGATCTAATTCGTTAGAAATCTTAGAGACATCCCAACCCTGACTGTGCAACCATAAGGCTGCATACTTTTGTGTCCTGTTAGTTCTAGGCATTATTCTGCCTCTCTTTCTGCATTATATAGATAGGCTAGATTTTTACTAGAAAGAAATTGAAGATATAAACCAAAAGTTTTAGAATTAACTGTTCTAAATTTTTCATTCGATTTACAAATATTATCTAGTAATGTACTCTTTTTTTCTTCACCATAAATAGATATTGGATTATATAGCTTGCCATCTGTAGCGGCTCTAATAGTTAACTTATATGTGCCGTCTTTTCTTTGTGTTCTTTTGGCATAAACTTGATCATCTTCTTTATGTCTTCTTGGAGTATCTTGTAAAATAAATTCCTCATCTCCAGACAAAGTGAAAAATTCTTGTTGTAATAAATCTTCTTTAACATCACCTTGATTCTTATAGATGCTATCGGGTTTGTAGAAAGCCATATTATCTCCACTTTATCTTAGTTTTTGGTTTCTTAATTCTAGACATACCGCTAGGTAATTCTTTAGTTAATTCTTCTTTTAATTTATCATCTTGATATTTTGTATGCTTTGCATCCAATGCCATTTTATGGTCTGTGCTCATCTTATCTCTATTTCTGTCAGCTAAATCTGCAAGTGTTTTCAATTCACCATCTGATTTTTTAACAGAACTATTGATAGTAAGCATGTCTTCCATATAGTATCTCCGACAGGTAGATCTGCAATTTTGACATTTTATCTTTTCTTGATAGTCTCTTATATTAAAAAACTTCTCAAAAGACTGATTGCACTTATTACAGAAATACGTATAATTAGGCATTATTCTTTCAAATCTCCGACATACAATTTCCACTCGTTAGGAATATCTGATCTTATAGTAAGTAGCTGATGGTTTACATGCAAGTACTTTTTACTTTTCTTTGGAATATGTGGCTCATTTTTAAGTTTCATTCCAGCTTGTTTCACTGTTTTATTGCCTTTCTTAGCATTGCATTTATAACAAGCTGTTACTATATTGGTCCAACTAGTAGCAGATTTTTTAGAAAATGACCATTTAGACTTTGGTATAACATGATCATATGTTAATTGACTTACAGGAGGTTTAATTCCACAATATTGACAAGAATAGTCATCTCTAATGAAAAGATTTTTGCGAGAAAATATTACAGGATGGCCTATCAATTTAAAATATTTAGTAGTTCTTACTATAGCAGGTATTTTACATTGCCCATTCGCCCCTAAAACTATATCATCTTTATAATAATCTATAATCTCTATACCTGAATATTGAGAATAAGTATATCTAAATGACCACACCATAGCTTTTCTCCAACCGATGATACCGATTGGAGAATAATCAGCGTTTAGAACTAAACAATCTTCATGATTGATCATAACCTATGTACAATATCAGCTATGATGGGATTACGAACAATATCAGATGTTTCTAGTTTAGAAAAACCTACGCCATCTATATCTTGTAATCTTTCAATAACAGATTGTAAACCACCCTGTTTCGGAGATTGTAAATCAGATTGATCTAGATCACCCGTTAAGACCATTTTACTATCTATACCAATTCTCGTAAGTAACATTTTTAACTGGTCATAGGAAGCATTCTGGCACTCATCAGCAATAATAAATGATTCATGAAAACTTCGTCCTCTCATTAGGCCGAGAGGCACTATCTCAATCTGTCTAAGAGATTTTAATTTCTTAAAATGATGCATTTGTAAAAAATATTCTATTTCATCAAATAATGGTAAAAGATATGGGTGAAGTTTATCTTCCGCTGAACCGGGTAAAAAGCCTAATTTCTCACCAGCTTCTACAATAGGTCTGGTGATAACAATCTTTTTAACTTGTTCGTCTAACAGGTATTCTAATGCCATACCTACAGCAATATGTGTCTTGCCACTACCTGGTACTCCTTGACAAAAAGAAATAGTGTTTTCAGAAACCGTTCTGATATAATCTCTTTGATTTAAACTTCTAGGTTTTAACCTATTTTTAAATCCAATGACTATATCTTCTGGTTTCTCACTACTTGTTTGATTGCCTTGTATATGTATAGTCCCCTTGTTCGTATTACTTTTTTTTCGTTTTCTCAAAATTTTACCTCGCTAGGACAAAGATTAAATTAGACAAGCACCACCGGCACAACTAATTTCCTCTATACCCACGGTGTTGTCCTCTGTTTCTAATAGTTGTGTATAATCAACCTTAGTAAAGCTCTCATAGAGATCTTTATATCTTTTCCAGTTATATACATCTTTCATACAATAGGTTACTCGTTTTAAGTCTCCTTCAAAATACTTATTAGAAAACCTATGCATTTTTAATGAAAATAACTTTTTATCTTCTGTATCTGTATCTGTTTCTTGCTTCATTGTCATATAATCACATGCTGCCCATAGATTATTATCGAAGGCATTTAAACCTAATTCAATTAATCCAGAACACCACAATGCTGCATCTCCATATTCTTTAACAATTTCTCTACTAGTATAGACCGTAGTAAAAGGAGCTTGCGGATAGTCTTTATCTCCACTTTGAGGGATAAGACTGATACCAGCAAAAAACTTTCTATTATTGTATATAAATTTAGTAACAGACTCCCATTCATCTGGCTGTACTGTTACTGTATTACTAACATTATGACTTAGAAAGTCTTGTGTGCATAATGCTCTATTTTTCCCAGAATGTACCCAGTTTCTTTGAGCATCTTTTACGACACCCAACATTTCTACAGCAGGCAATTGATTTTTTAATTTAGACCCATCTGGAACTTCGATTGGGAATTTTACTACTTCATCTGTGTCGTTAGCAGACCATGATGATTTTTCACAAGCTAATGGATTGTAACTTTTAAAGTGCAGATACGGAGCCTCTAAAATATTTGCTTGTACGTGCCTAATATATCTTTTTGCATGATGAGGATGAATACCTGAACTAGTACCTAGCATGCTACTACTAGTACCTTCGGGTTTAAGACAAGTCACTCTTGCTGCTTGATTAATATTAATTTTTTTACACATAGCTTTATTAGTATCTACAGCAATTTTAGCACCTTTTTTCAGTACTTTTTCTGTGAGCACCAGTTCGTGTTTTTCCATAATGCCAGTTAATGAGACACCCAGCAAAGCCTCTCTATCAAAGATAGCCTTGCTGACGTCCCCTAAATAATCTAGTTCGGTAAAACCAGCTTGCAAAGTACCAATAACCGCAGCAGCCTTACATCTTTCATAAAAATCTTCTTCATCAACAACTGATGAACAATTAATTGTAGAAAGATTACAGCCTTGCCATCCAGACTTACCTGTTTTTTCGTCAACAGGCCACATGCCCACTTCAACACAAGGATTGAAAGTCATTTCTGTAGAGTCGCTCCAGATAAAACCTGGTTCTCCGAACTCTTTCACAGACTCCATAAGTTCAGAAAATTGTTCGTAGGTTGTATCATCTTTAATAAGTAGAGCAGAATTATTACTTCTAGCTCTTTGAGGATTATCTATATACCAGTTTCCTGTTTTAGCCTTAGCCATTTCCTCATCATCTGCACTAAATAATGCTAAGGACGCACTTCTACGAACGCCACCAGATAATACAGCATCGCTGCTGTGCATAATAATATCATAAGCATCGATTGGTCGAAGTTTTTTCTGTTTATTTTCAATACATTTCTCCAATAATTCTCTAATTTTTTCTAAGCCATTTTGTAATGGTTCAAAGCCGGGAGCCTTGCCAACGCCAGAAGATAGAGTAGAACCTTTTTCTCTGATATTAGAATAATCAAAAACAATATATTCATCTTTGTATGCTTTAAATTTATCATCAGAAGCTTTGGTAAAATATGAACTAAGTAATACTCCAAGAGCATCTGCCCAGCCTTCAATACTATCTTCTATAACATATTTACACCCTTTTTTAGGCTTTTCTTTTTGTGATAGTGATGGTAGTTTGGCAATGTGATGTTTTTGGACACTGAAACCAGTACCGCTACCGCACAGTAATAACCAAAAACATTCTTGGAAAAACCTTAAACGGTCGCAATAAGAACTAGTGCAGTTATATATCTTCGCATGACGCTTTAAAATAGGTTCTCCTCCGAATTGCAGAGCCCTTTGACTACCTAGTATCTTCTTTTTAAACATAAGGTCATAAGCCCAATCAATGTCCTCTGACACTGGCTGATCAGCATATTGAGTGTGCATCATACTTTTGACACGATCAACCGCTTCCTTCCATGTCTCTCTTCGATTTTCACTTTCAATCCAGCGAGCGTACTTGCTAACAAAAGTATAATTCTGTAATTCATTTAATGCCGACATACAAACTCCTTAGATAATATCTTTAAGACACAGCCCGATTTGAAAGATTGATTTGTTCATAGATATGATAAATCATTAGGTTAGAGGTATCAAGGGCCATAAGTAAAACAATGTTGTACTAATCATTACACCAACGCATTCACACATTAAAACTGTTTTTAAAAATCTAAATTTTGAATCCAAGAAAAATTTGGTGTACAGCGAACGATTTCTATTTGGGTTTGAGATACAAATAGGTCAAATCTTTTTTGTGCATTTTCGTCAAATAATTTAGTTCCATGACTGTTTGCTAACACGACTTTTGAAACACCCTCTTGCCATAAAGACATAATACAGTCATTACAACTCTGCCCTGTTACATAAGCTATTCCATTATCTGGTCTTATCACACAATTGGATAGAGCGTTGCGTTCAGCGTGTATCATCCAATGGTATTTTTCTGGACGAGAGGTTGGCAGAGTATCATGGTCTATACCTTTAGGAAAACCATTATATCCAACTCCTAGAATCCTATTCTGTCTATCCGTAATAACACAGCCATGTTTCGTATGTATATCATGACTACGTTGTGATACGATCTTTGCAATACCTAAAAAATAATCTGTCCACGTTGGTCTACTCATACTAATATTATATCAACTTATGCGTTCCATGTAAAGTGGTATGTCATATATTTTTGCCATAGCATAAGGAAAGCCAGAACCCCAAGGGTACACACTGTAAGAATATATATTATTGGATTGAGATAATATCTTAAGATCTAATACAATATTAAACAATTCTTGATCATTTATTTTGTGCTTGTAGTCCACAAACGGAGGAAGCCCAGGTTTAACAGAACAATGATTACTATTGGTGTGTATGATTTTAATTTTATCTTGAAGTCCTATTTTCTTAAAATGTTCTATACATTGTCTTTTAAAGATGTTACTATCTGACATTAGAACTATATCTTGCTTATCAGTTTCATACAGTGCCAAAATAGTATCTATCAATTCGTTACAATCTATGTCATATTTATTATAGTTAATTGCATTTACGCCTGTGGTGTCGTGCAGATCGGAGGTTTCTGGTACTTTAAATATATCTTTTAGTATCTCGTAATCACCTAATCTTACATGTACCGTATTATAATTTCCTAAATGAAGATCTAAAAATTTATCTACTATACAACTACTATAAATTAAATTACTTTGCAGGAATTCTCTAGCTGCTTGTGATACTTTTTCAGATTCTAGTTGTTTATGCACTAGTGTACTTCCATCTTTTTTAAATAGCATATCTGAAAACATAGAACATATATAATTAGATGTGTAGAAAGAAGAAAGAAGCATCTCTTTTAATTCATTGTAGCTATAATTCACCCCGTACCTATTGTAAGTAGATAGATAAATATCCGTAATCTCTTTTGCTGGTACGTGCTGCTGTTCATATGAGCTTTTTAAATATTTAGATATGGGGTGGTTCTCAAAACTTATATGCAAGTCTTTTACTACTCTAGCTAAAAATATACAACCTCTTAAAAAATCTCCAATGCCGCTTGTGCTTTCAGCATGATATGCTTGAACGATACTAATATCGAATTGCTTTGTGAAATCATCATAATCATAAGGTCTAGATTCTTTCATACCACTATTAATAAAGTGTAAAGCAGCACCTTTTTCATCTATAATACCTGCTTCACGTAAATCAGGATTTAAATCTAGATATTTTTGCCAATCAAAGTCCATTATACCACTCCACCGTTTGTAATAGTCCTTGTTCAAGAGTATGGCTTGGTTGCCAATTTAAAATAATTTTTGCTAAACTTGCATCTACACATCTTCTTGGTTGACCATTGGGCTTAGTTTTATCCCATACTACTCTCCCTTTATATCCCATTAGATCACAGAGTAAATATACCAGATCTTTAATATTGGTTTCTGTAGTATTTCCTAAATTAATAATTGCATCAGTATCAATGTTAATAGATTTAATAATAGCATCAGCAGCATCTTGTGCATACAGGAAGTCTCTTGTTGCACTTCCGTCTCCCCAGACTACTAATTCTGTATTGAGCTTTTTAGCTATGTCTATCTTTTTAATTAAAGCAGGAATAACATGACTTTTATCTTCATTAAAATTATCATGAGGACCATATAAGTTGGATGGTATAAGAATATTACTATTGAGTCCATATTCTTGTCTGTAAGCTTGAGCCATAACATATAAAGATTTTTTAGCTATTCCGTAGGGAGCATTAGTTTCTTCTGGATAACCATTCCATAAAGATTTTTCTTTAAATGGAACCTCGCAATATTTAGGATACGAACATACTGTTCCAACCAAAATTAATTTTTTAATTCCATATAGCCTACAATTTTCTATGACATTAATACCCATACTAATATTGTTATAAAAATATGTTCCAGGTTGTTTTTTGTTAGCTTGTATTCCTCCGCAAGTTGCAGCCAAATGTATAATTGTATCTATATTGTGCATATCAGCAAACATATTACTACATTGCTGCATATCTATTAAATTATAGTCTTTGCTTCTTGGAGTAAAAATTTGGTGACCGCTAGTTTGTAGTTCTTCTTTTACGGCTTTGCCTAGAAAACCAGAAGATCCCGTTAAGATAATTCTATGAGCAAACATTCTTGTCTTTGTCTGAAATAATAGTTGGATTAATTGGCCAGTTTATATCGTAGTCTATGTATGAATATGCTTCATCTACAGACTTATCATATTCTGAATCTTGCTGATAAACAAGTATACTTTCAGTTAATGCTACAAATCCATGAGCACAATATGGAGGAATATATAGACTATTCAATATTGTCTCATGTAAAAATATACCAAAATATTGCTTATATGTTGAGCTTTCAGGTCTTAAATCCACACAAACATCGTATACATTACCCTTGACACATGTGACTAATTTGGCATATGGGGTTCTGTGCATACCTCTTAAAACGCCCTCTTTTGAAAAACTGTAACTTGATTGCACAGATTTAAACGGGGGCAGAAATGAAGATTTGAAGGTTTCACAAAAAATACCTCTATTGTCGTCAAATTTGTGAGGTTCTATCCAGACACAATCTTCAATAAATGTTTTATGTATTTTCATACGTTAAACTCATATTTACTAGATATTTGATCTAACAGACTTTTGTCCAATCTATCGTATTGATGTACTATATATGGAACTTTACTACTGGCGTTTAATATTTGATTATTATCATCTAAATTAACATTGTCTTTATCGTGTCCTGCTGTATAGACTAATTCATTCTTATTGTCAAGTATTTTAACATTACAGCCGTATAGATTATTATATATCAGATAGTTATGTAAACCCTGATCCATGAAAGCCATGTGGTTCAAGTTGTATTGCATCATATAGTCACAAAAATTATTTATAAAATAATACAATGCTGAATTTTTTACTAGCGTTGTGCCAGAGCATATTGCAGGATAATCTAAATAATGAAAAGAAGCTATAGATTTTGCAGGTAAGCTAGGACAATCATCGTATATTTTTGCCATGCCCAGATAATTCCTCAATGGCGTAGGAACCATAACATTATCAATAGCAGATTTTAACATGTTAAAAAAAGACATATTCCAAAAACAATCTTTAATTATAGTATCTTCTTCAAATACTACCATGTCTATATCTTCATCTATGATATATTCTTCAGGATTTTTTTGAAACAATAAGTCTTTTGAATCACAGAAGAAAGAATATTCATTTTTCTTTTGTTTATTCTGTTGTAAAAAACTTAAATATAATAAGTATCTAAAGTTTTGAGCATGTATAACTTCATCAAAATTATGATCTTGGGTATCTTTATCTAAACCATTGTCGTGACTTAATGTTCTTGGACAAGTAACAAAGGATATTTTATCTTGTAATTCTTGACTTAATAAACCTAGACAATGATGATCCCTTTCATGTATAAACAAATATAATTTACCACTGAAACCGGTATCAAATAAACTACCGGCAAAACGTTCATACAATTCTGGTCTGAAATATCCAGTGAGATAGGTAAAGATATTCAGCTTCATACAGGCACCGCCTGTCCATTCATTATATGATAATGACATAGTCCTCCGACTTTTTCATACAGAAAGTTCTTATGACTACCATCGTGTATTTGATGTTCGGTCATTAAATCAATTACTGTATTTAAACTATCTAAAGGCACTAATTGTTGCATTTTTAGATTGTTAGCAAGTGCAGTGTAACCGAGATAAGCCTCACATGCACAACCTTCTATATCTACTAGTCTATTAGTTTTGACATATTCAGAGTTTACAAAACCTGCATCTATACCTTGTAATGCTTCCCAAGGTTTAATTTCTGGTTTATGCTTTTGGATATCTTCATATTGTTTTTTAAATGATATAATTTCATCATGATCAGGATACCAGCGTTGTATGCTTTGAGGTTTGTAAAAATAATAATTAGTTTGAGGATATATATATTCTTGATCCAATATAGCTTTTACTAATTCATCTTTAGTATAATTTTTTAAATCAGTGCAACCAAAATTATTTAGATAAAAGAAATCACACGTTTCATCTATTTTGATATCGAAGATAGATGGATTGGCTAACGTGTCTCCAGCAAATTTCCAAATATATTCTATATCAGGGTTTTGTTTAGCGTATTCCCATGTGGCAAAGTCTATATCTAATGTGCCAAAAGTATGACCTAAATTTTCTCTATATATCAATGTAGGTACTATACTCGGATATTCTATAGTAAACTCATGTATAAAACCTTCAGTAGCTAGTTTCTCACCATTGATACAAAAAATAATTTTATCAAATTCTTTTAACCATTCCATATTCAACTTCGCATAAGCTAAAAATTTCTTTACATTTGCAACTGAGCTTATAGTTAGAGAAAAAGCAGGAACTGATGATTTTACAATCTCGGACATTTTAATCATGTTTTAACTCCTTAATAAAAGACCTTAAAGTATTTTGAATATAATCTATTTGTTCATCTGTGATAATAGGACTAGTACCTAAAAAGAAAGTATCTGTTGTAACTTTACGAGCATTAGGATAATCATTAATAACCTTTTGTGCATCTAGTAAACCAGAGTATGCAGGCTGTAACATTATATTACCAGCAAAATAAGGTCTAGTTTGTATCTTACTATTCTCAAAAAAGTCTATAATATCTTTTCTTTTAAAGGGAGCAGAGTCAGTAATAGTAACGGCAAACGCAAACCAGCTAGGATCAGATTTAATAGTGGCTTTAGGTAGTATAAAATAATCACGATATTCAGCAAATATATGAACTAATCTTGTGTGATTATGTTTTCTTCTTTCTATAATTGTAGGTAATTTATTAATCTGTTGTAGACCCATAGATGCCTGTAGTTCCATAGGCTTAAGATTATAACCAATTTCATCATAGATATATTTATGGTCAAATATTTCATCTGGTAGCTCTGGGATCCAATTACTAAATCTTGTTCCACAGCTTCCATTCTTGAGCAGATTAGCTTTGGGTCCGACACAGAAACATCCTCTGCCCCATTCTCTAAAACTTCTTACTATGATTTCTTCTTGCTTAGTGTTAGTTGCAACGAAACCTCCTTCCCCCATAGTAATATGATGAGCAGGATAAAAACTGCAACTGGCCATAGAACCAAAACTACCTAAAGGTTTCTCGTCATACGAAGAACCTAAAGCATCACAACAATCTTCTAGCAATATTAAATCGTATTGCTTTACAATATCCATTAAACGATCCATATTTGGAGGATTGCCAAGAACATGAGCAAATGTTATAATTTTAGCCCCCGTTTTTGCTGCCTCTTCTACTTGATCTAAGTTTAAATTAAGAGTATCTAAATCTACATCTACAAATACAGGTTCGAACCCTACTTGTAAAATCGGATTGAGCGTAGTAGGAAATCCTGCTATAGGAGTTATAACCTTTGTTCCTTTAGGAAAATTGTATAATCTTTTGGAAGTCATAGCAGACATCATAATTAAATTAGATGAACTACCGCTATTAGTTAGTATACCATGTTGCTTTCCTAAAAATTTAGGAAACCTATGTTCAAACGATATAGCATCTTTGCCCAAGACAAGCCATTTATCTAGTAGTGAAGACACCGCTGCTACATATTCTTCATGGTCAAAAAATGGACCAGCATACCTAACCCAATCCTTACCGGCTTCCCAAGATGATTTTTCTTCTTGTTTAAAAAATTCTGCAATTTGATTTAGAATATCTTCTTTAGTAATAGCCATATTACTTTATCTCGCCCTCCATCCAATCTATAGTTCTTTGTAAGGCTGTATCAAAATCTATAGGAGGTCGCCAGCCCATGTTATGTAACTTAGTACCGTCTAGACTGTATCTGCGATCATGTCCCGGTCTAGCAACACTAAAATCAGTATATGATAAGTCTATCTCTACTCCCATCTGTTTAGCTATTTGTTTTGCCAAATCATCGTTGTTCATTTCTAGTTCACCAACAACATTATAATGTTCTCCAGGCTTACCATTTAAAATAATGAACAGTGTTGCACTTGCTGCATTTCCTACGTACAACCAATGTCTCTGTCCCACATATTCTACTTTGCCATTTTTATCTAATTGAGCATGAACATTTATAGTCTGCCCGTTATGTAATTTAGATATAGTACTGGCAACAAATTTTTCTTTATTTTGTCTTTCACCAAACAGATTCATAGTATATGTATGAATAATAGGCAGGTTATAAGTATTTCCATATGCTATGCCAAAAGCTCCTTGGGCTGCCTTACTTGCGCTGTATGGATTGGAAGGTCTCCATCTATCATCCTCTTTGAAATCATAATCCATGGGAGCAGGGCCGAACACTTCGTCAGTAAGATAATTAATAAATAAAGCTTCGGGACAATATACCCTATACCATTCTAATAAATTAAGTGTGCCTAAAGCATTATCTTCAAAAAATTGTCTGGGGTGAGTGATGCTACGATCCACATGACTATTTGCAGCAATGTGTGCGATATGATCAGGTCTACCTAATTCTTCTATAGTGTGTGGAGGTAGTTCAAATTTTAAGTCATGATACACCAGTTTGATTCTATCTTGATGCTCGACACAGATAGGACTATTAAGTATTCTTCTGATGTCCCCGATATACTTTAATCTACACATAGCAGTTACGGTCCAATCAGTATTCTTTAATACTTCATCTATAAAGTGAGAACCTAAGAAGCCTGCTGCTCCTGTTACTAAAATATTTTTAGACATTATGTACCCTTCTTCAATAATTTGGAATTGTTTTGCGGATTATGTTGTGATGGTTGACCCCATTTAAGACGGAAGTATCCATGACATTGTTGTTCACCTATGTATGATTCTTGTTGTTGTTCTGGAGTTTTCTTCTGTGTTAAAGACACGAAATGATAAAATATACACGTATATGTCCTAATCATTTTTAATTTACTTAATTCACATTTAAGAAAGAAATCCCAATCTGCAACTAAACCACTTTTATGAGGATAGTCTGTATCAAAACCACCCACTCTATTATAGTTAGTTTTTGTAATATAGATAGGGTAAGTACAACCAGAAATATCCCAGTAATCTTTTCTATTATTTTTTTCATATTGCCAAAAATTTGCTAAATCGAATGTGTTAGGATCTGTACCTAAATCTTTAATAATAAATTGTGGATACATACTATTATAAGGTTCAATTTGGTTTGGGCTAACGACAGCATCACTAATATCTATTTTCGACAAAGCAGTATCCCATCCTTGAGGAAAAACATGATCATCATGAACTATAAGTATATTATCATTAGTGCAAGAATATACTCCGAAATTTTGTGCTTTACACATTCCTACATTACTATTCAATCTAACTAAATTAAGTTTTTCAGCATACTTTTCTAAAACGTGTTTACTATCATCATAATATCCATCACACACTACTATAATTTGGTTATCATTGTCTTGACCTTCTATAGCAGATCTAATGCATAGATCCAAAGCGTCAGGAGACTTTACAGTAGTAATAACCACACTAATAGAGGTCATAATATTCACCTATTTTAAACTTCTTATTTAAATTAATAGATCCATGCTCGCTTGGTTGATAGTTCTTATGTTCTATAACTCTAAAATCTATACTAATTCTGGTTTTACCTGTATCATTTATTTTATTACCGTGTAACAAGTCGGATCCATTCCACTGAATAAATTCTCCGTAATTACAATTCATAGGAGCAAAATCTTTCTTATCTTCTTCTGACTCTACCCATATTGTATTCGTATCGAAAGCATTTGTAAAGGGCAAAAAAAAATTAAGTTCCTTAACTATTGATGCCCATTGTCTATCTCTATAATATCTATCTTTATGATATTCTCCTACAGCTATATTATCAGGATATGCTATGCGGAATGTAGGAAACTTTTGAACTACTATAGAGTCAGAATATAAAGGACACACATGTTCTTGTATAAATTTTGTATATAAAGAACTAAAAGTTTTGCCTGTCATGGCTTTATAAAATAATTTGTGGTGTTTAGTAGATTGATCATTCGTTCTTTCAATAAGAGGTATATCACTGTCTATAGTATCTATCTTCTCTATATTAAAAACTTCTTGAATAAATTCTTTAAATTTAAAAATATCAGTATTATATTTTTTTTTAAGAGGTAGCATATGTTTCCCAATTTATTAGAGGTGACATGAAAGCACTATCTCCGTGTGTACTATATGCAGGAATAGGAGATATTATACGTCCTTTGCCAGCTTGTGTTGGAAGTAAAGCATTCTCATTAATCTTAAAATATGGGTCTTGTATCTCTAAAAACATATAAAAATCATGAGGATGTATACCTTTTGTCCATTTACGAATGATTGCTTCGTCCGATTTTAGGGTATGTACTTTTGCAGCAAATGTCATGGTAGTAGAATTAGTAATTTTCCAGTGAGATGAGCAACTAGTATATAGTCTGGTAACTTCTGAGCAATCAATATTCAAAGGATTACTGCCTACAATATACTTACTCATATATTTATCTGGATGATCATACAATGTTACATAAGGGAAGCCTAAAGAAAAACCTTCTAGTAACATTTCATAACTATCAGGCTTATGTATATAATCATTCTCTACAAAATAAATAATTTCATTGTCATCATACTGTAACGCTTGATTAAAAGCTATTCTAAAAGTAGCAGCACCATTACCTTCGGAGACTTTTTGTACATTGGATTCTGGTATATATTTACAAATCATATTATATGTATCGTCACATACATTATCTGCTATAACATGTATATCAATGTTAGCTGTTTGCTGAAAATTATCGACTTGCTGACTAAATACTTTGGTAAAGTTACGTAAACAATTATCATTATTTATATAACTAGGCTTGTCTTTAGTTTTATCTTGTGGTGCATCACTAATTCTATAAAATATCTTCATACATTTTCCAATACATATTGTGCTAATTTTGTAGTTGTTAGATGTTGCTTAGTATATTCTAAGATTTCTTCTTTTAGATGAGTGATTTTAGATAAAGCACTTTCAATTTTCATACCACCAACAGCATGACCAGACAGCTCATCTGATTTAAAATTTTCAGCAGCTAACCAACACCTATGCATAAGGTCGGGATCTAAGTTTATAAGTGTTTGAGGAGGTTTGTTTTCGAAGTTTAGAAACAACGGAATACAACCGTTTGCCATGATTTCGTAATGCCTCATGCAATCCCAGCCTGCTTTTCTCATTGTAATAGCAAATCTAGAATTATACATATCATCATAGTAAGACTGTTCATCTTTATATATATAAGTCTCTTTAATACCGGGTACACAAGTTGCTATATTTTGTAAATGATTTGCACCATTAATCTTCTCTCTAATTTTACATTCAGGTATAGCAAAGTGAATGGGTTTAAGTTTATTATTAAATTTTTCTCGTGTTGCATGTGAGATTTCTCTTTTAAAAACATGAGGAAAATCCATTACATCACCCAATATAGAATCATTATAGTTGCTCAAAAGAGCATCGTCTTCTCCGTCTATGAATATAATTTTATCTTTATCATATATTTGAGAAACTTCATCTAGTCCAAATTGTGTTCTGCATATACTGCCATATATAATATAGTCATAATATTTTGATTCTATTTTTTCTTTAATATTTGACCTATCTATAGAATCGGGATGTTCATCTATTAAAAAACAAGTCGTAAAGCCTCCACCCCATATTTTTTCCATAGGGATTATGTCTTTTCTAGCTTTATACAAATGAGATATCTCAAAAGCATCTGTAACTTCTACATCAGGAAGATTATACAATCCATGGAATAAAACATCGGACATATAATCATTAAGACATCCGCCTCTTTTAAGAGAATCAAGAGGACTTGCTATGTATAATATTTTCATAAAGTTCATTCTGTTTGCGTTGACGGTCTATATGCTTACGATGTATTATAGCAAACCGTGGGTCTTCTGGCAAACCACTAGCCCTCTTATATCCTGTTAATTGTTCATGTACATCTCCCGACCACTTAATTTCACCAGTATTTTTGAATATTCTAGGTTGATAATCTGGCCAATTAATCCAACCATTTTTATTAACATTCCATCCATATTTATCTATATCTTCTTGAGTCAAATCTTGTACTGTATTAATCCTTGGTAAAGCATACATATCTGCATCATTTTCCTCTATGATTTTCTTCCAAATATTAATAGTATCTATGGCTGCAAATTCATCAGCATCAAAATTAATAATATACTCTTTAGTAGCTAAACTATTTAAGTAATTTTTAAGTTCTGAGAATTTATCTTGAAAATAAAAATTTTCATAAATACTAGCATAACTTTTAGACAGCTTTTGTATGTCTTTAAAGTTTTCGCTTTCTTTTTCTTTTTCTTCTCTATATGTGTGAACTATTACTATTTCATCTCTAGTTGTTTGCGCAGATTTTAGTAGCTGCACCAATCTGTCTAATTCTTCTAATTCATTGTAAACAGATATTGTATAAGATATTGTATTCATAATATTTTATGTCCCTATGCTTGTGGATGAAAAAAAGTTTCCTCCATATATATATAAGGCCATCGAGACGGAGGGCTATATGGACTGCCCTTAAAAGGTAAAAGAAATTGTTGTGCTATAAATGAGTCTGTGTCAAAATAAGCTGAAGCGTCTAATGGTGCATGGCGAACGACCCACTGATTGGGTCGGGTGCCATCCGCTGAGTGTTTCTCGTTGAGTACGGCCCCAGGATAGCCTTCTTCTACTTGTTCTACGGCCTGTATAGTATAACGCACACTATCATAATAAAGTCCAAGAGCAGCATGATCCTCCGGAGGATTCTCCCTTGTAAATAACTTAAAGTAGCCAGCTCGTCCATCAACATCAAATCCAGTTGATTCAGCTAAAAGTTGTGTGATGCCTTCATTCATACCATAGGCATTTATATAAGTGGAAGTAATTTCACCCAAGTTTTTAATGTTCTCGATTGTTGTTGTTGTAATTGGATCAGTAGTTATCTTCCATAAATTTGTACTATTGTACAATCCTACTGACTGAACATTTAACTCTCCCCAATTAGTAGAACTAGAAAAAGTTACTGTGCCACCGTTCATATTGGCATTATTAAAACTACTATTAAATCTAACAAGTCCACCAACTGGTATACTTAATGAACTATTATTAGTTGAACCTCCTTCAAAAAATAAACTTCCCGGAACACCCATTCCCTCACCACATAGATATGATTTACCATCGAAAGTAACACTAGTATGCTGTGTTATAGTCATACTCCAAGCAATACTACCATTAAAATTTAAAAATGTATTTTCAGTCTCTGACCCTAGAGTAAAATAACCTCCACATTTATTAAGTTGGGTGGGTTTGTTTTCTGATAAGCTACCTAGGATATGAGAGTTGATATT
>Ga0307488_10001834_pt1 | contig 17891 bp, 29 predicted proteins | sample SB02metaG_FD_202248 | JGI IMG/M metagenome (GOLD analysis project Ga0307488, IMG submission 202248) | Sea-ice brine microbial communities from Beaufort Sea near Barrow, Alaska, United States - SB 0.2 | ecosystem: Environmental > Aquatic > Marine > Coastal | place: USA: Alaska | collected... | reverse complement strand
ACTATTTTGACTCCATAGCAGTAATGACATACTTGCCAAACTTCTTATGGAACCTATCAAATGATTTTAACTTGCTAGGATCAAACGGAAGTTTGTAATTTGTTAAGGCAATCTTCGCACCCATAACAACCAACTCTGTTTCAAAGTTGTCCATCATGTAGTTGAAGAACCTATCCGCTTGTTCATTCCAAGTCTTTTCTTTCTTCTCGTGTGCCTGTTGTAATTCATAACACAAAGAAACTGTAAGAGAGTACATCGCTGATATCTCTTTACTCTTCAGATCCTTAACCTTACCGCTCAATATGTCAGATGGGTTTGGTAACTGACCGCTAATTTTACGATGATTCATAAACTTAACGGCCAGTCCTTCTCCTACACAACCTGCAACGAGGTCAGTGAGCGTACTTTCTGGCAGGTCATCTGATAGAAGTTGGGAAACGAAACTCCATGATCTTGGAGTTGCGAATGATCTAGAGCTACCTCTAGGATCAAAATCGTATAAATCTTGTTTGGCAAATGTACAGTAACCTACAACGTCTGCGTGGATGTGTTGGTTAGTCGCCCATTCCATCCAGTCTTCGAAGTCCACTCTCAATTCAATGTGGACAAATCTGTTTGCCAATGGAGCCGGCATTCTGTAAGTGACACCTTTGTCACTATCTCTATTACCTGCCGCTACAATTGAAACGCCTGCTGGTAGGTGATACTGTCCTACTCTTCTGTTTAATATAAGTTGATAAGCCGCCGCCTGTACAGCCGGTGCCGCCGAGTTTAACTCGTCTAAGAACACAATAGCAGTACTCTTAGGATCAGTTGGCAGTTCTGCCGGACTTGCCCATACCATGTTGTTCTCTTTTGCATTGTAATAAGGGATACCTTTGATGTCTGTTGGTTCCCATAATGGAAGTCTGATGTCAATAACATTTCTGCCTTCTGCATCTGCTATCTGTTTTACAATATCAGATTTACCAATACCCGGTGCTCCCCACATCATTATGGGCCTCTGTAATTTAATACAATGTGTTAATGCTGATTTCGCCTCGTTTGGACCAACTGTTCTGTTTTGACTGCCTACTGCCGCCTCTTTGTTTTTTGCTCTAGCCATTTTGTACGCCTCTCTGTTAAAATGTTTGTAATACCATTATAGCAGGATTACATCATACGTCAACCTGGTAATTGTGGCTAAAAAGTCGCTATTTTAGTGGTTTTCTTTGTCTTCGGCCTTGCTCATTGCCCGTGCTAGACCATATTTTGTGACATCTCCAGCAAAAAGCATCAGCTGTAATGCCATTTTTTCCATGGTTACTATGATCTTTGCCTTGTCCACGAAGTATGGGCAATCAACGAATTCGTCCAACCAGAGGTATGTTTGGGGTGTGAATATTATCTTTTGGGGGAACTTGATAGTGTATGTCTTAAGATCTATTTCTTCTAACACCTTAAAGCCTATTTTGGTCAATCTCAGGGATCTGGACTCGTAATTCTCTCGTACATTCTGCCACCATGTGAAGTAAGATGTCTTAACACTCTCATCATGTATGGTCTCATCTTTGAGCATGAGGAAGGTACGGGTGTATGCAGTCTTGCGGTCCATACAATTAATTATCTTGAGAATTTGTCGCCAGTTTTTAAAATGTAGACACCAAACTTGTCGGTGTTGTGTTGAGCATTCAATTTTTTAGCCAGGTTCTCTGCGTGACCAGGATTGGAAAATGAAACTTTCTTGTACTTTGGTCCTGGGTAATTGGCCACCAAACTTGACGATTTCAAGTTGATTGGTTTGCCATCATAGAACACCGCCCATATGCCTTCTGCGGCTAGGACTTCGTCCATTTTGAACGTTGATTTATTGCTGTGTTGTAACAGCACTGTGGGTTTTGGTCTGCTCATAGTTTATAACTATATTTACCAAAAATTGTATTGTGAAGATGCTATTTGTCTTTTGTGAAGTCGCCGCCGTCCATCTCGATGCTTACCGTTGAAGCCTGTTGGGCAACTTTAAGAGCTTCTATGATCTCTTCCTGGATTGTTACCATTCTTGTCATGACCTGGGTCAGGCTGTCAGCCAGTTGATCCGCTTCTTTGGCCTGCAGTACAATCTGCCTATCGCCTCTTTGACGTAGTGTTCTTATTCTACCCAGTAGATCTTCTATTGGTCTGGTTTGGATTTTGCTATTTGACATACACTTATTTAAATGACTTTCCGGCGATTATAATATTTTTACAGTCTTCAAAGGGAGACTCTGTACACTAGGCAATGAAGTGCCTCCACGTATCAAGTAGTCCGTCATCTATTTTTACTTTTGGGACAAAACTTATATCCCTGGTCATTTTGGTGTTATCTAAGACTTTATACTTTACACCGTCGTCTTTTTCAGTACCCCATTCGACTACTAATTTTTTATTTGAATACGCAAGTAGTTTTTCTGTGATTTCTTTGACACTTATACCTTGTCCATTACTGATGTTAGTGATCGAATTTGTTGCGTCCAACAACTCGCAGTATCTACATATTGCTTCTGCTACATCTTCGATATAGATATAGTCACGCACACCTATGCCTGTGCCAAACATTCTAAGTTTGTTTTGGTTGTCCTTTATCTTTGTAATTAGGCTACCGATGAAATGGCTTTTTTCGAGATCTGTTTGTTCGCCAGGACCATATGCGTTTGACACTATGAGGTATTCGAAATCTATGCCCATTGCTTTCACAAGATTAAAAAGATTTAACTTTGCAAGGGCACTGTATTTGACACTGGAATGGAAGTCAACTGGTCCCACCATGGACTCCTGTAGGATCTTATTCCCATGTGGAGGATACACACATGCACTACTGACAACAATAAACTTCTTTGGTTTCAAACGGGCGACTATTTTACATATGTTGTTGTTCATTTTATCATTTCTCAACAATATGTTTTCTTTGTGTCTGTTATTGAAGGGTAGACCTCCGAAGAAGCCTGCTGAGTGTATGATGACATCATAATCGCCTTGTAGGGATTCAGTCAGTTTTTCATCCTCCAGATCACATACATCACTGTGTATGTTTGTCCAGGTCCAATCCGGTCTCTGTTTCTGTATATTAGAACCTATCCAACCCGTTGATCCTAATAGTAAAGTTTTCATTTTTTGTAAGGAGTGATAGGGTCTTCAAAGTCATTCCATTTTGCGGTCAACAGGCTTACTGCTTTGCATTCGACCAAGGGATAGAATGTGTGTGGTGTGTACTTTGGGATATAGATAGTCTGGCCAGATCCAACAATGATCTTACGTTCGCCACCACCTTCGAGTGGTTCGTAGTATATGCCCTCACCATTGACCATCATTATGTATTCATCAAAGTGCTTATGGAAATGTTTACCCCTCACACCTGTTGGTTTGCTGTACACATAGACAAATTCGACAATGGCATCTTTAGGCACATAACTGAAGATGGCTCCTCTATCGTCCACTGCCTTGTCGCCAATGTCTGGTTCTAGTAATTTAATTTTTCCTGTCATTTGATATGAACTGATTCTTGTCTGTTATTTACGGCTTGTACAATCTTCTCAGCAATAAATTTTGGTTCTAAAGCACGGCCGCCATCATAACTTTTGTCTACATGTTCATGTGTCTTAGTACCTAGGAAATTATTATAACGGAAATTTGTTCTTGTAAGCCCAATTTTGATCTCAACAACATTAATATGGGTTATCTCTTTTTTGATCAAATCAAATGCATACCTACTTGCTACCTTTGAACTTGCATATACACTATGGAATGGACGTGGATGGTCAGATACATCACTGCTTATCCAAACATATGTTCCATTATTCCTTTGTTCGGCATATTTTTTTAGAAGAAGTATGTTAGAAACAAAATTTACATTTATTTGGCTTATGATGTTTTTGAAAGAATTTTTTTGAAATCCTAGATATGTGCCTTTGCTGTGACCTGTCGCGTTGTAGACATAATCATAGTTTGAAAAGTCCTGTGAGTCTATTTTTTCAGGTTTGTCAAGATCTAGTTGTGCTGAATTTAGAGTGTCACAATCTTTGATCTGCGACGTTAGTGCTGAGCCTATACCACCCCTAGAACCTATAACTAGTATCTTATTGTTGCCAATCTCTGACTGCATCGTTCAACACCTGTTGCATTTCTAGTTTGGACTTCATTGGTCCTTTGTGTTCATATCTCGAAAGAGTAATCATCTTAGGACAGTATGCTTTTCTCCATCCCTTTTCGAAACAGATTATGTAGTATCCTGCACAGAACTGACTCTTGCTCTTGGGTGTCTTTGTGTACACCGGCAACTGTTTCTGTACATCGAACATAGGATTGTATGGGTGTTGGCTACATGGGTATCCATGCACATCAAAGTTGTCTGTTTGTATCTCATCTGACACTTTTACTATGTTTGATTCTTGGAATATTTGAAAGCCAAACTTTTGAAATAGGCTTTCTTGTGTATGGAAAATTTCTTGTTCTTTTTGTTTGGACGAAAATATCCAACCGTTGTTTGCTTGTTTCTGAAGGGTACCTAGCTTGGTACCATTTTCCTCAACGATCCAGAACTTGTCTTTGACTAAGGTCTTTGCTCTTACTGTCATGATCTTAACCTCGCATTAAAAGGCTCAACATATAGTTGTGCCTGCTCACTAATTCTATTTAAATCATACTTGCCACAGAACCTCATGAATCTGATTCCAACTTGGTCTATCGCTTTGTTCTCTGCTTTTGCCTGTGCAATCGTTTGATCCAGCTCTTCTACTATTGCTTCTGGCTGTGCATGTAGGTCCACCAATGCTCTATTACGTTCATAGTCTTCCATTACTCTGTGTTCGTTACCATCATGATCAACCCATTTACTCAACATCAAATTGTTCCATGTGTATCCTTTTTCTTTACGATCTGCGAATGCTTCTGTTAGCCCTATTTTATTCTTTGTGCCTTTTGTCCTCACACCTGGGTACGCACTAAAGATGTTGTCACTAGGATCTCCTCTCATTGATTTCTCAAATATGATCCACTCTATGTCCGGTGCCGGCTTGGGTGCTTTTAATTTTTTATCTATTACAGGTTTGCCTTTAGCATCAAACCAACCCTCGTGTGTCATTGTTGTTTCATTAACACCATTGTACTGTTTAACGTTCTCATTTACAAGTTGATTTAGGTCCTTGTCTGTGCTAATAATCACATGTTTTTGATCAGGATGTTTGTCGATCCAACGTGCGATAAGATCATCTGCTTCTGTTCTTGCATTACGCAACACAGTGACGTTTGTTTTTGTTTTAATAAATTCACAGAAGTCATCATAAACTTCCCAAAACACTTCATTCTCTTCTTTTTCTTTTTCAGTCATGGCATCTGCCATTTCTTTTCTATTTCTTTTGTACGGTGCGTACAAGTCTTTCCTAAATGATCTGCCTTCGAGGCAGAATACAACATGTGAACCATCAAAGTCCTGCCACGCTTTTTTTATTGAATTAAACATGATGTGGATTGCCATTCCGATCTTCTCAGAAGTGTCACCTCTGATCACGTGTCTAGCTCTAAAGAATGTGTTTGCTGTGTCTACTAGGATGTGTGTCATTACGACACCTCAGTTTTGCCGTCATCTCTTCTAGTCATCTTTACATAACCTGAAGCATTCACGTCTAAGCCTTGCTCGTTGCCAATAGTCTGACATAGTGTCTGGAACCATTTGTCAACGATCTCTTCTTCGCTCTCACCTTGGTATCCAGATTGTTTCAACATGTTCACGAACTCAGGATTCCAGTCTAGCTCAAAGAAACCATTCCTAGGATTCTCAGGGTTTACATTAAGATTAAGAACTTTTACAATTGGCTCTTCGCTCTTCTTAGAACCTTTTTTTACTTTTTTCTTAATAGTTGTCTTTGCTGTTTTTTTTACTTGCATACTATTATTATACCTTATTTTTATTTTTTAGTCTACTACTATGTGCCAATTGCATTACCAAATAGATAAACATGGACTCTGGCCGCCACGTTGTACCCTCTCTTGAACGCCTCCTCTGCAACTTTACCAGCAGTTTCGGTTTGCTCTTCTTCCCTTGCACCTGTAGGCATTATCCAAACAGGCCAGTCTACACCGGCTTCTCTGAATTTTCTCACTGTGTTTTCCAATTCTTCCCATTCTCTTCTTGCTGATCCTACAACAAATTTTAATTGTCCTCTGTTGCTACATTCTTTATATTCTGCTACATTCTCAGGTTTGATTGCTTTCTCGGTCTTCTCACCTGATACCGTAAACAGTTTAGGACTCACACTAAAAAATATCTCTTCTGGTGTATCTTTTACCCATTGCTTGAATGGTTCTGTAAGTTTTTGTGTGCCATTTGTTTCGTATGTCATGGAACTAGGCAAGTTAGCCTGTCTTTCTAGTTCTCTGTATATGCCAATACTTGCGGCCTGTCCTGTGATCATCAAAGGTTCTCCACCCGTGAAGCACAAGTGTTGATGTTGTCTAGAATTTGGATGTAGGAACAAACCATTTGTGTTTGTGTCTGTTTTAAGTATGTTCACAATCTTGTTTGCAAGTACTGTGGGTGTTTCATGTCCCATTAACTTTTTGAATTTCTTTGCCCATGTGTAACTGGAGTCACAGCCTTTTTCCCATACAGGTAAGTCCTCTACCCTTTTTACACTATCAACATCAAAGTCCTCGAATGGCAAATCATATGTACTTGGATCAGTTGGATCTTTTTGTCCAAATCCACTACACTGCAAATTGCATAAGAAGAAACGTATCCAAGCAGTTGGAATGCCCGTGTAGTTTCCTTCACCCTGTATGCTGTGAAATATTTCTGAATAATAATATTTTTTCTCGTCTACCATATTTCTGGTAATATCCTTTTTGTTGCTTCTACTAGCTCATTAATTGTATACTGGTCTTTTGTTTTAGTCAACTCAATCCACGTGGCTGTGCCGTCAATGACAACTACTTGCCATTTACCATCTGGAGATTTATATGTGTTAGTCAAAATAATTCTTTAATTTACTTTGCACCCTCTTCGCAATGAGTGGTTGCACGTTTATTTTCATTTTGTAGTCGTCGTAGATGTCCGACACATACCTTTTCGCTAGGTCGGAGCAATCTACACAATCATCACAGTCGAAGTCATTAAATCCATCATAGAATTTGATTTTGATGTAATTATATTGATTTTTGTCAAGGTATCTCATTAGCCATGCCATTGCTCTTTGGTTCCTTTTTATAGTTAACCCTAGTTCAAAGTTCTTTTTTGCTTTTTTCCAAGCAAGTTCTTGCACTGTCTTAGGTGTCTTAAGGTGGGAATTATATCTAAAGTCAGGCTGGCCGGTATTGTAATTTTTTTCTAAGAAATATTGTCTCCCCATATGATTTATTATTTGCCATTGGTGTCTGATTGTGTAGTTTGTGAGTAGTATTAAATTAGGTCTACCTTGCTCTGCTTCGTATTTTTTTAATCTTTTGTAAAAAGTAAATGCTGAAGCGCCGTTCTTACTGTGATTAATTATATCAAAATCTTTAATGTATTTGGTCCACGAATTTTTAAGTTCCTGTTGCCACATGAATTTCAGAGAATCTAAAAATAGTTGCTTCTTGTTATTCATGTCCGCTTTGAATTTTCTAATAGGATTATTTTTAAGATTGTAAAGGACAATTTTTTTTTCGTATTCTCTGTCGTGCCCGAGGCTGAATGCTATGTAAGATTGGTCGGATCCTATAATTTTATCAGCAAGACAATTACTTCCTGATCCAGCACAATCACTTAATAAGATTATTTTTCTATTTTTTTGACTTGACATTTTTGTTATCCAACCTAACAACTTTACCACCTACATCTTTCAAGTGTCCTACTGATTCTCTCTTGATGTCATGGTGTGAGAAGTTGGCCCAGTAAAGCTCAAAAGCCACCCCATCTTCCATGCCTTCGAAACTGTGATACAGTCCAGGTCTCACTGCTGTGAAGTCGCCTGGGTTCAATATTGTTTCGTCCACTAGATCGTAGTCTTTTTGCCAAACTCTGATTTTCAGTTGTCCGCTCATGCAGTAGAATCCATTCCACTTCCATTCGTGTAGGTGTTTGGAACACACTCCACCTTTCTTGTAATCTATCCTGTGGAACTCCAGTGAGTTGTTTGCTAATATAAGTTCTGTTTCGCCCCAGATTTTTCCTGCTTTGTTTGTCATAATACTATTTTACTACTATTTAGATTCAAAGTCAATAGTGTCAATTTTCTTTGTTATTAGCTCGGTAACATGTTCGCTGGTCATAATATCAAAATGGTGATGATCTCTAGCATAATCCAATTGTGGTATAACGATTAGATCTTTATATTTCTCCTTCAACAATTCCACGCCATCAACTGCGAATGGTATCAATAAATTTAAGATATTAGTTGATAATTCATTGGCTATTTTAAAATTTTTTGAAAAATTTACCATATCTATGTCATCTCCAAAATCATTTTTATCATGACCCACGTCTTTGTTATTCCTTCTCCTTCTTGCAAGATAACTCCACATTACTATGATTAACTTCGGATTATGTAATTTACAAATTTCTTTTATCCTTAAGGCCATGGTATCATTAGAACATCCATCTTCGCCGAGGTTCAAACATCTTTTGTTTGATTTTTTCTGTAGCAAATTTGGCCACGTTTCCTCGAAGGGTTGTCCGACACCCACGGTGAAACTGTCTCCCACGCACCAAATCACATCAGATAGATCAGTTGGCCATTCATGATCCCTGAATCCGTTGGTGTTATATTTGTATAAGATTTTTTTTGGGTAATTTTGAAAGTGCTCTTTGTCTAGACATAGTTCTGGACAATCTATTCCTGATATGGGTGCATTCTTTATGTCTATACGGTTTCTTATTTTTAGCATATGTGTTGTTCGTTCCAGAAATCGTAAGTGGCAGTAGACTGATCGATCCAGTTGTGATTTTTAGCAAACACGTAAAATTTATCCAGACAGGTGTTAAAGTTTTTTATTTGATTCTTTTTGTCAGATAAGGTGCTATTTTTAAAGGGAATGTCAAAAATAACATTTTTATTAATCATTTCATTACTTAACATCCTATATCTTACAAGGGCTTTCGAATCAATTTTAGAAAGATTGTTTTCTGTCTCGTTTTTCAAAAAATCATATTCGTTTGTTAATATAGTACTTAACGGCAGGCCGATGTTATCTACAAAGGTGTTCCGATGTCCTGTTAATTTTTGCATCACTGCATCGCTGTCTTTGATTATGTTTTCGTATGACACCGTTTCAACATTGGAAAAATTGTTTTCCATCCATGTTATGTATCCTACGTATTTCTGGCATTTCGCAATGAAATAATCTTCGTCGATCTCAGACACCTGCAGTACCTTGTCTCGATCATCTTTGCTATACACATTTAGAACCCCTGATTGAGCACGTATGCTCCAGCTCATTGCGTATTCAAAAATATTCTCTCTGACGCACATTATTTTTTTATTAAAGTGTTGATTAAGAAATGCATAAAAATGCTGGCAATCATCGACAGAATCATTCCTGTCATCCAGGTGATACTTGGCCAATCTACTGATCAGTGTTGTCTGCTCTAGTGAGTCCTTTAAAATATTTGTAATTTCTTTGAGACTTTGGTTATATCCTAATTCAAAGTTTTTAACGGCGATGCCGTTTTTGAGTTCTATTCCATTTGTTAATTCGTGTGTGTTAATCACATCATATTTTTCCAAATATAAAGTCATTGTGATCAGCCTTTGTAATATAGTAGAACCCACACCGTCCGGAGTCAAAATAAGATAGTTCATGCTAGTATTTAGGAGAGTTGTCAATGGGGGAGGAAAAACTCCCCCAATGATTTAAAGTAGTGTGAATGCCACGACAGCCGTTACCGCTAGTACTACTGCTAGTATACCAGCGCCTGTGTAGACTTTGTTCATCATACTATTTCAGTTTGTAACTTTTTTGTAGTCTCTTCAGTAAGATACCATATGCTGGTAAAAATACTAATAGTCCAACCGCAATTTTTATCACAACCTGTGATCCTGCGATCTCAACCCAATTCAATGCCATGTACTCGTCTGCACTGTTGTTGAATGCAACTGCAAAGAAAGTGTACGTGTCAATGATGTTAGCCGCGATAGTTGATACCGCTGGTGCCAACCACCAATTGTTCTTGAACGCTTCTCTGATGTATTGGAATACATACACGTCAAGCATGGTACCAACAGCATAAGCAGTGGCACTTGCGAAACCAATTCTTACTGCAACCGATCCCGGTGCTCCTTCAGCCAACACAACTGCGATAGATCCAATTATTGCTAACGGATATGCAACTGCGATAGTTTGTCTTGCGATTGTTTTGCCCAGTAGTCTGACAGTCAAGTCAGTCGCTATTACTACCAATGGGAAAGTGAATGCCGCCCACGTAAGTTTCACTCCGAGTATTTCTACTGGGATTGCCACTAACGCATTTGAAACAGTAATCACTATCACGTGTAGTGCTACTAATTTCATCAGCATTGATTTGTCTATGTTTTTAAACATTATTTCTCCTTAAGGGTTTATGTTATGTGTAATTTTACTTGGTTTACCGGAAGTGTGTCAACACAACCTTTAGTTTATTTGTCCCACTCTTCCCATGGGAATACGATCCAAGCTGGCACTTCGTCCTTGTTTATCTCGTAACCATGGTAATCTACTTTGACCTTTGATGGTTTGTTGTTGATCAGTGCGGCAAATTTTATACGTTCTTCGTGTTTTCCAAAGTTGTCTATGATGTATTGGAACGTTGCTCCAGAATCATTAATGTCGTCGACGATTAAAATCTTTTTTTGGAATGCAAATGCTTTTTCTAGCACACTTAAATTTGGTTTGGCAGTATGATCTCTCAATCTTACATCCAACACTTCATGAGCAGTGTTAAGTCTGTGAGAAAGATACACACCCGGTATGCACCCGCCTCTGTTAATACCTAGTATAACAGTGGGCATCCAATTGGAGTGTACCATTTGATCCTCGATCTGTATTAGTGCGTTACGCATCTGTCCTGTTGTGAAATAATTCTTCTTTACGTCGTTAGCCATTGTACAATATACCTCGCTCCTCCTGATACTAGCATAGCAAGTAGTATCGTGTTTAAAACTATTAATGCTCGGTCATGCCATTTGAATCCAACCCATAGCCATCCTGCTGTTCCAAATATTGAAAAGAACACGTCATATATCTTTGGCACTTCTTCAACTGATCTACAAAGCACTGCACAGCATACTAGGAAAACTGATATCCATTTTACATACCAAGTGGCATCGTGTAAAGGTGTGACCTTCCTAACAGTACTTAGACTGCTTTCAAGTGACTCTATCTGTTCTTCGATGTCTTCTAATCTTTTATTTTGTGTATCTTTCATAGACCTTGTTGATTACATTGTTGGTTGTTACAAAACTTGCACACTTGGCCATGTCTTTAAGCCTTCTTGCACCTATGTATGTGCAGGCACTTCTTACTCCGCCTAGTATGTCTTCCAAGGTTCCTTCAACAGGTCCTCTATGAGGCAAAGATATTAATCTACCTTCGTTGCCTCTGTATCCGTCTTTACGTTTCCCATGTTTCTCGCGAGCTCTGTCTGAACTCATTCCGTAAAACTCTATTCTGCCATCAACCACTGGCTGTTCTGATTCATCATGTCCTGCCAACATACCGCCAATCATCACCATGTGGGCTCCGCCACCAAATGCTTTTGCAATATCTCCTGGATGCACACATCCGCCATCTGCCATGATGTGTCCACCAACACCGTTAGCGGCATCCGAGCAATCTACTATTGCTGAGAACTGTGGTACTCCAACACCTGTCATTGTTCTTGTAGTGCATACCGAACCTGGTCCTATACCTATCTTGACCACGTCAGCACCGTTGATAATTAATTCTTCGGTCATCTCAGGTGTCACCACGTTTCCTGCTATAATAACTTTGTCTGGATATTGATCTCTGATTTTTTTTATGAAGTCTACCATGTTTTGATGATATGCGTTTGCAACATCAACTGTGATCATCTTTACATCAGGAAACATCTCTAAAACTTTGTTCATGGTTGCCCAATCTGGTGCGTCTGGATCCCACATCACGTTGGTTCCTGTACACACTGACACTGATTGCATTCTAAGTCCTGTGCCTGCGGCCTCTTTCCATTGCTCTGGTGTGGTAGTTTTTGTAATAACAGTCATCATCTTGTGCTTCTGCATTTCCTTTGCCATGGAGAATGTGCCAACACCGTCCATGTTACTTGCAAATATTGGAAGAAAGTCCATAACCTTGCCTGAGTTTCTGAACGTAAACTTTCTAGTCATGTCTACATCTCTCCTTGATGATAACGTTGAACGTTTTGGTTGCAGTAGAACGTCTTCAAAATTTAATTTAGGTTCGGTGTTAATCCTCATCTTCTTTTTCCTTTAACCATGGCCCTTCATACTCATACAAATTTTATAAAACTCATCTCTAGTTGCTGGATCATCCTTGAATGCACCTAGCATGATTGCTGTCGTCATGTCTGATTCATGCTCCCTTACACCTCTGTGTGTCATGCAGTGGTGTTCTGCTTTCACAACTACTGCAAGATTATCAGTCTTTGCATATTTTTTCAATTCATCTGCAATCTGTGTAGTCATCTCTTCCTGTATCTGTGGTCTCTCCACTATGTGGTGTATGATCCTGTTGAACTTACTCAATCCAATCACTTCTCCGTTTGGTATAATTCCTACCCATGCCTTGCCCACAATGTTCTGGAAGTGGTGGGCACATGTTGATCTGATCGATATCGGACCACTGGTGTACATGCTCTTGTAACCAATGTTAGGGAAACTTGTTACTCTTGGTGCTGGCTTGAATCTGCCACCAAATGTTTCTCTGATGTACATCTTTGCCACACGTTTTGCAGTTTCATTTGTGTTGTGATCGTTTTCTGTGTCTATGACAAGACTATCTAACACACCTTGTAATTTTTCCTGTACTTCGGCCTGCAGTTGATCTAGTTCACCGTCTTGTATATACTCGGCGATATTGTCATTTGAATGGAACCTCTTGCCTGCTTTTTGTATTCTTTCTTTAATTTTTTTGCTGACAGGACCTTTTGGTTCCCAACTGTCTTTCAACATATCTTCCATTATTCGAAGTCTCCTCTGACTATGTGTTTTCTCAATGCTCTTACAAGTTCTTCTATCTTGTCTATGCAACCGATAAGATCTCTGTCGGTGATGTATTTAGATCTCTCTTTTAGCTTGTCATACTCTTTGATTGATATTTGCACCATAGGACCATAGTTTTCCTTGTGTCCCGAACTCTCGTTTTCCATAGAGGCGTCTAGTGCTCTTTGCTTTTCATCTGAGTCTGTCATTGTATCTCCTTCTTGTGTGTCTTGTTATACCATTGTACAGCAGTTGCCACCACGTTGTCAATTGAACTCTGTGTGGGCTTCCAATCTAAAATTTCCGTCACTTTTGTTATATCAGCAACTAGGTAAGCAGGATCGCCCGGTCTGTTTTCATGTATTTCTATTTTCATTGTGCCTGCGTGTTTTTGTACTGTGTCTAGAAGTTCTTTGTTTGATGCTGGCGCTCCAGAACCTAGATTGAATACCTCAGAGCTCTGATTTTCTGATGCGTAATTTAAGGCTTTCACGTGAGCATCTGCTAGATCCATCACATGCACATAGTCTCTGACACATGAACCGTCTGGTGTGTCATACTTGTCACCGAACATCTTGAAAGTTCTGCCTTGTCTTACCGCATCTATGGCTAGTGGTATGATGTGTGTTTCCCTATCTCGTAATTCACCAACTTCTGCTTCCGGATCTGCTCCAGCGGCATTGAAATAACGTAGACCAACACTTGACAGTCCGTATGCTCTTAGATAATCTTTACATATCATTTCCATCATCAGTTTGCTACTACCGTATGCACTGATGGGATTGGGGACATCTGATTCTCTACATTTCCTAAATCCTGGATCACCGTAAGTGGCCGCACTCGAGCTGTAAACAAATGTTTTCACACCACACTCAATCAGTTTGTCTAATAAGGCAATAGTGGTAATCACGTTGTTCTTGTAGTACTCTGATGGATTCTTTACTGATTCTGCCACAGAGGCACTTCCGGCAAAATGAATGCAACTCGTGATGTTGTATCTTGTTATGATTTCATCTAGTCTGTTTATTTCTTGTGGGAGGTTTATATCAAAGATCGGACCAAATTCAGCGGGTTTGAATTTTGTCTTAAGGTCTCTGTCTATGACTATTGGTAAGAAGCCATTCTTGGCAAGGAACTTACAAGTATGTGAACCCACATATCCTGCTCCGCCTGTAACTAATACCGCTTTGCTTAGACCCTTAATACTTGGATTCGCTGACTGGTGTTCTATAGTGTCTTCCATCTCTTCTCCATTGTTCTCCCTTGCCTGTCATGATGTCTACCATTCTGTCTATCGTGCCGTCAGTCCAGTCTGATATCTGACCCATACTAGGGGATGGTGTTATTAATAATTTCTTTAATTTCTCCACTGCGTCTCTGCCTGACCACGGAACATACATTCTTGTCTCATCGTTGGCGAATGTTTCCGGGAATGATCTGTATGCCGGAAATAAAACATTAGTACCCAACGCATCTGCTTCTGACACTGTGTTAGACACCCAGTCCTGTAATGCACAGTTGAACAGTACCCTGGAATCAGCAAGTATGTTATAGTACTCGTCTTTTTTCAAGTTCTCGTATATTTTTAATGTGCCTTCTTTTTCCATTAATCTTGCTTGATCAACATAAACTTTGTTGTTGCTTCTCAAAGGTCCTCCGCAACATATTGCGAATTCCACCTCGGGCAACTTGGAATTTTGCTTCCAATGTGTGATCATGTCCATGAAGAACCCTGGTTGCTTCTCTTGATCCCATCTAGCACCGAATATAACTCTCATCTTCCTCTCATTGAAAGGTTTTCTGTTAGGTGTTCTATCTTGTACTTCCTGTTTGCCGAAGCTCAATCCTGATATGTTGTATATGGGAGCCGACCAGTTTGCTATTCTCATATGTGCAACCATTTCCTCATTCGTTGCAAGTATCTTTACATTAGGTATTTCATTACACATCTGTTCATACATACTCATCCACTTGGCCATGCCCCAAACGTGTACGAAGTCATCTGGATCAATTGCTTGTGCCAAGCATCTTAGGTATATTTGTGGTCTGTGTTTCTCTTCTACTTGATTCAATATGTAAGGCAGTGATTCCATACCTGGTTGGAACATGTCTTCAAAGAATATAATGTCTTTATTTGTGACTTTGCCATTACGCATCTTCTGTACTAGATTCATCATTTGGCTCATACCAAAATAACTTCTACCATGTGCGTCAAGCACCTGCCCAACACTGATTGCTTTAGTGTCGTCTATTGTAGTTCCTGGAACGATAGTGTAATCAATTCTTCTTTTCTTATATGCTCTCTCTGTCCAGTCCTGTAATTGTAAAGTGTATCTGCCTTCATATGGCTCTAGGCCCATGTAAAATATTTCCATTACTTTTTCCTTTTTTTGTTTTCTTCTGTAGATAAACACGATTTAAAAAATGAACCTATTGAAGCTTCATTATTTGATTTGCCTTTATCTTCATTGTTTAATCTGCTTTGTCTAGTAAGCAAGTACTCGGCAACCCTGTATATTCTATGCAAATTTGTAACATTATTTTTCCAGTGTTTGTTCATCAGTGGTTCTGCAATCCTTCTAATCGCTTTTCCGTGTTTTGACTGCTTGACTCCCAACTCGTACACTGCTCCGCCTGACTGCTTTGCTTCTAGCCACCCGTGTTCTTTTGCTTTTGAATATGTCATCAAAGTTTTCTCTATATTTGTCATTACTGGGTCGTGATTTACCATCCCACTTACCCGGCATTTGTTTTTAAGTATTCTAACATTGTTTTAGCATCTGATATAACAAATGGATCATTGTCACTGCTCGAATCGTTTTGTCCTTCTTCAACGAACTGTTTTATAATTTCACCATTTTCTACCAGCATAGAGTATCTCCAAGATCTCATACCAAATCCTTGTGCAGGTTTGCTGACCAACATACCTAAGCCTTGTGTGAATACACCTTCACCGTCACCGACAGCTTTTACTTTTTTAATATCTTGATTAGTAAACCAAGCATTCATTACAAATGCGTCATTTACTGACAAACAGTAAACTTCGTCAACACCTTGTGCTTTAATTTCGTCATATAATTCTTCGTATCCGGGTAGTTGCTGTGAACTACAAGTTGGTGTGAATGCTCCTGGCAGTGCGAACAACACAATTTTTTTATTATCAAACATTTCAACTGTGTCTACATCTTTCCACTCGCCACCTATGAATGCACAACCGCCTATTGCATTGTCGTCGCCTGTTCTTGTCTTGAAGTTAGTGTACGGTATCCTCATCTTATCTTCTCTCCTTTATTAGTTTAACGTCTCCATCTGTTGTGTGTTTGATCTTGTGATCGTTCTGTAGGGCAAGTTGCAAGAACGTTTCGTACTTGTCTTCCTTGACCAACAGTGTCACGCTTTCTTCCATGTCGTCCGTGTACCCTTGACTGGACCAAATGAAATCTTTACCATACTTCAAACCCAGGTTGCCTGCTGTTGTGCATATGTTCGCAACCGCATCAACTGTGGTGTAAGATGCATTGAGTCCACCACCGCTTACTGGCAGGTGACCCATCCTTGTTGTTGCTCTAGATTCTCTTATGTTGATCTCTTTCATATTCCGCTTACTGCTCCTGGTGTATTGTCATATACTGCGTGTGAACCATTCTCTCCATCCTCGGAAACATCTATCTCGATCTTCCTACCTGGGTATTTCTTTGTGATTGCTATGTACAGATCATCACTCATCATCTCACAAGATTTGTAATCAAGTTTCATTGTGCCATCTGCGTACATGTTCTCAATCCATCTCTTGAACTGTATAAATTCTATGTCTCTGTCGTCATGTGTTACTTCTATCGCAACTTTGAAATGGAATATGTGTCTGTGTACATGTCCTAAGAAACTTACATCATACTCATCACCTGTTGCTAGTTTAGGATCATCAAGTGCCGCCGGATATTTGTGGAGTCCCTCTTTTCTAAAAGTGACCCAAATCATTTTACTGCTTCTTTTAGCTTGTTCTACTAGTGCTTGATCCCTTAATTGTTCTGTGCTCATATTGATAGTCCTCCATCTTTCTTTTTGTATAAAATTTTTAAACCTTTATCGTCTATGTAATATCCTTCTAATACTCTTTTGGCTTTTTTCTTTTTTTTTATTTTTGTTTTCTTCTTCTTAGGCATTTTTAATCTCCAATGGTTCGTCTTTCTTGTATTCTTCCCAAGATGTAAATCCAGCTGTCTGCTTGAAATGATCCATGGTCATAGTCCACACTCCTGGATTGGTAGAATTAAAATCTGTATCGTCCACTTTTATGCACAGGTTGTCATCACCTTCAGAATTAGGAAATATCACAGAGCAGAAAGGAATAAACTTATCGTGTGTCCAGACTGCACGGAAATTTTCTTTGACTTGCTTATGTATTGCGTGTGGGTAATCTATTGTCACCCAATAACCTTTGTCCAGCAGTTTCATCATCTGTGTAAGTTGTGTTGCAACATGTGGCATGAATGTTCTGTTGGCGCCAAAGTAGATTGCTTCTGCATTAACCGTTTTAGCAAGTTCTTCGATCTGGTCAAATACTAGATCATTCCTAGCTAGAAATAATGTTTGTTTGCCAAATGCAGGAGTATGTTCTATTTCTAATCCTGAAAACACACCTACATCTGTACTTTTGCCTGTTTTGTAATCTCTGTCCATGTTATTATTATACTACTTTTTATTATTTTGTCAAACCAAGAGATGTCT
>Ga0307488_10001833_pt1 | contig 17892 bp, 15 predicted proteins | sample SB02metaG_FD_202248 | JGI IMG/M metagenome (GOLD analysis project Ga0307488, IMG submission 202248) | Sea-ice brine microbial communities from Beaufort Sea near Barrow, Alaska, United States - SB 0.2 | ecosystem: Environmental > Aquatic > Marine > Coastal | place: USA: Alaska | collected... | reverse complement strand
TATGAAGCAAATTGGGGTGTTGTTTATGATAATTTCCCTATGCCCCCGTCATATGGAGAGGAATCAAGAGTTTTAAAAGAGCTCCCCATTTACGGCGCCTCTCGTTTAGGCATCTACAATAAAACCAACAACAGCAGCGTTTACCAATTAACAGACCATTTAGGCAATGTACGGGCAGTGATTTCAAAACAAGGAACAAATGCAGTAGCTTTGGTGTCAGCCACTGATTATTATCCTTTTGGTATGCCAATGCCAGGGCGTAGAATTGTAGGAGGATATCGTTACAGTTTTCAAGGACAAGAGAAGGATGCGGAGACTGGAAAAGTGGCGTTCGAACTACGATTATATGACCCAAGAATAAACCGTTGGTTAACTACAGACCCAGAAGGACAATACCATTCTCCTTATATGGCAATGGGAAATAACCCAGTTAGTAGAGTTGACCCTGATGGTGGAGAGGACAATCCAGTTTATGGAGCTAATGGAGAAGGATTTTTAGGAACTACAGAGAGTGGATTGCAAGGAGAAGCCATAATAATGGATGCAGCAAATTTTACTCAAGGAATGTCTGATTCACAAGCAATGAGTGTGGGTACGATGTATAGTGCTCTTACTGGTTTAGCTCAATGGAATTTTATGAAAAGTGGTAATAGGACACATTGGAAAACATTAAACCAAAGACCGGATTGGGATGGGATTGTTACCATTAATGAAGGTGTTTCCTGGGCACTTGCTCATCCAAATTCAAATGGAAATCCAAGCGATGCTCTGTATTTGGATGCTTCTAAATTAGATTTTGGAAGCCTTGGTACAAGTTATTTTTCTTTTGAAGGCGAAGTAAAGTCAACTAATTTATTATATAAGATTAATCCTATCAATAATGCACAAAGACGAACAGCATATGCTTTAGGGAATACAAGAATACAATTAGTAAGTAAGGATGCAAGAACAATTAGAGTATTAAACGATGCTTATGATTGGGATTATCACAATGGTTCAAGTGCTACATCAAGAATTAGAGATGGTTTGATTTGGGGAGAAAGACAGAGAACAGGACTTAATGATACTCACGGAGTTCCAATTAGAACTTTTGGTTTAGGAGTTTTAAAATTTTAAAATTATGAAATTAAAATTTATTATTTATTTATTCATAACAGCAATAGTTTTTTCATCGTGTGTTTTTATGCACTCCAATGATAATAAGAGTTTGGGCGATGGATATTATTATGTTTACGACAAACCAAGTTCAATAATATACAGCAAAGAAAATAATAAGGGTAGAGATGGCACATTAGTAATACCTTCTTCAACAGAAGTAACAGTTGATTACAGTAGTACAGTCATAAGTTATGATACTAATCAAAAATACATCATAGCAAAAACGAAAGATAATAAGCAATCTATTAAATATTGGTTGTTGGAAAAGTCAAGTTACAAGATAGAAATCCCTTTAAAGCCTATGGATTCTATTCAGTTTTACAAAATATTGTCTGAAAAGAATATTAATTTGATTTTAAAAAAATAAACTAAAAGCTACCAAATGGTAGCTTTTTTTATGAATACGCCAATCTCGCTTTAGCATCTCTAATCATCGCATCAATGGTAAATAGTATGTGTTCTCTATCTGTATCAGGCAGTTTTTGTATGGTTAAAATTCTTGCAGAAATATTTTCATCCATTAAAAGTTCTGTTTTACCAACCAAATAATCTAAAGACACTTTAAAAATATCTGCTAATTTACTGGCTATCTCAATAGATGGCTTCGCTTCTTCACGCTCGTATCTACCAATAACATTTTGGTGTACACCAATTTTATTAGATAACTCTTCCTGTGATATTTTATGTTGTTTTCTTAACGCTGAAACTCTTCTTCCAAAACTCATAATGTACTATTTAAACTTAAAATGTAATATAATACAAAGATAAAATACTTTTTCAGGTATAAAAATACAGTTTTGATTTGTTTTTTAAACACAAAAAGTTATTTTTGCACAGTAAAGTGTATAAATACAAACTTATGAACAAATTAAACTTTGAAAACTCTGAACAATTAATTCACGAGAACGATATTTTACAACTCACAATTTTAGGAGGTATAAAGTTAGAGGGTTTAGACAGGATGCGAGTAACCATAAAAGTACAGTTACAAGAAAGTAGCAGACCACCCGTAAGGCATAATCTCGATTTATATAACGATACGCAATTAGAGAAATTTATAAGAAAGATTGCAGAAAAGTTAGAAATAGGCACAAGTATAATAGCAGCTTCACTATCAGAACTCACAGAAGAATTAGAAAAATACCGCATACTCCGAATTAAAGAAACTCAAGAAAATTTAAAACCAAAAACAAAGAAGTTAAGCGAAAAGGAGAAAGCAACAAGTATTGAGTTTTTAAAATCAACCGAATTATTAATAAAGACAAACGAATTAATCGGAAAAAGTGGAGTTATTGGCGAAGAAGTAAACCGTTTATTAATGTATCTCATTTTTACAAGTAGAAAACGAGAGCAACCTTTACACGTTATCAGTTTAGGAAGTAGTGGAGTAGGAAAAACACATCTACAAGAAAAAGTAGGCGAATTAATACCAGAAGAAGAACGAGTAAGTATAACCACATTATCAGAAAATGCTTTTTATTATTTTGGAAAACAAGAACTAAAACACAAAGTAATATTAATAGAAGATTTAGACGGAGCAGAAAATGCACTCTATCCATTACGAGAATTACAATCTAAAAAACGCATTGTAAAAACCATTGTACAAAAGAATAATAAAGGCGAAACAAAAACGGTGTATTTGGTCGTTGAAGGTCCTGTTTGTGTTGCAGGATGTACTACCAAAGAACATATTTATGAAGATAATGCAAACCGTAGCTTCCTACTCTACTTGGATGAAAGCACAGAACAGGACGAGAAAATAATGCAATATCAACGTCAATTATCAGCAGGAGAAATCAATAATTACAATCAAAAAGAAATACAAGAATTTTTACAAAATACACAACGAATTTTACAACCTATCAAAGTCATAAATCCTTTTGCAAATAAATTATCTCTGCCATTAGCAGTATTTAAACCACGAAGAACCAACAACCATTATTTACAATTTATAGAAGCAATAACATTTTACTATCAATACCAACGAGAAAAGAAGTACGATAAAGAAACAGGAGAAGAATTTATAGAAACTACTTTAGAAGATATAGAAAATGCAAATACACTTTTAAAGGAGGTTTTACTGCGTAAAAGTGATGAACTCACAGGAAGTTGCAGAAACTATTTAGAGTTGTTGAAATCGTATTTAAAAAGCAAAAAGAAGAAACAATTTACCAATCGAGAAGCTCGTCAAGCATTACGAGTAAACCCAAGCAACCAAAAACGTTACAATTTACAATTACAGTTAGGCTATTACATTAAAAAAGTAGAAGGTAAAAAAGCAACTGGTTATCATTATGAAATAGTAAGTACTATAGAATACAATCAACTGCAAACACAGGTAAACAGTGTGTTAGATGCGACTTTAAAGAAACTACAAAAGAGGTTCAGTAGTTCAAAAGTGGTTCAAACTAAAAATGAACCACCTAAAACAAAGAAAATCAGTTAATTAAATAAGTGGTTCACAAAGTTCACGAAAAAGCATATAAGGGATGAAAAATTTAATCTTAAAAAATAGCAGTTATCAACATTTAGAAATGGGTTTTAAAGAATGGTTAGATATTTTAGGTTACAATCCAATGAGTGTTTACAATATGCCAAATATCGTTAGAGAATTTTTACATTTTTTGGAAAAAAACAAAATAAATCATATCCACAATCTACAACATCAAAATATTAAAAACTATTACAATTACATCTATAACAGAAGTAATTTAAGACGTGGTGGAGGATTAAGTAATAACTACATCAATAAGCATTTACAAGCAATAGAAAAGTTTTTAGAATATCTACATCATAAAGGAGTTCGAAATGTTCCACATCTTGGAATACCATTGTTAAAACTCAATACCAAAGAAATAACAGTATTATCAAAAGATGATATACAACTACTTTACAAAGTAACTTATAGAGATACTGAAAACCAACGACAAGAAATATTGCAAGTAAGAGATAGAGCCATTTTAACCGTTTTTTATGGTTGTGGATTACGAAGAAATGAAGGAACACATTTAGAACTGAACGACATCAATTTAGACAGACGAATATTACACGTTAGAAAAGGTAAAAATTATAAAGAACGCTTTGTACCATTTAGCAAACAAAGTGCAAAAATATTAGAAGAGTACATTTATGATTACAGACCTTTATTAGCAAAGAGTAAAAAAGAAAGTCGTTTGTTTATTGGTGTTACTTCAAAGCCAATGACTGGAGGAACATTATATACACGCTTAAAATTACTACAATTACAAGTAGATGATATAGAATTACAAAATAAACATTTAACGCTTCATAATCTACGCCATAGTATAGCAACACATCTATTACAAGCAGGAATGCCATTAAATAAAATCAGTCGTTTTTTAGGTCATAGTAGTTTAGAAAGCACACAAATCTATACGCATTTAATCGACCAAAAAGATGAGTAATTTTAAACAGTTTTTAGAAAGTAAAGAGTTAAGCAATACAACGATTAAACGCTACAATACCAAAGTATTAAATTTTATAAGTTGGTTAGATAAAGACAATACAGAAGTAGAAAACACAACTACAAAAGAACTCACTGCATATTTACATTTTTTACAAAAGAAAGGATTATGTAATGCAACCAGAAGTCATAATTTAATTGCTCTAAGACATTATTTTAACTGGCAAATACTACACAATAAACGTATTAATAATCCCGCAAAACATATAAAATTAAGAGGAACACAAACCAAGAAATTACACGATATATTTACAATAATAGCATTAGAAAAATTGTACAATGATTATCAAATTCCAAGTGAAGATGACAAGCGAAATAATAGAAATTGGTGGCAAGTGCATTTACTCACAAGAAAACGAAATAAAGTAGCATTAGGATTATTGATATATCAAGGGTTAACCACTAAAGAAATAGATAAACTCACTTTAAAAGATGTACAATTACGAGAAGGGAAAATTTATATACAAGGCAATAAAAAAGGAGCAGAAAGAAGTTTAGAATTAAAATCATATCAAATAATGGATTTGATGGAATACCAACTAAAAACACGAGAAGAACTCTTAAAATTATCGAATAAAGAAAGTAATCAATTATTTATAAGCAACGGAAAAAATGCACACTCAAATGATAATTGGAAACGCTTTGCAGAAACTTTACGAAAACAGAATAAAAAGTTCCAAAAATTTAGACAAATACGAGCTTCAGTAATAACACATTGGTTAGGAATGTACAATTTACGACAAGTTCAATATATGGCGGGACACAAGCACATAAGCAGTACAGAAACCTATTTAGTCAATAAATTAGAAGATTTACAAAGCGATATAGATAAATATCATCCAATGGTTTAGGTATCGCAAATTGCGACACCTAATTTTGGAGGTCACAAATTGTGACCTCCAAATAAAAACCTATTTTTACAATCAGAAATTACAGTTACAAATGAGCAATGAAATTACTATTCCAGACGAAATAATTACGAATAAAATATATTTGATTAGAAATCAAAAAGTAATGTTAGATAGAGATTTAGCAGAACTTTATGCAGTAAATACTAAAGTTTTAAAACAAGCAGTAAGAAGAAATATAAAACGTTTTCCAGTAGATTTTATGTTTGAAATGACAAAGGAAGAGTTTACTAATTGGAAAACTCAATTTATGACTGAAAGTGATAAAAAAGGATTGCGATATGCACCTTTTTGCTTTACCGAACAAGGCGTTACAATGTTGTCTTGTATTTTAAACAGCGAAAGAGCAATAGCAGTAAATATTAGAATTATTAGAGTATTTACCAAGTTACGAGAAATGTTAATAGATAATTTAAGTTTAAAACTTGATATTGAAGAAATCAAAAAGAAGCTAACAAATCACTCTAAAAATATTGAACTGGTCTTTAATTATTTAGATGAATTGATTGATAAGAAAGACAACGAAAAACCTCGAAAAGAAATCGGTTATAAAACTGATAGAGATTAAATAATCCCCACAAAACAAAACCCAGTTTTTTGCGAAAAGCAAAAACCCTCTGTCTTTTGTTTTGTTCCGCTCGCCACCACTTCTGTAGTTTTTAAGTCATATTTTTTTGTAACCAACAGCAAAATACAACACTTTGCAAGTTGCTCGTTCCTCACAATTACAAACAGTTGTGCCAACGCTAAAGAACAAAAAATCCGCCATAAAAATTACCCCAAGCAAAGTTACATAATAGAAGTTATAATACTCTTCCGGCAAGCTCCAGGTAGTTATAACTGCTATTATGTAAAATTGACGACATATCCCACGCTTTTTGCCTACGCTTCTGCCAACGCACTACGAACCTTAATTATTTTGCTCAATCGTCGCAAAACCTCTATCATTTTATTATTAGTTGAAAATCCAACGCTTCGCCAACCTCTTTTTCAACTAATAATAAAACGTTTACTTGTTGATGAAAAACGTTTTACAACTTGACGATTTAGAAGATGATGGAGCGAGGAAAATCGACAAGTTTTAAAATGAAACAAACGAAGTGCGTTAGTCTTCATCCGAGTAAGCAAAAGCGGTGGAAGAAATGAGAAAGGGAGTATTTAACATAAAACTGGTTATAACTTACAGTTTTGGCGAAGTGAGGATTTAAGCGACTGTATTATAACCCGTTTTATGTTACAATATCGAGGGAAAGGAAGCGGAGAAAATACAGAGGGTTTTGAGGAACGAAAATACTGAATTTTTGGAGCGTGGAATCAATCAAAAGTTTATATATTGTGTGTTCAAATGGGATGCCAACAACTAACATATAAAAAAGCAAATTTTTTAAAAGTAGTTCATAGTAAAAATGACAAAACTACTTCTAAAAATGTGTTAAGTTCGTATAGATACAGTTTTCAAGGACAAGAGAAGGATGCGGAGACTGGAAAAGTGGCGTTCGAACTACGATTATATGACCCAAGAATAAACCGTTGGTTAACTACAGACCCAGAAGGACAATACCATTCTCCTTATATGGCAATGGGAAATAACCCAGTTAGTAGAGTTGACCCTGATGGTGGAGAGGACAATCCAGTTTATGGAGCTAATGGAGAAGGATTTTTAGGAACTACAGAGAGTGGATTGCAAGGAGAAGCCATAATAATGGATGCAGCAAATTTTACTCAAGGAATGTCTGATTCACAAGCAATGAGTGTGGGTACGATGTATAGTGCTCTTACTGGTTTAGCTCAATGGAATTTTATGAAAAGTGGTAATAGGACACATTGGAAAACATTAAACCAAAGACCGGATTGGGATGGGATTGTTACCATTAATGAAGGTGTTTCCTGGGCACTTGCTCATCCAAATTCAAATGGAAATCCAAGCGATGCTCTGTATTTGGATGCTTCTAAATTAGATTTTGGAAGCCTTGGTACAAGTTATTTTTCTTTTGAAGGCGAAGTAAAGTCAACTAATTTATTATATAAGATTAATCCTATCAATAATGCACAAAGACGAACAGCATATGCTTTAGGGAATACAAGAATACAATTAGTAAGTAAGGATGCAAGAACAATTAGAGTATTAAACGATGCTTATGATTGGGATTATCACAATGGTTCAAGTGCTACATCAAGAATTAGAGATGGTTTGATTTGGGGAGAAAGACAGAGAACAGGACTTAATGATACTCACGGAGTTCCAATTAGAACTTTTGGTTTAGGAGTTTTAAAATTTTAAAATTATGAAATTAAAATTTATTATTTATTTATTCATAACAGCAATAGTTTTTTCATCGTGTGTTTTTATGCACTCCAATGATAATAAGAGTTTGGGCGATGGATATTATTATGTTTACGACAAACCAAGTTCAATAATATACAGCAAAGAAAATAATAAGGGTAGAGATGGCACATTAGTAATACCTTCTTCAACAGAAGTAACAGTTGATTACAGTAGTACAGTCATAAGTTATGATACTAATCAAAAATACATCATAGCAAAAACGAAAGATAATAAGCAATCTATTAAATATTGGTTGTTGGAAAAGTCAAGTTACAAGATAGAAATCCCTTTAAAGCCTATGGATTCTATTCAGTTTTACAAAATATTGTCTGAAAAGAATATTAATTTGATTTTAAAAAAATAAACTAAAAGCTACCAAATGGTAGCTTTTTTTATGAATACGCCAATCTCGCTTTAGCATCTCTAATCATCGCATCAATGGTAAATAGTATGTGTTCTCTATCTGTATCAGGCAGTTTTTGTATGGTTAAAATTCTTGCAGAAATATTTTCATCCATTAAAAGTTCTGTTTTACCAACCAAATAATCTAAAGACACTTTAAAAATATCTGCTAATTTACTGGCTATCTCAATAGATGGCTTCGCTTCTTCACGCTCGTATCTACCAATAACATTTTGGTGTACACCAATTTTATTAGATAACTCTTCCTGTGATATTTTATGTTGTTTTCTTAACGCTGAAACTCTTCTTCCAAAACTCATAATGTACTATTTAAACTTAAAATGTAATATAATACAAAGATAAAATACTTTTTCAGGTATAAAAATACAGTTTTGATTTGTTTTTTAAACACAAAAAGTTATTTTTGCACAGTAAAGTGTATAAATACAAACTTATGAACAAATTAAACTTTGAAAACTCTGAACAATTAATTCACGAGAACGATATTTTACAACTCACAATTTTAGGAGGTATAAAGTTAGAGGGTTTAGACAGGATGCGAGTAACCATAAAAGTACAGTTACAAGAAAGTAGCAGACCACCCGTAAGGCATAATCTCGATTTATATAACGATACGCAATTAGAGAAATTTATAAGAAAGATTGCAGAAAAGTTAGAAATAGGCACAAGTATAATAGCAGCTTCACTATCAGAACTCACAGAAGAATTAGAAAAATACCGCATACTCCGAATTAAAGAAACTCAAGAAAATTTAAAACCAAAAACAAAGAAGTTAAGCGAAAAGGAGAAAGCAACAAGTATTGAGTTTTTAAAATCAACCGAATTATTAATAAAGACAAACGAATTAATCGGAAAAAGTGGAGTTATTGGCGAAGAAGTAAACCGTTTATTAATGTATCTCATTTTTACAAGTAGAAAACGAGAGCAACCTTTACACGTTATCAGTTTAGGAAGTAGTGGAGTAGGAAAAACACATCTACAAGAAAAAGTAGGCGAATTAATACCAGAAGAAGAACGAGTAAGTATAACCACATTATCAGAAAATGCTTTTTATTATTTTGGAAAACAAGAACTAAAACACAAAGTAATATTAATAGAAGATTTAGACGGAGCAGAAAATGCACTCTATCCATTACGAGAATTACAATCTAAAAAACGCATTGTAAAAACCATTGTACAAAAGAATAATAAAGGCGAAACAAAAACGGTGTATTTGGTCGTTGAAGGTCCTGTTTGTGTTGCAGGATGTACTACCAAAGAACATATTTATGAAGATAATGCAAACCGTAGCTTCCTACTCTACTTGGATGAAAGCACAGAACAGGACGAGAAAATAATGCAATATCAACGTCAATTATCAGCAGGAGAAATCAATAATTACAATCAAAAAGAAATACAAGAATTTTTACAAAATACACAACGAATTTTACAACCTATCAAAGTCATAAATCCTTTTGCAAATAAATTATCTCTGCCATTAGCAGTATTTAAACCACGAAGAACCAACAACCATTATTTACAATTTATAGAAGCAATAACATTTTACTATCAATACCAACGAGAAAAGAAGTACGATAAAGAAACAGGAGAAGAATTTATAGAAACTACTTTAGAAGATATAGAAAATGCAAATACACTTTTAAAGGAGGTTTTACTGCGTAAAAGTGATGAACTCACAGGAAGTTGCAGAAACTATTTAGAGTTGTTGAAATCGTATTTAAAAAGCAAAAAGAAGAAACAATTTACCAATCGAGAAGCTCGTCAAGCATTACGAGTAAACCCAAGCAACCAAAAACGTTACAATTTACAATTACAGTTAGGCTATTACATTAAAAAAGTAGAAGGTAAAAAAGCAACTGGTTATCATTATGAAATAGTAAGTACTATAGAATACAATCAACTGCAAACACAGGTAAACAGTGTGTTAGATGCGACTTTAAAGAAACTACAAAAGAGGTTCAGTAGTTCAAAAGTGGTTCAAACTAAAAATGAACCACCTAAAACAAAGAAAATCAGTTAATTAAATAAGTGGTTCACAAAGTTCACGAAAAAGCATATAAGGGATGAAAAATTTAATCTTAAAAAATAGCAGTTATCAACATTTAGAAATGGGTTTTAAAGAATGGTTAGATATTTTAGGTTACAATCCAATGAGTGTTTACAATATGCCAAATATCGTTAGAGAATTTTTACATTTTTTGGAAAAAAACAAAATAAATCATATCCACAATCTACAACATCAAAATATTAAAAACTATTACAATTACATCTATAACAGAAGTAATTTAAGACGTGGTGGAGGATTAAGTAATAACTACATCAATAAGCATTTACAAGCAATAGAAAAGTTTTTAGAATATCTACATCATAAAGGAGTTCGAAATGTTCCACATCTTGGAATACCATTGTTAAAACTCAATACCAAAGAAATAACAGTATTATCAAAAGATGATATACAACTACTTTACAAAGTAACTTATAGAGATACTGAAAACCAACGACAAGAAATATTGCAAGTAAGAGATAGAGCCATTTTAACCGTTTTTTATGGTTGTGGATTACGAAGAAATGAAGGAACACATTTAGAACTGAACGACATCAATTTAGACAGACGAATATTACACGTTAGAAAAGGTAAAAATTATAAAGAACGCTTTGTACCATTTAGCAAACAAAGTGCAAAAATATTAGAAGAGTACATTTATGATTACAGACCTTTATTAGCAAAGAGTAAAAAAGAAAGTCGTTTGTTTATTGGTGTTACTTCAAAGCCAATGACTGGAGGAACATTATATACACGCTTAAAATTACTACAATTACAAGTAGATGATATAGAATTACAAAATAAACATTTAACGCTTCATAATCTACGCCATAGTATAGCAACACATCTATTACAAGCAGGAATGCCATTAAATAAAATCAGTCGTTTTTTAGGTCATAGTAGTTTAGAAAGCACACAAATCTATACGCATTTAATCGACCAAAAAGATGAGTAATTTTAAACAGTTTTTAGAAAGTAAAGAGTTAAGCAATACAACGATTAAACGCTACAATACCAAAGTATTAAATTTTATAAGTTGGTTAGATAAAGACAATACAGAAGTAGAAAACACAACTACAAAAGAACTCACTGCATATTTACATTTTTTACAAAAGAAAGGATTATGTAATGCAACCAGAAGTCATAATTTAATTGCTCTAAGACATTATTTTAACTGGCAAATACTACACAATAAACGTATTAATAATCCCGCAAAACATATAAAATTAAGAGGAACACAAACCAAGAAATTACACGATATATTTACAATAATAGCATTAGAAAAATTGTACAATGATTATCAAATTCCAAGTGAAGATGACAAGCGAAATAATAGAAATTGGTGGCAAGTGCATTTACTCACAAGAAAACGAAATAAAGTAGCATTAGGATTATTGATATATCAAGGGTTAACCACTAAAGAAATAGATAAACTCACTTTAAAAGATGTACAATTACGAGAAGGGAAAATTTATATACAAGGCAATAAAAAAGGAGCAGAAAGAAGTTTAGAATTAAAATCATATCAAATAATGGATTTGATGGAATACCAACTAAAAACACGAGAAGAACTCTTAAAATTATCGAATAAAGAAAGTAATCAATTATTTATAAGCAACGGAAAAAATGCACACTCAAATGATAATTGGAAACGCTTTGCAGAAACTTTACGAAAACAGAATAAAAAGTTCCAAAAATTTAGACAAATACGAGCTTCAGTAATAACACATTGGTTAGGAATGTACAATTTACGACAAGTTCAATATATGGCGGGACACAAGCACATAAGCAGTACAGAAACCTATTTAGTCAATAAATTAGAAGATTTACAAAGCGATATAGATAAATATCATCCAATGGTTTAGGTATCGCAAATTGCGACACCTAATTTTGGAGGTCACAAATTGTGACCTCCAAATAAAAACCTATTTTTACAATCAGAAATTACAGTTACAAATGAGCAATGAAATTACTATTCCAGACGAAATAATTACGAATAAAATATATTTGATTAGAAATCAAAAAGTAATGTTAGATAGAGATTTAGCAGAACTTTATGCAGTAAATACTAAAGTTTTAAAACAAGCAGTAAGAAGAAATATAAAACGTTTTCCAGTAGATTTTATGTTTGAAATGACAAAGGAAGAGTTTACTAATTGGAAAACTCAATTTATGACTGAAAGTGATAAAAAAGGATTGCGATATGCACCTTTTTGCTTTACCGAACAAGGCGTTACAATGTTGTCTTGTATTTTAAACAGCGAAAGAGCAATAGCAGTAAATATTAGAATTATTAGAGTATTTACCAAGTTACGAGAAATGTTAATAGATAATTTAAGTTTAAAACTTGATATTGAAGAAATCAAAAAGAAGCTAACAAATCACTCTAAAAATATTGAACTGGTCTTTAATTATTTAGATGAATTGATTGATAAGAAAGACAACGAAAAACCTCGAAAAGAAATCGGTTATAAAACTGATAGAGATTAAATAATCCCCACAAAACAAAACCCAGTTTTTTGCGAAAAGCAAAAACCCTCTGTCTTTTGTTTTGTTCCGCTCGCCACCACTTCTGTAGTTTTTAAGTCATATTTTTTTGTAACCAACAGCAAAATACAACACTTTGCAAGTTGCTCGTTCCTCACAATTACAAACAGTTGTGCCAACGCTAAAGAACAAAAAATCCGCCATAAAAATTACCCCAAGCAAAGTTACATAATAGAAGTTATAATACTCTTCCGGCAAGCTCCAGGTAGTTATAACTGCTATTATGTAAAATTGACGACATATCCCACGCTTTTTGCCTACGCTTCTGCCAACGCACTACGAACCTTAATTATTTTGCTCAATCGTCGCAAAACCTCTATCATTTTATTATTAGTTGAAAATCCAACGCTTCGCCAACCTCTTTTTCAACTAATAATAAAACGTTTACTTGTTGATGAAAAACGTTTTACAACTTGACGATTTAGAAGATGATGGAGCGAGGAAAATCGACAAGTTTTAAAATGAAACAAACGAAGTGCGTTAGTCTTCATCCGAGTAAGCAAAAGCGGTGGAAGAAATGAGAAAGGGAGTATTTAACATAAAACTGGTTATAACTTACAGTTTTGGCGAAGTGAGGATTTAAGCGACTGTATTATAACCCGTTTTATGTTACAATATCGAGGGAAAGGAAGCGGAGAAAATACAGAGGGTTTTGAGGAACGAAAATACTGAATTTTTGGAGCGTGGAATCAATCAAAAGTTTATATATTGTGTGTTCAAATGGGATGCCAACAACTAACATATAAAAAAGCAAATTTTTTAAAAGTAGTTCATAGTAAAAATGACAAAACTACTTCTAAAAATGTGTTAAGTTCGTATAGATACAGTTTTCAAGGACAAGAGAAGGATGCGGAGACTGGAAAAGTGGCGTTCGAACTACGATTATATGACCCAAGAATAAACCGTTGGCTTACTACAGATCCTTATAGACAATATAATTCGCCTTATATGGCTATGGGAAATAATCCAATAAGCCAAATTGATCCTGATGGAGGAAAAGCTGATGACTGGTATAAAGATTCTGATGGTAATTATACATACGATTCAAGGGTTAACTCTCAAGCTGACTTAGCAACTTATGGTCTAGATGGAACTTATGTTGGTGATACTTTTTATGATTTCAATGCTTTACAAAGCGGAGATGCTTTTGGAAACCTTTTTGATTTAACAAACGGTAGTTTAGTGACTTCTTTTTTAGATGGTATTGAAATATCAAACAAAACTTATTTTGATATTTATAGAGATACTCAAACATCAAATTCAACCACTGGAACATTTACTTTTGGAGATGTTACTGGTTTTACATTAGAAAGACCAGGTCCTGATACAACTACACCAAATATGCGATTAAGAATACCTGCGGGTGTCTATAATGTTTCTTTACATAATGGTTCATCGTATAAAAATGTTCTTAAATTATCTAATAGTCAAGTTGCTGCAAGTAGAGCTATTTTAATTCATAATGGAAATTACCCTAAAAATACAGATGGATGTATTTTGGTTGGATGTTCTAGAAGCACTGATTTTGTAGGTAGTAGTGTTAAAAAGTTAAACGATATAAGAGCTGCTTTTAAAGACATTGATATAAAAAACATCAGAGTTAGGGTTCATAATAATTTTCCTCATAGAGGTTTTCCTTTTTTAGATTAATACAATGAGACATATAATAATATTCATATCGTTAATTTTACTATTCAGCTGTAAAATAGAGAGCAAAAAAGAAGTAGAAAAGAGCACTCAAAAAATAATTAATGAAACGTCAAAAATAGACGATACTATAAATAGGGATATAGAAAAAAAGAAAGAAAAAAAAAATAATATTGATGAATTGAATCAACGTGAGTTAGATTATTCTTTAAAAATAGAAAAAGTAAAAACTCAAAAAGATAGTGTGTTATTTTTAAAGCATTATTTTAATCAATTCAAAAAAGAGAATGATTCTTTGAGTGAAATATTCTTTTTTAAGATGTTTCCTGATAATTTTAAGGAGTTTAAAGTTATTTATGGTTATGAAGAAAACCACGAGAATACAACATATGGAGGTTTGTACGAAAATTATGAGCAAATTATTGATTACAAACCAGAGTACATAAAAGAACAACACTACATCTTGAAATTGATTAATATATCTATAAATGGGGTTTGGCAATCAGACAATGTATCTCATCTACAGAATAGGATTAATAAATTATTTATTCAAAACAGTAACCTGTTTGTTGAAATTTTAAAGATGAAAGACGAGTCAGAAGTCGAAAGTTTTTGGTTTTTCTTTTTTGACGGTCCACATCCAGAAAATCAAAAAGAATTATACGGTAAGGTATTAAGTAAATTAACAAAAGTTGATGAAACTATGACTCCTATCGTCAAAAGAGCTTATGCGAAAGTTAAGGAAGATTGGGCAGAACATTAAGCCAATTTATCCTGTAGTGTATTGTTTTGAGCATCTTTAAGCATTACATCCAGCATATATAAAATCCTGTCTTTATAGTCAGGATTTATTTTTTGTAGTAACTCAATACGATAGAGCATTTTTTTATCTTTTAGTAAAACAGTAGTATCACCTACCAAATAATCTAAAGAAACTTCCAGAGCTTCGGCAATATTTTTAGCAATATCAATAGATGGCGTTCTTTCGTTACGTTCATAACGTCCAATAATAGCAGCAGACGTACCAATTTTATTAGCCACATCTTCACGTTTTAAGTTTTTTTCTTCTCTTACTATTTTAAGTCTATATCCAAAATCTGTATTCATAATATGCTATTAATTACCGTTATGTAAAAGGTTTTGCGAAATTACAGCATAGTTTGGATAAAAACAAATCCAAAAGTCTTGCGTATAAATTTACAGATTGTTTATTTTTGTAGCCAAAGTGTAACAATAAAATATTTTTATGAAACTTCAAATAGAAAATTCGGAACAATTAATTTACGAGAATGATATTTTACAACTCACAATTTTGGGAGGTATAAAGTTAGAGGGTTTAGATAGAATGCGAGTAACTGGATATGCAAACAAAAATTACACAAACAAAACGGACAAGTTAAAAGTGTAAAACAAATACGAGCTTCCGTAATTACTGGTTGGTTAAAAGTTTATAATCTTCTAGAAGTACAATATTTTGCAGGACATCGTTACGTTAGTTCAACGGAAAATTATCTAATAAACGACTTGGAAGATTTAAAGAGGACATCAACAAATATCATCCAATCGGATAAAATGAATATGGAACAGAAATTGTATCTTTGTTATAACAAAAGCGTAGAAATTATGGATTTAGAAGCAAGAAAATATGAGTTTATACAAAAGCTGTTTAATGTAAATGAAACTCTTTTTGAGAAGCTAGAAACTATTATAAATAAAGAAACGAAAGAATCTCAAAGAATTAGTTTAGAGCAATACAATAAAGAAATTGACGAAGCTATTGAAGATATTGAAAAAGGAAACTTTTATACACAAGAAGAAGCTCGAAAAATAGCAAGTGAATGGTAGAAGTTATTTGGCAAAAATTGGCTTTAAAACAATTAAATAAGGCTTATAATTATATCAAAAAAGATTCCTTACAATCTGCTAAAAAAGTACGTGAAGAAACCTTCGATAAAGCAGAAAATCTAAAACATAATCCAGAGATTTATCCATTAGATAAGTATCGTAAAAATAATGATGGTACGATTAGAGCTTTTGAAGTTGATAGTTACCGAATTGCTTATCAAATAACAACATCTGAAATTAGGATATTACGAGTTCGTCATACCAAAAGAGAACCGTTAGAACATTAAAAAATCCCCACAAAACAAAACCCAGTATTTTGCTAAAAGCAAAAAGTCTTTTGCCAACGCTCCAACTGGCACTTCTCTACAAAGGCACACCGTACCTTTTTTGTTCAGTCCTGTTTTGGATGTACTAATTTAGCTTACAGTTAGAGTTAAGCATAAAGTCTTAATTTTAATTTATGAAACAACAAAGAAAAAAGTATGATTTTTGGTTATAATCATTCTATGATAAATCCAAATGATAATTTTATTGATGGAGCAGTAAAAGGAACTTATCAGGTTTTTAGAGCCGCTCAAAAATATTATAGGAATGGGGAAAAGAACACTTTATTTACAGGTAGTTTTGGGATTTTAGGGCCTCTGAGAACGCTAGGTTGGGATACCGAACATTTCATTGGTAAAGCAAATACAAGTATTTATAATCTTAATGAGCATGTATTGGTTTTAGTTCACGATTCCAAAACTATAAGTTCATGGACATTAAACCGATTTGATGGGGAGGGTGTAAATATTTCTAGAAAAGCTGATCAAGTAATACCTAAATCAACTACTTTTCAAACATATATGTTTATATTAACTAAAAGTCAATTTATGAGCAATTATGAGCTTTATGATATGTATAAGTGATAATAAATTTAGGTGCTTTTTTTTTATTAATAAGTCTTCTATTATATAATTGTAATATTAACAATAATTCTGAAATTATTGGCACATATGTTATTGTAAACAATAATAATACTATTGATACTTTGAAAATAAATAAAAACTTTACTTACTCAAGAAGTATTTATACATCGGATAATCGTTTTATATACAAGAACACCGGGAATTGGAAAATTGAAAATAATTCTAGAATAGAACTTTCAACTTTTTTTATTGATCGTGATTTGATTTATAATGAAGACTATTATGTGATTGAAGAAGGGTTAATGTATGTTTCTTTTGAAATAAAAAAATATTTTTCTGGTATTAAAATTTATTCTAATTTAAATTTAAAAGACTCTTATTATATTAAAGTTGATGATTCCTTTGATGCCTTCCGCTAACAATAGTTTTTAAATAATGTCGGAATCAATGGTAAGAAAATAGAGAAACTACTTTTTTTAAATAGCCTTTAATTTAGCCGCTTTCACAAGATTATCAATAAGATAAAAGATATGCTGTTTATCTTCATTGGGCAGATGCTCAATATCATTAATACGCTTTAAAACTTCTTTATCATACGTAGA
>Ga0307488_10001832_pt1 | contig 17893 bp, 17 predicted proteins | sample SB02metaG_FD_202248 | JGI IMG/M metagenome (GOLD analysis project Ga0307488, IMG submission 202248) | Sea-ice brine microbial communities from Beaufort Sea near Barrow, Alaska, United States - SB 0.2 | ecosystem: Environmental > Aquatic > Marine > Coastal | place: USA: Alaska | collected... | reverse complement strand
AAACATTTGGCAATAAAAAAAAGGGTTTCTTTATAATTCAATTGATTATTTTTTTGGTTAAAAGATATTACCCGGTAGGATCAGGATCTTAGTTGAAGAGATCTTCATTTTTCTCTTTTAATTGTTCCAGCGTGAATTTGTCTCGTACAGACTTTGTTTTGGGAAAGATATAATTGGAAAGGGTTACAAAAAGTTTTACCCGCTCTGTTTTGGTGAGCTTTTCTTGGTTTACCAGCAGATCATCCAATACTTTTTCATAAAGCATTTCCATCTTTTCTTTGATGGAAGGCCCTTCTTTTTTTGCAGGACCTCTTTTAGATCTTTTTCCTGCTTTCTTTGCTGAATTTGGATCGAATGGCATAGTTAATTTATCTTATTAAAAACTAAATATACAAAAAGTAAAACACTAATTAATCTAGCGAATTATGTCTAATAATTTTATCCATTCGTAAGTAGAGTGAAAAGCTGCTGTCTTAGAACAAAGAAGCATATTGTTTTGTTATTATGTCCCAGGTATAAAACTCATCTGCTATTGCCTTTAAAGCTTTCGAAGTTTTTACGAGATCATGATCTTGAACGGATTTAAGTAATGAGGTGAGTGTTTTAGAATCGTTGAAATACAGCGCTTTTTGGTGTGTAGTTTCAAGGTTATATGGAACATCGTAGGCTAAAACAGGTAACTCTAAGTACATGGCTTCTACAAGGGAAGGGTTGGTGCCACCAGCACTATGACCATGAACGTAGATATAACAGTTATAACGTATTTGGTTTAAAATATGCTGATCGTAAATAGGATCTAATAAATAAATGTTCTCGTAGGTATTAAATTCTAATTTCAGTTGTTTGCCATAATTACTGTTGTTCCAATTTCCAACCATTACTATATTTAATCCTGAATATTCAGAAAAGGCTTCTAGAATTAAGTGCACATTATTTTCAGGTTCTATTCGACACACTTTAAATGCGTATTTTTCACTTAAAAACGGAAATTGATTTAGTACTTCCATAGAAAGTGCTTCTTTACAGGTATGATCTGCACCATAAGCAATTAGTTTAGCCTTCTTGCCATATTCAGCCAGCACGTAATCTTGTATTACTTTATTGTCTGCAATAATAATATCTGAATATTTTACAGCAACTCTTTCTGAAAATTTTAAAAACCACTTTGCTGCCTTTCCCCATTTGGCACGTTTCCATTCCAAACCATCAATGTTTACAATAATTTTTTTTTTTATAAATACCCGTATAACAGGCAATACAATACAGCCCGAAACTCCTAGTATCAATAAGGTATCTGCAAAACGCAATGCACTGAAAATGGAAATGATATCATAAATAATACTTTGAACTCCGTTGGCGTTTAAAGGAATATATTTTAAACGGGCACCATTATGGCTTTTTAATTTCTTATGATAGAACTTACTACTGCAATACACCGTAATATCAAATTTACCAGACAAATGCTTTGTTAAGTATTCTGTTAGGGTCTCAAATCCCCCGTATTTTGCAGGAAGACCAACGGTACCTATAATGGCTATTTTTTTATGCATTTAGAATTTCTATAATCTTTTTGTTAAATATAATCTCATTAAAATCTTTGGAACGTTTCAAAGCATTCTTTGAAAGTTCAGTCCATTTCACTTTATTTAAGGAAAGTTCTTTTATTTTTTCTGCAATACTATTAATTTCGTAAGATGAAATTAAGTAACCCTCAATGCCGTTAGTTACAATTTCTGCTGGACCACCAATCGGTGGTACAATTACTGGGATTCCAAAAGCCATGGCTTCTAGAATTGTTAAGCCAAAGGTTTCAATGCATTCATCTACTTTGGATAAATTTAAGACCAAATTCGATTTTTGGTAATATTTAATAACATTTACTTGCTTGGTGACTAATTCAATATTTGTTGACAATATAGATCCACTAAAATAATTTTCGGTCTCATCTTTATTCGCATTTAATACTAAAGTAAAGTTTATTTTCGAACTAGATTCAAAACTCTTTGCCAAAGATCTAAACTCATTAATGCCTTTATATGATTTTAATGAAGATATCATTAAAACATTAAAGACTTCATCAAATTTCCATGGATGAATATGCTTTTTTCCAACAACTTCAAATTCCTTTGGTAAGGCATTATAAATTACCTCTTGTTCAATCCCTTTAAAAGATTCTAAATTTTTAACTGAATTAGAAACGAAAATCACTTTTTTAGCAGACCAACTAATTACAAGTCGTAAAAACTGTTTTAGCATTGGTGGATTTAAATATGTTTCATGGACATGATAGATAACTGGTTTTCGCATAACAAATCCTGCCAAGCCAGCACCAAAAGGCAACATTGTGTTTACGTATATAACCACATCTTTATTCATGTATTTCAACAACTTAAAGAACAAAATAATCTGTGAACTTATAAAGGTTACTAAGGTCATCCATTTATTTTCTGAACGCTTATATAAGTACTGATGATGGTTCGCAGTTAGCCCAGATAAAAAACCCGATGCACTTTTACCAGTATAAAGCGCAATAGCCATCCCTTTTTTCTGAGCAGCCATAATTACTTGAGATAACACCTTAGGGCTACCACTAAAGTCATTTAATAAATGAATAAAAATATACTTTTGCACTAGGGATGGGTATTTAGTAAAATATGACTCAATAAATTTTTATAATGCATTGCTGTCTCTAATTCTTTTTCTTTTGTCCAAAAGACGATACGTTCTAACACATAAGTAAAAAGTAACACTTCAAAGGGCACTGTTAGTTTTAAAAGTTTGAGATAAAAGGTGTATTCCATTACTTTTTCCTTAGCGTAAAGAGAATCATAAACAAGATTTGTTGATTGATAACGGATTACAGGATCTATATAATAATTTAACACATCTTCCAAAGGCGGTCCATCAGTAATGGCTTCTTCAAAATCAAATATCAATACGGTATCTCTTAGTAAGGTGTTCCAAGGTTTAAAATCACGGTGCACCAATCCTAAAGATATTGTTTCAGTATCATACTCTTTTTGAATTTTTACCAAATAACTTGACAAGTTATGAATAGGCTCCATATTTAGAGAATGCAACCTTTTTAAAAGATCTTCTATATAATCAGTAAGCTGAACTGTCTTCTTTTTGGGGCTAGAATTAAAAAACTCAACTAATAGTGCCGATAAATCACCAATGGATTGAAGTTGATCATTTGTATTTACAAGTGGATTTACCAATTTAAAATTACAAGAGCTAAGTTCTTCATCTATTTTTAAATTTAGTAAACTGGCTACTTGAAATTCTTTTGAGTTTTGTAATAGCTTATAAATGGCACTTTCATTTTGAACCTTCATAAAACTCTTACCAAAGGCGAATTTATGAAAATATTGTGAATGATGATGAACTATAACTTTATCTCGGGTTGGAGAAATTAAAACCGAACTATTTTCATCTAAATTAAAATCTACATCTGCGTTTATATTTTCTTTCAAATATATTTTTACACTTTCTTTAGATTTAAAAATAGATGGAAAAAACTTACCGACTACAAATAAAAAAAAGGTTAAGACGCTTTTTTGAAGTTTACCCTTAAATGTATAGGCTCTGTAAAATTTTAACGACTCCTTTATCGCAGACCAATGCCTAGTATTAAAAATATACGAAGCCCCATTATTAACAGTAAGTAAAAAAAAATAGTTTTTCACTTTTTTAAAAGATATTTAGAATAATGGACATCCCCATTTTTATGCATCATATGCCTTTGTAATTGCTTTATAAATTTCTTTACCGCGGTTTTCCCAAGTAAATATTGCACCCATTTTTTGAGCATGACTTCCAAGCTTATCTCTTTCAATGGGGTTCGTCAATTGTAAAACAGCATTTTTTAAAGCTAAAATAGTTTTTTCTCTATTTTGTTTCGGAATTACAATGGCATATTCTTTTGAAAAATAGCGTGTATACCCTGTGGTATCAATGCAAATAAGTGGTTTACCCATTGCCATAGAATCAAAAGCAGTTGTAACGGCCCCTTCTTTTAAACAGGGGTTTACAACAACATCAGTTTCTCGCATTAATTGTTTGTATTTTTCCATGGATACTTCACCAATCATTTTAATATGATTTGACATATTCCGATTTTGAATCAAATTTTGCAAGCGATTCAAATCCATACCTTTACCCACAATTTGAAGTTGTATATTGGCATTCTTTTTAACCGCTTTTGCAAATGCTTCAATCAAGATATCAAAGCCACGCCAAGGGTCTAACCTACCAACCACTATATATTTCAACAGAACACTTTGCTTTTTAAAGGTGTAATTTTCAACTTCAAAATCATCAACAGCAACATCTGTAAATAAAATGGCTTTCGTTCTATATTTAAAAGGAATACTTTCTTTATGCACTTCTGTTTTAGATAAAATCAAATTAGCATGTTTACATCTATTTCTAAAACCCGTGTTATATGCCAAACTTTTTACCACAAACCTGCGCAATCCTTCAATACCTCTTCCTTTCAATTCGTAATGCTTCGAAAAATCTTTAGCAATAGTTTCTGTACCACCTGTTGGACCCCAAATAAAAAATTGTTTTTTACCATAAGAACTCACAGACCATAAAGCATTCCCGTAGGTTAAATGATGAAATATTTCAATGTAATGACTTTGCATTGTCTTTTTTACAATACTATTGGCGCACCATTGCCAGATATTATAATAGGTACGCACCCCACGCAACCCTTTTTTCCAAAAACGTAAATAATAGGGTAAATCAAAATAAATAAAATGAATATTATTATAACTTGGGTTTTCAGTTAACCATACTTCTATAGTTGCTTGATTACTCTTACGCGTCAATACCCAAAGCTCAAAGAATTGCGACATTTGCAACACCCAATGCCAACCCACACCAATTTCTGACCCTAAATTGGGTTCACAAGCATAAGCTGAAACGAATATTTTTAGTTTCTCTCTATACATTATCTAATTCTCTTCAAATTTATTTGATGTTGCTTATCAATAATTATAGTGATAATTTTTTGAACACCTTCTGCTGGGTTTCCATTATTTAATACTAAATAATAATCATTTTTATCAGCTAAATAATTCAACTTTTTATTAATGCTTTCAATTCCTTCTGCTGTTAATTCTTGTTTACGAGCTAATATTGTTTCTGTATTGGCTGTTAGCAATATATTATAATCTGAATTTGGAATAAATAACTTTCCAAACCAAAATAAAAACTTATGGTTTAAAAATATACTACTACGTCTGCTATCGGCAATTATATCAGTAAAATACCTGTCAAAAATTACTAAATTTCGATTTTTTAAAATCGGTCGTACTTTAATAAAATACCCTGATACATAATCTATTGAATAATACAACAAGCGTATCACTGAGCTAATTTTACCTGTTTCACCTCCTCTGTGAGGGTTTGAAAAATCTTTATCCACTTCAGATTTTAATTTTGTTTTTTTTGCGGCTTCTCCTAAATTGGGGATTAAATGTGGACGAAAATGAAACAATTCAATAGATGAATAGGTTTTACTTAACTGTGTAACTATACCATCAATTACAGTTGTTTTTCCAGATCCATCTGGACCTGTAAAACAGATACTGAAACCCTTATAAATTAACATATTTTTAAAATAGTTCCATAAAAATGAAAATAGTAACCCTACTTGTTCGAAAGGCTTTCTTTTTAAATTTTGAAAAAACACATTCCTTTTAAACTTAGCTGATGTTATACCTTCTAAAGCTATTAAACTTAATGTGCCTGTTGTCTCTTTTAGAATATTTGGCAATACTTTATTTTGCCTCATTTCAGCTTCTAATACTTTGTATTTTTGTGGATATGGCTTATTTAAAAACTTTAATTGCAAGTATTTATCTAAAAATTCATATTCCTTAGAAACATGATAAACAGCGCCATTAAATTCTTTAGAATTCAATACACAATGAACGTCTAATAGTAAAATACCAAATAATGAAGTATTAAAAAAGAAATCAAATTGAACAAGATCAATTTTACCACTGGATACTTGTGCACATACATAGGTAATAATTTTTTCACTGCGATATAAAGTGGTCACCTTAAACTCTGATGCTATAATAAGGTTTACTATTTTTCTTTCTATTTTAAGAAATTCTTTCTTCTCCAATAAAATATCAATATCTCTACTACTATTATTTAGGGGTAAGCCTTCATAGTTTCTTAAAACTGCATAATTTGCAGTTGTATTCAGAAATTCAAATAATTTACTTGTTAATTGTGATGATGTACTCATAAATATTATTTAAATAATCCTGAATTACTTTTTATTTTTTGCCATATATACCCTGGCTCTGCAACTATTGATTGTATAATATTTTTAAAAGCACTGAATACGTTTCCTTTCTTTAACAAAAATACACCCTTACGTAAACAATCTGCTGCTTTCGATTTTTGTTTTAAGCGAATCATTTCTTTTTCTGAGAGTGTACTATAAAAATCAATAAACGTTTTCTCATTTACCCCTTCTCTTCTCAATAAAAGATTCGTTTTAATATGTCGCATTCTTAAAATCATACCTAGTGAATTTGCTGATAATGCCTGTTCATGCTTACGATAATTGCATAATATCTCAGGTACAACAACTATAGCCTTACCTTCTGTATATAAATCACTCATACGTGTCCATAAGTCCAAATCTTCACACAAATCTTGATACCGAGGTTTGCCCTCAAAAAAACCAGCCACATTGCGACCACCAACTTTTAATAATACTTCACGATTGATGATCGCTGTTGGTTGCATGAAAATAAGTTTTTTACTTTTTGCTTTAAGATAGAAATCCTCTTTAGAGGTTTCACCTAAAAAGATACCCCCTCCAATTTTTTTGCTTTTATGGTCAATAAATTCATGATAACAACCAACAGCCATTATATCATCATCAATCGAAATTTTATTGTATAATTTTTCAACCAAAGTTGGATAAGGACAATCATCTGCATCAACAAATAAAATATATTTAGTCTGAACAAGGTTTTCAACATAGTGTCTTCCTGCAGCCAGTCCTTTATTTATATTGAAATTTATTAAAGTATACTCTCTATTATTTTTTGTTAAGTAATCTTCAATAAGCTGCTTTGAAGTATCTGTAGAACAATCATTTATAATCAATAAATCAAATTTTTGAAAAGTTTGATTTAAAATACACTCTAATGTTTCCTCAATATATTGCTCGCAATTGAAAGCGCATATTGCAACAGTTAAATTATTCATTTCGTACAATTATATTATTATATTTATTTTCAAAAAAACTTTTCGTTAAAAAAAGAACTAAAGTTAACCACATCATAGAATTATTTAATGAACTTAACCCTACCAATAAAAACCAAAATATGATACTCAAATAATTTCTTTTTCCATAACAATTCGACAAACTAAACACAACAAATAAGGCAAAAGAAATAAATCCATACTCAATCCATATAGATAGTACTCCACCCCCTGAAAACCCTTCTGGCACACCTGGTACAACATCACTTAAAAATGTACTAACATAGTCAACGCCATGACCAAACCAGCCATCCCAAGAATTTAAGGATGCCATTTTAGCTAAAATTATAAAAGGAACAATTCTTATGGATGCACTATGGTCTGCTTCAATAATGAAAGATGTATCTAAGGTTAATGTTGCCATGGCAGTTTGATAAGTACGATCAATAGCCGTTATTCCAAAAAAATTAACTAGTAGGAATATAAATCCTACTAAAACAAATATGGGAAATAAGTTTCTGAAACGGATAAACTTTAAAAGAATGATTGTTAAAAAAAGGAAGGCCAAACTACTCCCCATAGTCACCATGGTCCAAATAAAGGCAAACCACACCCATTTGTCTTTATTAATATCAATTTTTAAATTGTATTTACGTCTGATTACTAACTCTTTAGTAGTGATGTAACAGTACATTAATATACCGACTATTCTGGCACTATGCGAAGGTTCTGCAGCTAAGGAATTTAGTTTCCAAGGTTCTGTTGGATTATAATTACTTAAATTAAAAACAGGCAAACCAGTTAGGACACATAATTGCTGTATGACTAAAACAACAAAGTAGGCCAAAATTAAATACTTTAATACTTTTAAGTAACGCTTTGGTGTAAAATAACTCAGGTGCAATAGTTCTTGATATACTATAAAAGTCAAGCAAAACATAATTGAATACAATACCGTTGACCATCGCATACTCTGGGGCTGATTCATCAATGGAATGATGATGATACTTAGCATAAACGCCACCAACCAGGGATTGATACGGTCAAACCTTGGAAAGGATAAAATGATAATGGGTGAAAGCCCCATAACCCCAATTAAAATTAAGTTTCTGTTACCTTCTCCTGTGGCAAAAGCAGGATTAACTGCTAGAGCAATTAAAATTAGAATAATTAAATATGGTTTTGTTCTTTTTAATAACATTAGTTAATTGCTTTTTTAAAAGAATTTAAAAACCGTGTTAAATGGTTTACAATAAAAATTGGTGGATATCTTATATAGTCTCATTACATTCAATTAAAGATTCTTTAATAGCTTCCAAATACCCATAACCATATTTTTCATCGGGTTCTAAATAACCGCCTTCAGCCCATTCGTTCCAGGCAAACACAAAAATTTTATCTGTTTTATATTCGTGTTTTGCTTTTAAGACCAACTTTTTAAAATATTTTTTAAATTTTTCGGGATTGGCTACTTCATAAATACTACCTGCTTGTTGCTTTCTTGGGGTGTTGTCCCAGTCTACAAAAGCTGATGGTATCACATTTTTTGAAGACGGTTTTTTATTCAAAATTTGCTTCCACGTTAGATCATAGCTTTTGATAGAAACCTCTTTTTGAGAAATTTTTATACTGCTTTTAATACCAAGTAATTTTTTAATTTTTTGCGAGTATTTCATTAGGTTTAATGATAATAATAAGCTCTTTTTGTAATTTGTATATCCTGGTTCAAATTCAATACTATAATCAAACATTGAACGGTCCCAACCCTTAGAATGAAAGGACATCGCACTTTGAAATGCATATTTTAGTCCATCAAACCCGTTATCTAAAGCCATTTGATTCCACAATCTCAACATTTTATTTAGTTTTCCAATAATGTTTGGAATATATATGGTTAATAAAGGTTTATTACCCTCCTTAATATAGCGCTCATCCTTAAAGAATTGCAACATATAATTAAAATGATCTACCCAATCCTCTTCATCGTCGAAGTCATGACTTATTAATATTTTTTCCCTTCCTGGTGAAGCCTTCCAGCTATCGTCCCAATTATGGTTTGCCCATGAGATACAATAGTTAATATCAATTTCTGGGTTAGCCAATAGCATTTCCATTGGTTTTTCAAGTAATAATTTGCCATTAAACCAATAATGATAAAAACAAAACCCATAAATACCATGATCTTTGGCAATTTTACATTGCCATTTTAATGCATCTACCTGAGTTAAATCATAATAGTTTTTATTTAACGGAATACGTGGCTGATAGTGACCTTCAAAAAGCGGCTTTGCTTTTTTAACATTCGTCCATTCCGTAAATCCTTCGCCCCACCATTCATTATTTTCTGGAATTTCGTGGAATTGTGGTAAGTATAACGGGATTATTTTCATTTGTTTATTTAATATTAATAAGTTTAACTACTTCTTGTTTTCCATTTAAGTTTATCTAACTTAAATACTTTAAATAATAATATTCTGTCTTCAAGTGATAAAGGTAAATACAATGCACCTAATGCGTAAATAAATATTACTGATGCTATGCAAAGTATTAAAACTAATATTGAATCTATCATTGTTAAATTGAACAAAAGAAAAAGTATACCACCAAGTATCAAAGGCCAGTAAAGACCTTTTAAGACAGCCTTCCAAACTAATAATGGCGACATTTCAAGAAGTCTTGAAGCATAAATGACATTAAAAATAATAGTTTTTAATAAAATTGAAATAAATGTTCCTAATGCAACTCCATAAGCCCCTAATTCTGTATATTTTGCTAAAATTACACTTAACACAATGTTTAATAGGCCTGTAATAAAAGTCATGATAGCTGGGATTCTCAGCTTATTTTTCATGTTAAAGTACGTAAATGTCAAAGAGGTTGTTTGATGAAATAATTGATTACTCACTACAAATATATTTAATAGATATAAGCTTTCGAAACCATCTCCTAACCAAAACCCAAAGAGAGGTTTGGAAAAAACAACAAATACAATAAATGGAATAGCGCTAAAAACGGTAATCAACTTTGTGAATCTAACAATATAATTTATTAATTTATCTCGTCTATCTTTTGCTATAAGTTCAACCAAAACAGGAGCTAATAACCTAGTAGCACTTCCTCCTAGCATTGTAACTACCATACCACACTGCACAGCGATGCCATAACGGCCAGATTCAATACTACCTAACAAGACGTTAACAATAATGATATCGGAGCTGGTGTAAAGAAGTATTCCCAGAGAGTTAAAAAATGAGTTTAATCCCATTCCTCCCATATCTTTTATTTTGGAACTCGAGATATTTTTAATTTTAACACGTAAATCAGGAAGTAATCGAATTGATATAAAATAGGTTAATATTATTGAGACTAAGGCTGCAGTTAACAAGCTAAAACCAAACCAAATTAAAGTTATATGCCCTACAAGAAATAATAAAAATCCAATTTGCACTATTTTAGAAAATATGTTTACAATATCTGTTAAATAGAACGCATGTTTTATAAATGCTGGAACATTAAATGTGGACAAAATAGATGATAACAAAAGTGAAGTAACCGATAAGATAAAGAATATACGTACCTCATAAAATTTTTCAATTGGAAACTGAAAAAAGACATCTAAAAAAAAACTAAACCCGTAGAGTAACATAAACGCTATCGAAGCAATTAATAATAATCCAAAGAAAGAACTAGAATAATACTTATTAGCATCTTCTATTTTTCCTTTAAAATAACTCAAACTAACAAATCGGCCAACAGATGCCGATAAGACGACAGTAATTAAACCGATGTAGCGATTCATAGAAGTAAACAACGGCACAACACCATACAATTCTTGCCCGAGTTCTCTTACTAAAACACCAGTTATAGCAAAAGATATAATACTTACCGCTACTATTTTAACAACATTGGTTAATATGTTGTAAAGCGCATTGTCTACTGATTTATTGGTCATTTTATATATTATAATAAACTAGATTCAGCTAAACTACTAACTTACAGTTTTGTTTCATACTATAAGAAAACATGGAAGAAATAATCCTAGTTGAGTTTATTCTTGAGATAACGAAATGTTTTTATAATTAAGGGGGTTTTATTATAAAAGCCTCTTTTTAATTCTTTATATGACAAACCTTTAGCCCCAATAGCTAAAATAGGTTTACGAAAATTTAGTTCACTTTTTATGTCGTTTTCTACATCAGGTTTAATTGATAAATGAGTACAAAAAACGTAATATAAATCATATGGTGCTTTATAAGGCCAATACTTTCTTTTAATATATTGTTTACTAAACCCTAAAGCAGATCGAAAAAGAAAGTGACTCTTCGTTAAAATAATATTAGGTGCATATTCTATATCAAAAAAGTCAAAACCTCCGTCGGTAATGATGATATTTTTAGCAATACAGTCAATCGCTTCCGACTTTAATAAATTACTGTCATGAGCAACTTTAAAACTTTTAAAAACACTTTCAATTGATTCTATAAATAAAGATTCAAAACCAGCAATATCATTTTTATTGATACGTTCTGACAATTTAGGAAGCAGATACTTTCCTGATAATACTTTTTCATTAACAATAGGAGAACGCTGATTATCACTTTCTGAAATTTTTGAAACTAATAAGGTGTCTTTTTCATAAGTAAAATAAGTGTTTGTGATGTTTTTTCTTCCAGATTTCTGGAATAGACAACCAACCACATTATTGCCCGCTTTTTCAATAAACGATGGGCGGTTTTCAAGTTTAAAAGCCTTTAAAACCTTTTTCACTTTATTAATGTCATTATTTCGAAAAACACTTAACAAGTCCCAATAACTAACACGAATTAAAGATGTTAAAATTTCAGCACTTAGGTCAGTAGCCAAATCTGGATTAATTGCGATAAGTTCATCCGACATATATATTATGATTGCCTTACTCTCAATTTTATACCACATACTAATATTTATATTTCCTTCTATTCCCGAGACAAAATCTAACTTCTTTTATTAAAAACCTAAACCGCAAACTGAATACGATATCGATCTCATTACTCAAAAATGATAAGAAGGTGATTTTTAAATACTTTTTAAAGGACTTGATTTTAATAATCTTACTTAAGTAAAGTCTCCATTTAGCTGGACGATTTTTATTTACCAATGCAATATTACTACTCTTTAACAATTCAGAATTAAAATAAATTGAACCATCATTCGGAGCTATAAAGGCATATCCCAATTTTGAAAAATATTCATCCAGTAAATTCATCAAACTCTTTTGAGTAATTTCTAATAATTGAAAATCTTCTTGCTGTTTAACAATCGCTGTAATTCTTGTATTATGCTTGTCCGATAAGTTTTTTTGAAATAGCAAAGCGTGATAAAGCAATGTGTAAAATTCTAACTCATTAGGTAAACAGTACATATTACTTTTCAACACTTTATTTTCGAACAGGTGTTTTTCATAATTTGTATCAAACAAATTGTGCCCTGCCTCATAAAGTTCAAACAATATCACTTTGTTGTCTATAGAAACTTTTGAATCGTCCTTGGTTTCGGAATCTATGCAACTTAAATCTCCTAATAAATACTGACATCTATTACGGTCCTTTACCAAAAGGTCTATATCTCCTTTATTATTCTGATAGTATTGCAATGAAATATTATCAGAATTTCTTAGTACAACATATTCATCACATTCATTCAAAACATAAAAAAGCTCATCAAATGATTTCCATCCAATAGTTCCAGGTAAATCTTGAGAAAGAGCAAGATCTATATTATCTTCATTTGGTTTATCATATTTCTTTAGAAAATCATCAAGTGACAAACCTAATAGCATTACTAAGTCATGTTTTAATTCTAACTTATCGTTAGTGCCATGTATTTTATGTCCACCACCTGTTAACTTTCTATACTTTGCTTTAGAATCAAACATTTTGGTATTTACAAAGAACTGTCCTTTACTTGTTATTCTGTATTCATAATTTGGACTGTTATCTCTAACAACAATAAGTTTAAACTCTCCAGCACCAGCATATGTTTCTTTTTGAGAATTTCTTGGCAATTTAGTATCATAAAAACGGGTAAAATTTTGATGAACCATATACGGAGACCAAGTAATTGAAAAGGTTTGAATAATTTCAAATTTGGTTGCAATGTCTGCAAGAATATCTGTCTCAGCATATCGCCCTTTGGACCAAATAACAAATAATTGGATTTCAGAGTTATCTTGGTTATTAATTTTCATTTTTATCACTAATTATTATTTTACATTTATCCAAAGAAGTCTTCCAATAGGGAATCTCCATTTGAAAGTTTTCTTTTATGTTAGTTTTATTTAACACACTATAAAAAGGCCTTTTAGCAGGTGTTGGATATTGTGAAGTTTCTATTGGATTTACTTTAATAGGTAATCCTTTTATTTCAAAAATAGCTTTTGCAAAATCGTACCAACTACAAACCCCTTCATTGGAGTAATGGAATAATTGAACAGTTTCATTATTTATTTGTGGTAACAGGGTTAAAATGGCCTGTGCTAAATCACCGGCATAGGTAGGAGTGCCAATTTGGTCGGCCACAACATTTAATTCGTCACGTTCTTTCCCTAAGCGTAACATGGTTTTCACAAAATTATTTCCATAACTTGAATACACCCATGAGGTACGTATAATAATGGAGTTCTCAGGGTTTATGGTTTGCATGGCTCGCTCGCCAGCTAACTTTGTTTTGCCATATACAGATTTTGGGTTTGGAGTATCTTTCTCTACATAGGGTTTATGGTTAGCACCATCAAACACATAATCTGTAGAGATATGAACAAGCTTAATATTGTTGTCTTTTGCTATTTGTGCAAAATTAGCCACTGCTAAATGATTGATAGCATCAGAGAGTTCTGGTTCAGACTCTGCTTTGTCTACAGCGGTATAGGCAGCGCAGTTTATAATGACAGTAATATTATTACTCATAATAAAAGCTGCTACAGTGGTATGGTTTGTAATATCCAAAGCTTTAACATCTGTAAATAAAAAGTTATAATCTTGGTAATTTGGAACTATTTCCTTTAGCTCTGAGCCTAGCTGGCCGTTGCCACCAGTAACAAGGATGTTATTCATAAAGGTGTATTGAGTGGTTAAAGTATGCTGCTTCTTTAAATAAAGGCTGTTTCAAATCTTTTGGTGATAGTTGTAGTTTATCAAGTTCAATCATCCAGTCTATCCCTAGATCTTTATCATCAAAGGCAATCCCACGATCACATTCTGGGCTGTAATAGTTATCTACCTTGTAAGCAAAAATTGCTTCTTTACTCAGCACTACAAAACCATGTGCAAATCCTCGAGGTACTAGTAATTGTTTTTTATTTTCGGCGGTTAACTCAACTGCAACATGCTTTCCAAAAGTTGGTGATCCTTCACGGATATCTACAGCAACGTCTAAAACGCTTCCTTGAATTACCCTTACTAATTTGGTTTGTGCATGTGGCGCTAACTGATAGTGTAAGCCTCTTAATACGCCAAAAGATGATTTAGACTCATTGTCTTGGCAAAAATTTATTTTAAATCCTAAAAAATCGTCTAACTTGTCTTGCCTAAAGATTTCAGCAAAATAGCCGCGATCATCCCCAAATACTTCGGGCTCGCACAAAATAACATCTGGTATTGCTAATCGTTTAAAGTTCATGCTATAATTCTTTTGCCCGTTGTATTAAATATTGTCCATAGGTATTCTTTTTTAAAGGCTCGGCTAGCACAAGAAGTTGTGATGTTGTGATGTAGCCCATTTCACAAGCTATTTCTTCCAAACAAGCCACCTTTAAACCTTGACGATTTTCGATAGTTTGTATAAAATTAGATGCTTCTAGCAAGGATTCATGCGTGCCAGTATCTAACCATGCGTAGCCTCTCCCCATCACTTCTACTTTTAAGTTCCCTTGCGTTAAGTATTCTTGATTTACTGTTGTAATTTCAAGTTCTCCACGATTACTTGGTTTTATGTTCTTCGCAATATTTACCACAGAATTAGGATAAAAATAAAGGCCAATAACCGCATAATTACTCTTTGGGTTTGTTGGTTTCTCTTCTATGCTTAATGCTTTTCCGTTGGTATCAAAATCTACTACACCATACCGTTTTGGGTCATTTACATAATAACCGAAAACGGTTGCCTTCTGCTCGTCTTTTACGTTTGCTAAAGATTTTGCTAACAAATTGGTAAAACCATGCCCATAAAATATATTATCACCCAGCACCAGACACACATCATCTTTACCAATAAAGTCTTCACCAATAATAAAGGCTTGTGCCAAACCGTCTGGAGAGGGTTGTTCTTTGTAATGAAGTTCGATACCCAATTCTTTACCATCACCTAATAGGCGTTCAAAATTTGGTAAATCTATTGGTGTAGATATTATTAGTATTTCTTTAATACCTGCCAACATTAATATCGATAACGGATAATAAATCATCGGTTTGTCATAGATAGGTAATAGTTGCTTTGAGGTTCCTTTGGTAATTGGGTATAATCGTGTTCCTGAACCTCCTGCTAATATAATTCCTTTCATGTGTCTTTATTATTTTTTAAAAAGGTTAGATGCTGTTCGCTATTTATTATTTTACAAATCAATAAACTTTTTAGCATGCTCGTTTCGTATTTTATTTATACTGAGACTTATAATAATTTTGATAATTTCCAGATGTAACACTATTTAACCATTCTTCATTGGATAAATACCAATCAATGGTTTCTGAGAGCCCTTCCTCAAAAGTAACTGTTGGGCTCCAACCTAATTCTTTATTGATTTTTGAGGCGTCAATAGCATATCGTAAATCATGGCCTGGCCGATCCTTAACGTATTTAATTAATTTTTCACTAGTACCTGCTGCACGCTTCAATTTTTCATCCATTTGTTGGCATAAAATTTTCACCAAATCAATGTTTTTCCACTCGTTAAAACCGCCTATGTTATAGGTTTCATGATTTACTCCTTTATGAAATACTAAATCTATGGCAATGGCATGATCAATTACATACAACCAATCTCTGGTGTAATTACCATCTCCGTAAACAGGTAGCGCTTTATCATTCAATATGTTATTTATAAAAAGTGGTATCAACTTTTCTGGAAATTGTTGTTGTCCGTAATTGTTAGAGCAATTAGTAATAACATAAGGCAATCCATAGGTTTCGCCATAGGCACGAACAAAATGATCTGAGCTTGCTTTTGAGGCAGAATAGGGAGAGTTAGGGTCATAAGAGGTAGTCTCCTCAAATAAGCCAGTTTCACCTAATGATCCATACACCTCATCTGTACTTACATGATAAAAACGTTTATTTTCCCAATTACTTTTATGCAACTCTTTAAATCCATTTAGTAAAATCATGGTGCCCAAAATATTTGTTTTAGCAAAACCTAAAGGATCTGTGATAGATCTATCTACATGAGATTCGGCAGCCAGGTGTATTACATCATCAAAGCGGTGTTTTTCAAAAATAGAGTTGATATACTCCTCATCTTTAATATCACCGTGTAAAAAGGTGTAGTTCTCTTTAGACTCAACGTCTTTTAGATTCTCTAGATTACCAGCATAGGTTAACGCGTCTAAGTTATAAATCTCATAATCTGGGTACTTATTTACAAACCGTCTAACTACGTGAGAGCCTATAAAACCTGCCCCACCTGTGATTAAAATTTTTCTTTTTTTCATTATTTAATTTCTGCTATTTTCACTTGTTTTCTAAGTCCACTCGAAGAAAATCTGTGATCTCTTGAATTATAATAAATATCAATTCCCTTTTCTTCACAATACGTTCTACCTGTATAGTTTTTTTCCTTGTACTCATCTCCAATAATTCGAACATCCAAATTAAAAGAACGTAAAATATCTTCTAAATCTTGTTCTGATACATAGGGTACAATTTCATCTACATGCTTGGATCCTTTGAGTTGAATATACCGCTCTATTATCAACTGTGAAGGTCCGTTTTTCTCAGGGCGATCAATCGAAGGGTCTAACTGCAATCCAACGATTAAATAATCACACTGTCGTTTAGCTTCTTCCAGCATCTTCACATGCCCGGCATGAAAAAGATCAAAGGTTGAAAAGGTGATTCCTACTTTCATAATTTATTTTTTTTCTCGACTACCACCGGTAGTCAATTTTTAATTTAATTATTCTAAATTTTTACTCGCGTGGTAACCACCCGCTTTCAAATACTGTTCTTTTTGCATCAACTTCAGATCCGATTGCATCATGTCTTTTACCAACGAAGCCAAATCATGTGCTGCCACCCACCCTAATTTTTCTTTTGCCTTGGTAGGGTCTCCAATTAATAGATCTACTTCCGTTGGTCTAAAATAAGCAGGGTCTACAGATAGCACTATTTTACTAATTGTTGGAAGTTTTTCGCTTTTCGTTGTTCGTTGTTCGCTGTTGGGGTTAAGAATACTTTGGTGTTTTTCTTGGTTTATACTATCTATAATACCCACTTCATTAACACCTTCTCCTTCAAAACGAAGGGTAATACCAACTTCTGCAAAACTCATTCTTACAAACGCTCTCACCGTAGTGGCTTTACCTGTAGCAATCACCCAGTCTTCAGGCGCTTCTGCTTGCAAAATCATCCACATCATCCGCACATAATCTTTGGCATGACCCCAATCACGCTGCGCATC
>Ga0307488_10001830_pt1 | contig 17895 bp, 26 predicted proteins | sample SB02metaG_FD_202248 | JGI IMG/M metagenome (GOLD analysis project Ga0307488, IMG submission 202248) | Sea-ice brine microbial communities from Beaufort Sea near Barrow, Alaska, United States - SB 0.2 | ecosystem: Environmental > Aquatic > Marine > Coastal | place: USA: Alaska | collected... | reverse complement strand
GGCAATATTTGTCAGGCGCTACAGATACTGCTCGCCACATCATGGAATGCCATGTCACTCAAGAAGCGAGGGTTGAAAGTGCCTTGGATGACGTGGCGGGTAATGGCTGCCTGACCCTATGCAGCGGCGGCAGCATACCGCACATGTCGCATCGTTGACCCGCGCCACGGGCCGGCGACGGAGAACCTCGTGGTGGTGCTGCAGCACATCAGCGATGGCGATCACGGGCTCGCCATTGCTGAGATCCGCGCTGTGGCGGTAGGGCCTGACAGGTGTTGCTCGTCACGTCACAGGATGCGATCAAGCTGAATACATGAGGGTTCAACGCGTTGGATGACTCGATCAGCAATATCTCTCATGCCCTACGCGATGGCGGAGGCAGTGGCGTTGGGCGGCGGTGTCGTGTCGTTCACTGACGCTCGCCAGCGCCCCAACGTGTTCATACCGGGACTTGAAGCAAAGCCGTGGTGGGACGCGGCGGGGGCTGAATTTGCCAGCTTCGTGCCAGCTCTGGAGGCTGCGGCGCCGGCTATGCGCGCTGAGGTTATTGAACTGCTGCGCGACCGGCGGGTGACTGATCCGGCGGCGGCGTTGAGCTACTCGGGAGGTATGGCGGCCGGAGATGTGGGTGTGCGGCTCACCGAATGTAACAGAACGAACAAGGCGAATGGAAACAACTGCGCGCCCGGCTGGCGTAAGGTGGTGGGTAGTGGCGCGTGGCGGGAAATTGTGTTGTACGGCGGCAGGGCATGACAGACAATGCTCGCCACGTCATCCTCCACACTTGTGGCCCTTGTTCATATTTTTGAATGGCATTTCATGACGTGGCCAGAGCCTGGCAGATATTGCCCGCCACGTCATCATCCACATTTGGGACCCTCGTTTCTTGATTGCAATGGCAGCACATGACTTGACGAGTATCATATGCCTAGCTCTATACAAAGGCGGGCAGCGGATTGACGAGAACTGTGCGATGTGCCCGGTTGCTGCTGCTGCCGCCGACGCAGTTGCGGATGCTACGTCGCTCGCACTGGCCGGCGGCGGCGAAATACTGCTGTCCATTCTGGACCCCGGCACCACCCTGCGGCCACACTGCGGTAGGAACAGGCATATCCCCTTCCCGCTATGTCATCGACACCCGCCCATACACCCCTCCCGTACATTCTCCCCCCCCCATGTCATCGAAACGTAATTTAGACTCTCGTTTCTAGTTTTACATGACATCCCATGACATCTGCAGGACGCTTGCCCGCCTCGTCAGCGACACGCATGTGCCCACGTTTCCAGAGCTAAATATCATCCGACGACGTGGCGTGCAAATTCCGCCAGGCCCTACAGCACGGGCCCAGTAACAACCGCCTGACCTGCCACGTGGGTCTGGTTGTGCCTCCGGGGCTGTCTATTACTGTGGATGGAGAGACCCGAGGCAGGGCTTAGCGCAAATTGCCCGACACGTCATCCGACGCACTTTCAATCCTCGTTTCCTGATTTGATTGGCATACTATGACATGGCGAGCAATATTTGCCAGATCCTAACCCAAGGTTGGACGGAGGGCAAAGCGATCGTGTTCGACGATAGTTTTGAGCACGAGGTGGCACACGCGGGTATGCCGGAGGATGGGCCGAGGGCGGTGCTCATGATGAACCTGTGGCACCCGGGTCTGGCAGGGGCTTCATTAGACCGACGTTGAATCGACGAACTAAGACCGTGCGTATGAATAAGCATTCATCTTGAAGGTAAGTCTCGTTCTAATCTCGGTTCGAGTGCTTGTTCTCAATGACCTTCCTGCCTGGCAGGTGACGCCGCCGCACAGGCAGACAGCATCGAGCGCTTCAACACGCACAGCTCCGGTTATACTGGTACACTGTGACCACACAGCCTCACGGCTTCAGGTAGCAGCACTTTGTATACGCCGCGGGGGCTTATCTTGGCGCCGTGGGATGACATGACAGCACGCTTTGGGATGACGATTTGCTGTTGAGATGATTAAGCGCGGGATACGGGATCCCTAGACAGGATACGTGAAAATGAATCAGTGAGAGCGACACACGGTGACACCTATGATGCTAGATGCGAGTGCCTTGGGATTCCATGAATGGTAGTTTGTTATTGAGAAGCTCACTTTGGCATGAACAGCTGAGTATATGATTGAATCATGTGTGTAAAAGCACATCTATCATCGTTTCCGCATTTGCGGTCCATCGTCATCTCATCGTTGTGCTGGCATACTCTCTATGTACTGCTGTCATCATCTCATCGTTGTGATGTCGAATTTCTCTCTCTATCTCTCTGACGTCTCTCTGTTCTCACCGTTCCGACAGTCCTGATCATCACTTCATGTATCTCTGATATCTTACTCAGAGTATCTTGCTGCCCCTCAGTCCCCCCACGTCAGCGTCATGATGTGCGTGGGTACACACGTACACTATAAGCAATTAGTCAGGCCGCGGCCGCTGCCCCTCCGTCTCCCCGCGTCATCGACATGTTGTGCGCGAGCCGCAGCGAGTTCAGCGCTGACGCGTTGCAGGGCCCGGCACGTCGTAACGTTTTTTTGCTGAATCGCGGCCGACCTGTCAGAACTGGGAGGAGGAAGCGAGTGTTTATGGGTGCACTGGTACACTATGCGCAAAGCGCGGACCAGTGGTTAAGCCAGAGAGGAGGATGCGGCGCCTGTGTACGGGTACGAAGGTACACTACAAATGGGAAGTCAGGACGGACTGGATATGGAACACCGTGTCCGGCCCCGCCGCAAAGGGCTGAAGCATCTGGCGCGCGATGGAGCCCGGCCGCGCCGCCAGCGTGATCTGCACCCGCCCGCCGCCCCCGCCCACCATGCCGTCCAGCACTAGCTGTACGGCCAAGTATAAATTGAATCACCGCCGTGGGCGAGCGGTTTCGGAACGGATTGGGAGGGGTGCTGGAACGGTATGATGGCTCGATGAGCTGTCGTGCTGACCACATGACTCAAGAAACAAGGGCTTCTAGTGCACCCTACCCATGAATTCGTGCCAGGTCTGCACCAGAATAAAGGGCCAGGTAAAACACGCTCACCATTTACCACGTCATATGACAGCACTTGACTCAAGATACACAGATTCAATAAAGTGTGGTGCGTATATGAAGCTTTCATTTATCAGAAAGTTGCGAGCGTGATGTGTCGGATCATGCCAGCATGGCGGCGAAAGCGCTGTCGGCATCCACGGTCACGGACTGCACGACAGAGCCAGGCGCTAAACCCTGAACCCCAGACTATAAACCCTAAATCTTACACCCGAAACTGGGCGATATGTGGAGTTGAGACCCTGTTCATCAGACCCTGCCAGCATCGCGGCGAAAGCGCTGTCGGCATCCACGGTGACGGACTGCACAACAGAGTCGGGCGTGACCTGGACCACCGGCACGTTGTTGGCCGCTGTCATCAACCCACCTTTGATCAGGGCCTTACACGGTGTCCCCCGTTCAGCTTTTGGGAAACGATCAGCCATACCAGGGAGGAGGCCACATCGAGTGTGTACGGGTACACGATGAGCAAACCGTCAGGGTGAGCTGGAAATTAAGCAAACAACACAGTGACAGGCCTAGTACTGCATGGGATTCAGGACAGCGTGTCGGGTTTTGCCGTCGATCGCCATAGCCTCATCCGCGAAGTCTGGCGCGGCCCCAGACCGTGGATTCCGCCGACAGCTGGGGCACGTGCCGTACAACAGGGAGTGACGAATAGTGCTCGCCACGTCATAGGATGCCATTCAACTCTCGATGGATAGTGCTCGCCACGACAGCAAACACATTTTGAACCCGAGTTTTTCAGTTGGACGGCATCATACGACTTGGCGAGCACTATCCATCAGTCCCTGCCGTAGAGCACGCTCGCCCCGCGCCGCACGCCGCAACACTCGCACATCGCCAGCAGCGGGCTCCGACTGACAGGGTCTGGCATATGTTGATCGTCACAGGATGCCATTAGATTCAAGACACGAGCTACGCAGATCGGGTGGGGGGGACAAATGGGGATTTGGAATTTCTTGAGTTAATAGACGGTCGCTCATATAAACTACATTGTAGATCAGCCTCCCGTACACGGGAGACTGATTGTTGTATGGGCGAGGGTCTCTTGACTCAAAGATCGTGACCATACCGCGTCACGCGCCATCCCATTTCTTCCCCCCACCAGAATTGCGTAGAGGGATCACAATGCGTGGTGATTAGGTGGCGGGAAATGTCCACTAGGTCCTACCCGCCGAAGAGCGACCACGATCCCAGCGTGCGCAGTGCCGACGCGTCGAGGTTAGTGCGGGGAACTTCCTCCGCGTCCGCGAACTTCCTCCCTGCCGCCGCCCCTGCCGCTGCTGCCGCTGCCACCACCAACGCCCCTGCCGCTGCAGCCGCCGCCGCCAATGATCCATTCCCCGCCACCATCGCCGCCACCACCGATACCACCACCCATACCGCACGGACCAACGCCCCTACCACCGCCCCCAGCGCCGCATCCTCCTCCGACGTCGCCAACGAAACCAAGGCCGCACCCATAACTGTTGCAGCCGCCGCCACCCCCGCCCCTTTTCCTGCTGCAATCAGTGTCACTGGCCCCGCCACCGCTGCCCCCACCACAAACACTACTGCGACAAAAAGCGCCGCCGCCGCAACTACCCGGATTTTCGCCGCAGCCAGCGCCGCCGCCGCCACCGCCACGCTGTTGTCCCCCGCCGCCACTGCCGCCATCCGCCGGGATGTGCGCAGAGTTTCTTCCGGTCGACGTGGCTGTTCCTGCTGCGCGGGAGCAGCAGCGGCGGCAGTGGCGGCGGCGGCGGCGGCGGCTGTGGTTGCGGCTGCGGTGGAACGGGAAGGAGCCGCACTGGGACGCCCACTTTGAGTCCCGCGCTGCCCCCGGCCAGTTGTCACAGTGGGAGGCGGAGTGGGCGGCACATTGGATGACGGCGGCATGGCCAGCTCTACGCACTCGGCGACGAGGAAGGCCAGGGTCAGATACGGCAGCGCAGCGTTGACGCTGGCCGCCAAGTCACCCCACGGTTCATCGATCAGGGTCTTACAACATATTTACTTTCTGCATAAAATGATAGCCTTGTTCAGCACCCTTTGTTGCGCATGTGCAGATTGGAATTCTTTCAAGCTGATGTAGGTCCAATTCATGCAAACTAAATGGCTGTTTGTTCGAGATGCAAAGGACATGTGTTTGTTGAGGTTCGAATATGTTGCTGCCGAAGATTGGCATTATTGATGCCGAAGAATACAACAGGGAACGGATTGATTGTTAGTGTCTACCGCCGTGGTCGATGTTGGCCGCGGCAGCCAGGCCCGGGTAGGGGTTCATCCACCATGGGTCGCCGCTGTTCAGCCGCCGCTCGTCCGCGGGGCCGCGGATCACCGTAAACCCCGAGCGCATAACACTGCCGCCGCGGCCACCGTTGGAAATACCAAGTTGTAGCGGCGCAAGTTGGCATTCAAAGCAAAACTTGTAAGCAATTTATCACATTTTCGTTGCAAGCGCCAAAAGCAGCGCCTTCAATCAATAGAGTAACACGTGATAATATGACAGGGTGTCACACACTGGCATTGAGTCAGGGACCCAGCTTAGAGGACGTCTTATTCCGTGCTTGCAGGCAGCCTGCGCCTCCCTACCGAGTGGACAGCGCCCCTCGTCGAAGATGACGTCGCGTTGCACAAGAATCCGCCGCAGATTCGCCCCCCAGAGAGGGACACTCTGAAGAGCCTGGTGCCTCCTCATACACGCCGAGGTGTCTCCCTCTCTCACGTGGGACAGGGCGAAATCTTGGTGCCGCCTTATACATACGGAAGCGTCTCTCTCACGGGGGGCAGGGTGAAAGCCTGATGCCTCATCAACGCGAAACCATCTCTAGCGTATATCTCTCTGAACATAGTTTTTACATCAACACAGCCTGCCTAGTGTTCCGTGACAGGCCTAAACCTCGACAGACGGGTCTATTTCCTTGACATGGCGGAGGGGGTTGCTTAATGCTCACATGTGAGGGTATTGGTTGGGGCTCGCTGAACGTTAGCAAACAGTACTCAGCCCCACCTGGAACGCCGCAGGACGCGCATCAGGTTGGCGACGAACACGGAGAGGTACTCGAAGGAGGACACGATGATGAACACCACCTTCAGAGGAATGTTGAAGGCGAACATCTCCGTGTCATCGCGCCGCCGTCGGCGATGGAACGTGCCCACGTGAACGGCCACGCCAATACCGCCCACCAAATCACAGAGTATCACTAAAGTCGATAATCGAGGGTGACCTGTACAATTCAGTCAATGACATGGCTTGCAGTGTTGTGAAGAAACGTTCGCTATGAGCAGTGCCAGGAAACGAGAAGAAGAAGATACTCGATTGAATCACGAAGGACAGGAGGGTTTGAACGCTGTGGATGGCGTGGCGAGCAGTAACAACTGGTGCCTGCCGACGCGGACGCTCTGCAGCACGTCCCACTGGCGGTTCCTCATCCGGGGGTGGTGGTGGCTCACCCATGCCAGCATCAGCCACATGATAGGGTCAAATGAATCACGTGTGCCGCATCAAAGGATGGCTTGTTCTCGGGGGAAGGCAAGCGTGTAGAGATAGGTGCACTAGAAGAAAACATGTAGACGAAGATGACTAGGTGACATATCGGGGAGAGACAGCTGTGTACAATTGTACCGTGAACGAACAGTCAGAAAATGCCCCGCCACAGCAGCGCGAAGCAGTTGCACGACACCTCGGTGAACGGCGCGGGAATCGTGGACCACAGCAGCACAGCGAGGAGGAGGCGCGAAGCCAGGAGGTGCGCCAGCCGAAAGGTCGCGGCGAGCGCCGTCGCGACGACTCCCGAGCCGCCCACCGCGGCGAGGTGCTTCGAGGCGGCGGCCAGGGCTCGCGGCGTCGCCGACGCAGTGAGCCACGCGGCCCACACGGCGGGCCTGGCAGATATTGTAGCCACGTCATCGGATGCCATTTGGCTCAAGCAACGAAGAGGCTCTTTTAGTTCAGTTTACAATGCGTTGAATGACACCGACCCTGTCAGATGTTGCTCGCCACATCATAGCTCATGGTTTGCCATATAATTCAAGAAAATGTGTGTCGATGACGTTGCGGGCATTATCTGCCAGGTCCTACCCAGAAGGCGATCCAGGTGAGGCGCACACCCAGGAACCAGCGCGCTGCGTGGTCGAGGAAGATTATGAGGAAGATGACGTGAGCGCGCAGACGCGGGCGTGGGGCTCCGATCGCCGTCACCAAGGGCCCAACACTCGAACCCTGACTGCATGCTCATAATGGTATACTGAAAATAGTGTACATGCATGGTGGCCGCCGCATACAAGTGCGCCGAGGGCACACATTTAGGGGACGCCATGGGGGCCAGGACGAAAGCCTGGTGCCTCCTTATACACATGAAGGTCTCCCAATCGTAGGGGACGCTGTGTCCGTCCCCGCCCCTGCCATCGTGAACAGCGCAGCAAAGTCCACGCCAGCGAGAGGGTCCGCCGCCGGCTGCGCGCGCCGCGCCCGGCGGCGGGGTGGGCGCGGCGCGCGGGGCGGTGGGGTGTGTATGGGGCTGTCGGTAGGGGTGGCGGCTGCGGTGACGGTGTCGGTGGTGGCGGCGACGGTCTCGCGGGCTCGACGTCCCGTGGTGTAGTTGCGCGAGTTGACATTGACAGCAAAGTGTAAAAGCGGCTCATCATATTTTAGCTTCAAGCGCTGAAACCATACGCGGGCAATGTGGGGTCGACCAGCCGGGGTCAACCTGCACCGATTTACCGCGGCGTAGGCGTTGGCGGTGGCGGTGGCGGTGGATATGGTCTGGCGGGGCCGTCCCGTTGCGGCGGGGGAGGCGGGTGAGGAGGTGGAGGTAGAGGTGGCGGTGGAGTTCGTGGTGGAGGCATGGGAGGCGGGGGACGTGGATACGGAGGTGGAGGTGAAGGCAGACGCGGGGGAGGCAGTTGAGAAGGAGGTGGAGGTGGCAGAGGTGGTGGTGGAAGCGGGGGAGGCGGGGGTTGCCGCCGGTGGTGGTTCCACCTCTGCGTCGCTGAGTCCATCAAGGAAAGCCACGAGGGCGTCGTGCGAGGTCGGTCCCAGATCAAAGTCCTCCTCCTCCTCGTCCTCGTCCTCGGGTTCCTCCTGCCAATCACCCGCCGGTCCAGCGCCCTCCTCCCAAATACCCTCCTGTTCCTGCCAGACGTCGTCGTCTGTCTCTGACTCGTCGGTTCCCAGGTCAGGGACGTCCTCCTCGTCCTCGTCCTCCTCCTCGTCCTCCTCCTCGTCGTCCTCCTCGTCCTCCTCCTCGTCCTCCTCCTCCGCCTCCCGTCTCGGGCGAAACATACGCATCCCTATGACCTCCTCGTCGTCGTCCTCGTCCTGGTCCTCCTCCACCTCCACCTCCCCGTCCTCCTCCTCATCCTCGTCCGCCTCGTCGTCCTCCCCGTCGCCCAGGATGCGGTCGATGAACTCGTCCATGACGCGGTCGACACATTCTTCGACGAGCCTTATACCGTCTTCACCGTCCAGGCCGCCAACGCCTAGCCCCAGGTCACCCTCCAGCACCCGCCGCGCCCCCGTCATCGTCAGGGTATCCATACGCCGCGCGAAGTACGCAGCGCGGTTGCGAACTGCGCGGCGCAGCTCGTCGAGGCCGAAACCGCCGCCGCCTTCGCCACCGGCCGCCACCACCGCCACCGCCACCGTCTGCTGGGGCCTGGCAGATATTGCTCTCCACGACGTCATAGCATATCGTTTCACTCAAGAACCGAGGGCTGCGCATGCGTTGGATGACGTGGTGGGCGATTCCTGCTTGGCCCTGCCGTCTCGAAATCACTGCCGTCGCCACCGCCGTCGCCGCCGCCACCGCCGTCCTCGACTTCCGCGTTAGACTCGTCGGTGCCCAGGTCGACGTCGTTGTCGTTGTCGTTGCCGTTGTCATTATCGTCCTGGGGTTCGAACGGGCGTCCACCGAAGGTGTCACGTCCGGTGGGCGTCGCAGGGTCCACCCGCCCGCCACCGTCGCCGCCGCTGCTGCCGCCGCCGTCGTCTCCGTCGAGGCCTGCCTCGTGTGCCACCCTGGAGGGGGAGGTGGCTGTGACGTTGGCCGCGCCGGTGGTGGCCTGCTGGCCGGGGGTGCCGAGGGCGGGGGTGAGTGGGGCGGTTGGGGTGGCTCTGGCACTGGCGGTGGCGATGGCGGCGGTGGTGTCGTCGTCGTGGCGGCCGACGCCCCCAGCGTTACGGTGGCGGGCCGTCATGTGCGTGGTGCGGCGCGTGCGTGGGGCGTCACCGCACGCTGTTTGTGCCACCGCTGTGCTTGCTGCTCAAGCGCCGCCTCCCCTTCTCGAGGATCTCTTTCCTCGGTCTTGCCGACCAGGCTCCCTCGGGCGGCCGGTCGGATCTTTGAGGATTCTAATCAGCAAATCGCTTGACAACAGCGGCGGCGAGGAGGGCTCTGGGGCCGACGCCGCCACTTCGCCACACGCCAGCCTGCACACGCCCGCCGCACACATTTCCGCCTCCGCCATGCAGTCCCCCGCTTCCGATCGTGCGCGCTCCCCTGATCGCTACGTCGTGCGCCTGTCAGGCGCGCTTGCCGCGCTGTTGGGCCGCGCCGAAGGAGCCGAGCTTCCCGAGGACGAGTTGCTGGGGAGGTTGAGGGAGTGGGGGCTGATAACCTACCCGTCGCCACTGCTCGGTCCGATGCTCGAGGAGTGGGCCGACGTCCTTGCGGCGGAGGTGCTAACGCAGCTGGACCCCACGGATCTTGCCATATTCGCGCGGGTGGGGCCGGCGAGCCGGACGGTGGTGGTGGCCTCCGGCCTGCCGCGCGCGGGGACCGGCGGGGGCGCGCTGCTCGAGGTGGAGGACTTTGTCGGGTCCGCCGAGCGGCTGGCTTGGGCCAGGGACAACGGGTGCCCTTGGAACGCGGGGACATCTGCAGTTGCCGCTCGCAGCGGGCACCTTGAGGTGCTGAGGTGGGCGCGGGAGCACGGCTGCGAATGGGACGCGGATACCTGCGCGGAGGCCGCTGAGGCTGGGCACCTTGAGGTGCTGAAATGGGCTCGGGAACAAGGATGCCCGTGGGTGGAGGTTGACGAGGAAGACGCCGATGACATCATGAACTGTTGTGCGTGCGCCGCTAAGGGCGGGCACCTGGACGTGCTGAAGTGGCTTCGGGAGCAGGACTGCCCGTGGGATGCGTGGACGTGCGCATCCGCCGCTGAGAACGGACACCTTGAGCTGTTGAAGTGGGCGCGGCAGCATGGGTGCCCGTGGGAGGAGGACATCGAGGACTCTGCTATGACAGACTGTTGTGCACTCGCAGCTGGGGGTGGGTTTCTGGAGGTGCTTAAGTGGCTCCGTGAGCAGAACTGCCCGTGGAACGCAGTGACATGCGCGGAGGCCGCCTTTGGCGGGCACCTGGAGGTTTTGAAGTGGGCGCGGGAGCACGGGTGCCCGTGGGTGGAGGTGGACGAAATTGACGCAAATGATATCATGAACTGTTGTACGTGTGCCGCAGCGGGCGGGCACCTGGAGGTATTGAAGTGGCTGTGGGAGCAGAACTGCCCTTGGGTTGAGAAGACGTGTGCCAACGCCGCTGCGGGCGGGTACCTGGAGGTGCTGGAATGGCTGCGGCATCATAACTGCCCGTGGGATGAGTCGACGTTTGCAACCGCCGCTGGGGCCGGGCACATGAAGGTGTTGAGGTGGCTGCGGGAGCACAACTGTCCGTGGGACGAGGTGACATGCGCTACGCCGTCTCCGCCGGGCGCCTCGAGGTGTTGCAGTGGCTTCGGGAGCACCACTGCCCCTGGGACCATCGGACGCGCCAATTCGCGGAAGAGGAAGGACACTTGGAGCTGCTGCAGTGGGCGGTGGAGCACGGTGCTCCACCTGCTTAAGTTCGGCAGAGAGCGCTCGCGTCGATTCGACGAAGTCAACGCTGCGCTGTGCTCCGGAGGACGATCGTATTCGCATTGAGTAGCATCACCTCTCGCTTCAAAAAGGCCGGAGTCGAAGGAGTATGCGCATCATTTGCCCAACCCCCACCTTGATAGCAGGCCTCGCTCGGGGCAAGGCGCGAGGTAAGAGGCTCGCTTGTAAAAATGTGAACATGGAAATAATGACATGGTTTGCATGTGGATCATCAATCGCGCGCCTGCGCCCACCCGCCGCACAAGTGCCCATGCCGTCGGCCAAGCGGCGGCTCCCCTCATAACACTGGCAGTCGAGATCCCGCGCCCTGCTATAATATCTCGAAGCCACTCTACTCTGATCCCACCGGGCTATCTCACAGCTGCTCTCCTCTTATCCTACCACCGGTATATCGCACAGCCACTCTGTACCAGCCCCCTGTCCCATGCCGCCCCCGGCACGCTCGACAGCTGGTTTCCGCCGAGAAACAACGTCGTAAGCGCGGTGAGCCCCCCGGGCGCCGCTGACACGCTCGTCCGCTGATACCGCGCTGAGCACCATTGATGATGACTAATCGCGTATCGCACAGCCGCTCTGCTCCAGCGCACCGCCCTTCTCCCACGCCGCCGGCAAGCTCGTCAGCTGAATCCCATGGAGCCGCAAAACCGCCAGCGCGGTGAGCCCCCCAAGCTCCGCCGGCACGCTCGTCAGCCGGTTCCTGCTGAGGTGCAACACCGTCAACGCGGCGAGCCCCCCGAGCGACGCTGGCACACTCGTCAGCTGGTTATCGTCGAGGTCCAAGGTCTTCAGCGCGGTGAGTCTCCTGAGCACCGCTGGCATATCGCCCGTCAGATCGATCCCTCCGAGATGTATCGCCACCACCCGCCCCGCATCCGTGCCGCCTGCCTCGCCGAACATGACCCCCTGCCATGCCGTCACTGGCTCGCTCTCGCCCCAAATCTCGCGCAGCTCAGGGCAGCATTCGCGCCACGCGCGGAGCACGTTCGAGTCCCACGGGCAGCCGTGGTCCCGAGCCAACAGCACCACGTCCTGGTGCCCGTTCTCAGCGGCAGCTTCACACGTCCCCTCATCCCACGGACAGCCGTGCTCCCGCGCCCACTGCAGCACCTCCACGTGCCCGGACCTAGCGGCGCAAGCGCACGTCAAAGCGACCCAAGGGATAGAGCCCGGCATAAACTGCTGGCGACGTCATAAGATGCCTTCGACTCAAGAAGCAGGGTTGTAATCGTGTTGGATGACGTGTCGAGCAATATCCGCCGGGTCACACCACGGGCAGCCGTTAGCCTTCGCCCAAGCCAACCGCTCGACGGACCCGACAAACTGACTGACCATGAGCGGCACTTGCTCATTGACGCCCGCGCGCGGGAGGCCGGAAGACTCACCCGCCGCCCTGCAGGCGCGATCCACCTGACGCAGCAGGGCGAGGTCCGTGGGGTCCAGCCGCGACAGCACTTCCGTGAAGAGGCCGGACACCTGAAGTACATCGGACAGTCCGAGAACCACGACCAGGTTCTGCAGCCCAACGCCCACGACGCAGCCGCCGGGCAGGGGCTGACACTCGTCCAACTTAAGCCGTGTCTGTGAAAAGAAAGCACCCTACACACCCTGAACACCCCCTGACACCCCCTTAACACGGGCTACACAATCCCTACGCGCACGACCCCCTATCCCATACAAAGCGCTCAAGTTGAGCTGAATAGAGGACGAGTGTAAGCCCCTGCCGCCGGGACCGTCCATCACCATCCTCGCCCGCACCCCCTCGTGGCTCTCCACTCGACCGAGGCAGCCGTTCAACTCCGCCGAGCCCAACAGGCTCGTGCACCGCACGCGCGCGCCCACCGCCGGCAGCGGCACCTCCGAGGGTCCAGTGGCGTCGTGACCCTCCACCCCGCCCCCGCCGCCGACCCCGCCGCCGCTGGATATCTGAGAAGAAAGTGAGGGACCGGAAAGCGAAGGCGAGGGTTCGGGCCCGCCGCCGAGCTCGGGTGTCGACAACAAAGACATGGTATCCAATGCAATATACTCCGCGCTGGGGATGCGCCGGACGGACACGAGGTACCACTGTTGAGCGTGAGGCGGCGCAAAGCAAAGTGCGACGCCCTGCTCCTATGAGCCGTGCAATTTTTCACCAACCGGCTCAACCGTCTCGTCTTTCATCGGGCCGCAAGACTGTGAGATCACGGACAGCGCACCTCCTGGATATCATTGGAACAACTAACCACGTCACGAGGGAATTGCAATCCTGGAAATTACATTTCAGCCCGCCAGAACTGGCTGCTTGCCTCTTCCCGGAGGACGTGCCCAGGCGGCGAGGAGTTTGTGCACCATTTGCCATGAACCCCAAACCCCCAACTTACAGGTGTCGCTCAGGGCAAGGCGCGAGGCAAGAGATGCGAGGCTCGATTGTAAAAATATGAACATGGAATTGTATAGTAGCTCTATGTATATGTCTCGTCGCGCGCCCACACTGTGCAACTCAAGTGCCCGTGCCGACTGCCGAGTGGCGGCTCCCGTCTCTCATGGACGTGCACTTGCGCCCTACCGGATTATCTCCCACCCGCTCTCCTCTGACCCACGGGGCTGTCTAACAGTTCTCACCTACGATCCTACCTTATAATGTGACAGCCGCGCTGCTCCAGCGCCCCACCCTCATCCAACGCCGCCGGCACGCTCTTCAGTAGATTCATGTTGAGATCCAACCACGTCGCGGTGAGCCCCCCGAGCGCAGCCGGCACACTCGTCAGCAGGTTCCAGCCGAGGTACAACGTTGTCAGCGCGGTGAGCCCTCCGATGTCCGCCGGCACGTCGCCCGTCAAATTGAGCCCGAAGAGATCTATCATCACCACACGCCCCGCGTCCGCGCCGCCCGCCTCGCCAAACATGACCCCCTGCCACGCCGTCACTGGCTCGCTCTCGTCCCAAAGCTCGCGCAGCTCAGGGCACACCTCGCGCCACGCGCGAAGCACGTTCGAGCCCCACGGGCAGCCGTTCTCCCGCGCCCACTGCACCACTTCCAGGTGCCCATTCTCAGTGGCGGCTTCACACGTCCCCTCATCCCACGGGCACCCATGCTCACGCGCCCACCGCAACACCTCCAGGTGCCCGGACCTAGCAGCGCAAGCGGACGTCAAAGCGACCCACGGGATAGGATCTGGCAATTATTGCCCGCCTCGACATAAGATGACATACGTATTCAAGGAACGAGGGTGTTTATTGTGTTGGATGACGTGGCGAGCAATATCCGTCAAGCCTGACCATGGGCACCCGTTAGCCTTCGCCCAAGCCAGCCGCTCGACGGACCCGACAAACTGACCGACCGTGAGCGGCACCTGCACATTGACGCCCGCGCGAGGTAGGCCGGAAGACTCCACAGTCGCCATGCAGGAGTGATCCACACGACGGAGCATGGCGAGGTCCGTGGGGTCCAGCCGCGACAGCACCTCCGTGAAGAGGCCGGACACCTGAAGTACATCGGACAGTCCGAGAACCAGGGGCTTACACTCGTCCACTGCTCAGCTCAGTATGAGCTGTTTCTGACACTCAAAACATCCCCTAGACGCCTAAGCATCCCCTGTACCCTTGCTATGAATACCCCCTATACACCTAAACACCCCTTGTCCCTCAAAAAGCGCTTACGTTCAGCCGAAAAGTGGACGAGTGTAAGCCCCTGCCGAGAACCACGACCAGGTTCTGTGGCTCCACGCCCACGACGCGGCCGCCGGGCAGAGGCTTACACTCGTTCACTTTCCGCTCAACTTGAGCCGTGTCTGTCACAAGAAAACACCCTACACACCCTAAACACCCCCTGAGATCCCCTCAACGGGCTACACAACCCCTACGCGCACACATTTTCCGATACAAAGCGCTCAAGTTGAGCTGAACAGAGGACGAGTGTAAGCCCCTGCCGCCGGGCCCATCCATCACCACCCTCGCCCGCGCCCCCTCGTGGCTCTCCACTCGGCCGAGGCAGCCGTTCAGCACCGCCGCGGCGTCCGTCAGGCCCTCGCACCGCACGCGCGCGCCGACAGCCGGCAGCGGCAGCTCCGAGGGTCCAGAGGCGTCGCTTCCCCCGCCCCCGCCGCCGACCCCACCGCCGCTGCATATCTGAGAGGAGAGTGAGAGACCGGAGAGCGAGGGAGAGGGTCCGGGCCCGTCGCCGAGCGTGGGTGTCGACGTCAACGACATTATAATGCGGTTTACTAGTATTCCGGTCCGGCGGTGCGTCAGACGGACACGCGGTTCCAACGTTTGCGTGAAGGCGGCGCGAACCAAAGAAGTGCCCAGGCTAACCGTCGTGGGTTAATCTTCACCCCAGAGGACTCGGCACCCCGCGGTCTCTCGTCCCATCCCATATTTCATCGCAGACGATACTCGCACGAGACTGAACTCAGCGCAACGCCTGGCCGTGCAGGAACGCGATTGTACAATATATGCTGTCATCATATCGATATGTCAATGCGCCTAACCCTTGGTCTCAACCCTAATCTTCCTTCTTGATTGAGTGTTCCATGCGTGTGCGTGGAATCTGCGTTCGCACGTGGTCGTTGTTGCAGTTCATCATTACCTCCTCCTCCTCGTCCTCCTCCTCGGCCCCGCCGTCGATTCCCGAGGCGGCACCCGCGCTCCCGCCCCCACCTCAACACCTCCAGGTTCCCGCCTGCGGCGAACCACGTGCGCGCCTACCCATCCTACGTGGTACCCAAGGTGGCTGGCGCAACCGGCCGCCTGTCCCACGAGCAGTCGTGCGCCCGCGCCAACTGCAGCATAGGCGCCCACGCTGACCGCCGAGCGGGGCTCCCTAAATCCCACGGGCAGTCGACCGTGCATCCGCGCCCTCCCGGATTGCTTGAAAGTCGCCCGCCTCTGCTCCTAGCGGAATATCGCACAGTTGCTCTGCTCCAGCGCCCCGCCCGTCTCCCACGCCGTCGGCATACTCGTCAGCTGGTTCCCACTGAGGGACATCTTGATGAGCGATGTGAGCCTCCTGAGCGACTCCGGAACGCTCGTCAGTTGGTTCTCGTGGAGGTACAACTCCCGAAGCGATGTGAGCCCCCCGAGCTCCGCCGGCACGCTCGTCAGCCGATTCATCGGGAGGAACAACCTCGTCAGCGCGGTGAGCCCCCCAAGCTCCTCCGGCACGCTCGTCAGCTGGTTCTTGCTGAGGTGCAACGCCGTCAGCGCGGTGAGCCCCCCGAGCGCCGCTGGCACGCTCGTCAGCTGATTTCCGCTGAGACTCAACGTCGTCAGCGAGGTGAGCGACCCGAGCTCCACCGGGACGCTCGTCAATTGGTTCCCTTGAAGCCACAACACCTTTAGCGCGGTGAGCCTCACGAGCGCGGCCGGCAGGTCGCCCGTCAAGCCCTTGTCCTGCAGTCTAATCATCACGACCCGCCCCGCATCCGCGCCGCCTGCCTCCCCGAAGGTGACACCCTCCCATGTCGTCACGGGCTCGCTCTCGTCCCACAGGGCGCGCAGCTCAGGGCACCCCTCGCGCCACTTTCGAGTCCCACGGACACCCGTACTCCAGCGCCCACTGCAGCACCTCCTGGTGCTCGCTGAGAAAGGCAGCTTCACACGTCCTATCATCCCACGGGCAATCGTGCTCCCGCGCCCACTGCAACACCTCCAGGCGCCCGCCCTTGGCGACGGCGGCACAGGTATGCGCATCCCACCGGCACCCGTTTTCCTTGGCCCAAGCCAGCAGCTTGACGGACCCGACGAAGTTCTCGACCCTGAAATTCCTCCCGAAGGTCCGACCCGCGCAAGGGAGCTCGGGGTAACGCAGCACCGCGTCCCGGCACGCCTCCCCGACCCGCCCGAACACGGCGAGCGTGGTGGGGTCCAGCAGCAACAGCACCTTCGAGTCAAAGACAGGGGCCCACTCCTCTAGCAGCCGCCCCACCAGCGGCGAGTCGGCGAGGGCGTCGGCGCAGTGGATAGGGCCTGCCAGATAGTGCCCGCCACATGTTTCGCCGCAGTTTGAACCCTCATTTATTGAGTTACGTTACACGCCTGCCTGCCTATGACGTGACGAGCAATAGATGCCAGACCCAATGTCCGTCACGTCATCCGACGTTTTCCGGTACCCTCCTGACTTGGGTTGAACGCCATCATATGACGTGGCGATCACCATATGTCAGGCCCTGCCCCCGGATGCCTCCCCCGCCGACGCCAGCGCCGGCGCCGGAGGAGCCTTCCGTCATCGGTGATTTCTAGACACCTGAGATTTGGACGAAAACCGGGGGTAACGAAGTGGGGGCGGGAAGGCGGCGGCGGGGATGGGGCACAGCCTGCGGGGCGACGGCGGGAAGGATGCGGGGATGAACCTGCGACGCCCCGGGGGTGGGGGGGGGGGCGCGTGAGTCTGTGGAAGCGCGTGCTCGGACCACTCCCCGCGACGCATCTCGGCACCCACCTGACCGGATGACTGATTATCCGGACAGCTGTACGCGGAGTGAATAATCGAAAAGCATTGAGAACACGGCGCCTTCTCACTTCGCGACGCTCGACGCGCGCAGAGATGGCGCCAGGGGAACACCCGAACACGTCGTTCCCGGCGGCAGACTACGACGTGCGGCGCATCGAGGAGGAGCTGCCGCCGCTCACGTACGCAGCAGCGTTAGTGGCGATGGGCAGTACATATCTAAACTCCCGCGAAAGAAGTTGTTCGGAACAGGTACGTAGTATCGGTCGCGTCAGCATGCCCAAGCCTCCCTGGCCTGGCGTGCCTCCCTCTATCCCTGGTCTGGTCACACGTTCGCGACTGTTCGCTTGTAGTGTGCCAGCGTACCAGTGTACCCGTACACACTCGACTCCTCCTGCTCCCTAGCTTGGCCACTCGTTCCCGACTGTTCGCTCGTGGTGTCCACTACTTTGTACCCTACATTCTCGCCGCCTCCTCCTCCCTTGCCGCCGCCTCCTCCTCCGTCGCCGCCCCCTGAACGCTGCACCTCACCCCACCTCCCCTCCC
>Ga0307488_10001829_pt1 | contig 17902 bp, 16 predicted proteins | sample SB02metaG_FD_202248 | JGI IMG/M metagenome (GOLD analysis project Ga0307488, IMG submission 202248) | Sea-ice brine microbial communities from Beaufort Sea near Barrow, Alaska, United States - SB 0.2 | ecosystem: Environmental > Aquatic > Marine > Coastal | place: USA: Alaska | collected... | reverse complement strand
TATGGCTAGATGGTTTTATAGAATCAGTAGATGATTTTAAGTTAGACAGTTTAGACATTAGTACACACTTTATTACACATAAAGTATCACAAGCACACGCTAGAAAAATTAAGGATATGTACTCACTCGAGTTGCAAGAAATAGTTGCGTGGCACAATATACCTACAGCAGGACAACTTAAAAAATTAAGCGAGCATGACGCTGATATGTGGGAACAACTTAGAGAAGGTTATTCACATAGATCTAAAAAGCAAATGGCAACATTGCTTAAAGCATACGAAAAGATTATGTCATCTTGTGATATGGTTATTGAAAGTGCTAAAGTAACACGTAAGCCACGTAAGACAAAAATTTACAGTGCTGAGAAATTAGTACAGAAATTAAAGTTTAAAATAAAAGACGAGAAGTACAGTCTTGTAAGTATTAATCCTGCAGACATTATATATGCTAGTGAACTTTGGGTGTTTAATACTAAGACACGTAAACTAGGCAAGTATGTTGCTGATGCTCCTGATCCGTTGAAAGCACAACGTCCAGGTAGTGGGCTACAAGTTAAAGGCACTACTATCACAGGATTCATTGAAGAAGAAAGTATACAGAAGACAATGCGTAAGCCTGAGGAACAATTAAAAGAGTTTAAGAACGCTGGCAAGGTTGCGTTACGTAAGTTTATGGAAGACATAAAAACCACCGATACAAAGCTAAACGGGCGGATAAATGCGGAAACCATATTACTGAAGGTAACTTGATAAATACTTACATGAGCGATATTGATAGAAGTAACTTACAAACAATAGCACAAGGTTTTGCACAGTTGAATGACGTGCTAGGCATACTTGCTAACCAGCCCGTCACATTAGACTCTCTAGCAGATAGAAGTATAAGTGGCGATAAAATATATGCAGGTAAAATTGCCAAGTTCCAGAGTGTTGGAATAAGGGATGATGCCACGCAATTAGTTGTAGTCATCGACGATGACGGAATAACTACAGACAGTATCGATGTTGACAACATAGTAGGAGAAACTACTGTAACAGGTAGACTACATATGCGTCAAGGTGCTCAAGTACATGGCAACATGTTCGTTGATGGCGAGTTGACTGTTACTAAGTTGAACGTAAATGAATTAATTTCAGACGTAAGACAAGAAAGAAACAGCCCACTAACATTTACACCAGATGATAATGGTTCTATACATGGTAAAGGATTATTGTTTGTAGGTGATGCACATACACGTCAGTTTGTATACCAAGGTGATAAGTTTTTCTCAACAGAAACTATCGACTTGCATACAGATTCGTCGTTTGCAATTGGAGGAACTAGCGTTCTTTCAAATGACACATTAGGAACTAATGTTGTTAATAGTAGTCTAAGAAATGTTGGCACTTTAAGAAACCTACAAACTATAGGTGACTTAGTTATTGACCAATTTATCTTTTGGAATACTAATACTATGCGTCTTGGCATAGGAACCGATGCAGGCAATGCTCTAGTAAGTATTGTTGATGCAGATGCTGAGTTTATTATTCAGCCAGACACTAACAGTATTACAATTGGTGCGTATACTACGACTGATCTTAATATTGTTACTGACAATACAACAAGAATTAGTATTTCTGAATCCGGAAAAATTGTACTTGGTTCAAACATTGAATCAAAGACTGTAGTAAACGGCAAGTTCGGTGTTAATATTACACCAGCAACTGATGTCGACATAACTACTGCCGGGCCAGTACGCATTGAAGGTAAGAAGTTTGAAGTCGGAAATAGTATACCCACTGACGGAGCCTATCGAAAAGGTGACATTATGTGGTCCGATAATCCTAAACCAACAGGATATGTTGGTTGGATCTGTATACGAGAAGGGACACCAGGTACCTGGAAACCTTTCGGGCAAATTGCTTCATAACAACAACAACTAATAACTTTACCAACGTGCGGGGGCTCATATTACGGTATGGATAACATTAAAAATCAACAAATTAAAAAGCAAGTCGAAAGATGGGATCTGTTTGCGCGGTTAACTCCCACTATGTTCTTGTTAACGACATTACTTCTAACAATATTCGATATAGTAAAAATCGAATATGCATTTTATGTAGGACTAATAGGCTTTGCAATTACCGCTGTTACTTGGTGGTGGTGGGCAATTTTTACTATAAAATATTTAATAACTACACTGGCTCGAGCAGCTGCCAACTTAACTAACGTTGACCAGGAAGTCGCAGATGTTAAAATGGAATTAAGGAAACTAAAAGATGAAACATAGTACATTTAAAATAATAAAGGCGGCAACTAACATAACCAGTGGATTAAGTATGTCAGCACTCATTGTCCTAGGGGTCATGTATATAAGTTTTACTAATGCATTTGTGTTTAACAATTCTGGTATTTCTGTAACAAACAATCCAGTAACTGGTCAGCAAATTAATTTTATTTTAGAAGGCAGTCGTGAGCATGAATGTGTGCTGACAAGAGTACACTCACATGCAACTAATACCAAAACCGGTGAAATATTTGATTTTGATTTTGATAAAAAAGTATATTTGAGGTCAGGTGACTATCTTGGTAATGCAACAGGAGTTGTTGATCATCAATGGGGTATACCTAAACCAGAAAATATGCCAGCAGGCGTGTATGAAGCAAGTTTATACAGTGAGTTTGATTGCGTATATTTGCTTTTTACAAAATCTAAAGTCCAGATGTTTGATGACATCGCACTCATCATAGAGTAAATACTTATATGTATGTATTTGGTAATGGTGAAAGTCGCACCTCTGTAAATATTGATAAACTAAACGGCACCAAATTTGGGTGTAATGCTATTATGCGTGACTATCATATGGATCACCTAGTATGTGTTGATAGGCGAATGGTCGACGAAGCTGTAAAAACTGTTGCTAACAGTCTAACAATAGTATACACCCGAGAAGATTGGATTGAAAGATACAAAGGTATTGAAAGAGTACGAACAGTACCTAAACTACCCTACAACGGAATGACAAGACCGGACCAACCCTTTCAATGGGGAAGTGGACCATACGCACTATTACTAGCCGCAATGAAATCAAGAGGTGAAACAGTTCATCTAATTGGGTTTGATTTGTACAGCAATACACATGACGTTAACAACTTGTACAAAGGTACACCTAACTATGCTAAGGCTGAAAGTAGAAACATAGATCCTAGGTATTGGATACATCAAATCGGTATGGTTTTTAAGTGTTTCCCTAAAGTTAACTTTAACATCTATCAAGATGAAAGATGGACTGTGCCAAGTAATTGGGTTTTATCCAATATTTCACTTGACAACAAGACAAAATTGTAATATAATAACTACTATTATGAGGACTTTATACGTCGACCCTCTTTAAATACTCCGCCGTTAAAACTATTGGAGAACAATTATGGCTTATTACAGTACAAAAACATACGGACACAACATAGGCTTATCAGCTGTGTTCCGTCAACCTAACGCAGATCATTCACATTGTCATTTATTACACGGATACAGTTTACAATTTAAGTTTGTATTTGGATGTACAGACTTAGACAACAAAAACTGGGCTGTTGACTTTGGAGGATTAAAACCTTTGAAGGCTTGGCTAGAAGATCACTTTGATCACAAAACAGCAATTGACAAGACAGATCCCCACATGCAAACATTTATGGATCTAGAAGAAAAAGGTCTAGCTGAAATACGTGTATTTGATGGTGTTGGTGCAGAGAAGTTTGCAGAACATGCATGGAGATTTGCAGATACACTTATACGTGAAGCTACAGATAACCGTTGCTGGTGTGAATCAGCAGAATGTGCAGAGCATGGTGCAAACAGTGCAATCTACACACCATATACTATGCAAAAGTTGTCTCATGTAGATGACTAAGACGTATATTGAAGGTGAATCCAAAGAACAACGTAAAGCTCGCAAGCGAAAAGAAAAACAAAAGGCTGTCACAGTACAGCCTATAGCGAGTAACGTAGTCGCACCAGTTAAGAATAGTCCAAGCACTAGTGATAAACTTTTTATTCTTTGTTTAAAGCACGGACAAAAGTATTCTGCAGATTATGTAAACAAGTTGTATAATATGACACAACGTCATTGTACACTCGAACATGAATTTGTATGCATGACTGAAGATCCTGCGTTTCTTCTTCCTGGTATTAAGACTATACCGTTACCAAAAGGAATAGAAGGCTGGTGGTGCAAACCTTATATGTTTTCAAAAGACTTACCATTAGACGGCAGTATACTTTACTTAGACCTAGATGTAGTTATATCTGCTAATATAGATAAACTGTTTACGTATCAACCAAACAACTGGTGTACTGTTAGAGATTATACTCGAGCAATGAGACCAAAGTGGCCCAAGTATAACAGTTCGGTTGTAAGATTTAAAACAGGTGAACTTGATCATGTATGGTCCGAGTTTAATAAAGATCCTAAGTCAATAATGCGACAGCACTTTGGTGATCAGGATTGGCTGTTTGCAGCTACACGGCATCAACAAGCAATGCTATACCCAGATAGTTGGACGCAAAGTTGGAAGTGGGAAGTTAGAGCAAGCAGAGATTTTGCCTTAGGTGGCAGAAGAGGGTCAAGAAAGTTTAAGACAATAGAAAATGTAGTTCCAAGAGTTGAATGTTGTGTCGTTGTATTCCACGGCGATCCAAATCCTGAAATGTGTGAAGATCCATGGGTGTTAGAAAATTGGGTATAAAATATATATTTGATGTTGACGGTACACTCACTCCAAGTCGGAGTGAAATTGATCACGACTTTGCTGTGTTCTTTTCAAACTTCTGTGCTGAGAATGAAGTGTATCTTGTTACAGGAAGCGATCGAGCTAAAACAGTTGAACAAGTTGGTGAAGAAATATATAGTTTATGTAAACGTGTTTACAACTGTAGTGGCAGTGACGTTTGGGAAGGTGAAACTAACATTAGAACACAAGATTGGAAGATTCCGTACCACGTAAAAACATTCTTAGAAAATAAATTAGAAGAAAGTGACTTTGCATTACGAACAGGCAATCATATCGAACAACGCCCTGGAATGATTAACTTTAGTATTGTAGGACGTAATGCTACACTAGGAGAGCGTAAGTTATATGCTGAATATGATACAAAGTATTCCGAACGTAACCTTATTGCTGATCTATTTAACATAGAGTTTGCATCATTAGAAGCAAGACCAGGCGGAGAAACAGGTATTGATATTAGTCCAAAGGGAAGTGACAAAAGTCAAATACTAGATGATTTTGGCCATAGTGATGAACTACATTTCTTTGGCGACAGAATGGACGAAGCAGGAAATGACTATCCTTTGAGTAAAATGATCATTGACAACAAGTTAGGTTGGTGCTATAATGTAAACAATTACAAAGAAACTTGGAAAATATTAAATGAACGCACTTAAACGTATAGGCTTTGCATGTAAGTTCATGGACGCGGATCAATCGCAGAAGAAAAAAGTACTAGAAGAAATTCAGCGTCCGCTAAATACTCGTAGCACAACAGTACAATGGCTTAATAGACAAACTGTTGATGTAGCCGAGCAACGCTTGTGGGACATTATGGTACACAACATTGCCGCATACAAAAAGTTGATAGAATATGTTGGATCACTTCCTGCAGGACTTAGAATGGTACGATTGGGCAGTGATGTACTTCCTGTTTATACCCAGCGTGATTGGAGTTATTTTTGGAAGCGTCCTGACGTTGTTACGTATGCAGAACGAGAGTTCGCAGAAGTCGGTGCCACGGCAAGAGCCCTCGATGTCCGACTATCGATGCACCCAGGCCAATTTACTGTACTTGCAAGCGACAACCCCGAAATTGTAGATAGGAGCATAGAAGAATTTGAATATCACACCGATGTCATACGCTGGATGGGATACGGCAAGACCTTCCAAGACTTTAAGTGCAATGTCCACATATCGGGTCGAAACGGTCCTACCGGCATACGGAATGCAATCAAGAGACTCTCGCCAGAAGCGCGAAATGTACTTACGATCGAAAATGACGAAAATAAATGGGGAATCGCAGACAGTCTTGAACTTGTTAACGACTGCGCACTCGTTCTCGACATACACCATCACTGGTGCCGTGAAGGTGAATACATACAACCCAACGACGATAGATTTGCTCGCGTAATTGATAGCTGGCGTGGTGTTCGACCTGTAATACATTACAGCTATAGTAGAACAGAACAACTACCAGAAGGCTATGCACACGACACATTGCCTGACATGCCTGCATTATTAGAAGCAGGCTATAAGAAAGGCAAACTACGAGCGCACAGTGATTGGTATCCGAATGACGATGTTAACGACTGGGCATTAGAATTTTTAGACTATGCAGATATCATGTGTGAGTCTAAGATGAAAAATCTTGCAAGTATTGACTTGTATAAATATAACGAAGCAAGGAATGATTATGAGCTATTTAAACACAATGTATGGGAACAAAAGCGCGAGCTCGAAACCATCTGAAAAAGAATCAACAAAAAATCCTAACCGTGTAGCGGGTGGACTTAAAGGTCAAGGTGTTGATCATTTCACCATGCTAGGTGAAGATGGCTCAGAATTACAAATTCCAAGTCAACGTTACGTTAGTAGTTTGGAAGAGCAAATAAGAAAACAGCGAGCAGCTTTAAACATCCTAGAACGTAAACTGTCTCGCTGTGAAAAAATTGTTGAGCAACATACAGCTGCTATTGCAAGAACTAGATCTTAGAAGCGTTAAATACTTCTTTAACTAGCTCTTCCTTCTTCTTTCTCTTATCAATTTCAATACCAAATTCTCTACCCTTTTCTTCGAGTTTAGCTTTGGTTAACTTAGTAAGCTCAGCTTTCTTAACTGTTGCTTTCTTAGCTGGTGTTTTCTTTACTGTTGCTTTTTTAGTTTCTACTTCACCAAAGACGGCTTGAGTAACTGATGTTACACTTCCTTCTTTCATGTCTAACCCAAAAAAGGCTTTAATCCATTTTAACATAATTACTCCATAATATATAGTTCTGGTACATTTATTTATAAATACTAGTACAGGAGATACTAGAAATGGCTAATACAATGGTTGGAACAAAAAGTTTAAAACTTGATAGAATCACAGGATTACGTGCAGATGGTCAAAACGGCGTTGGAATACGCACTATTGTTCCAGTGATTAAATCAGAAAAACTACAAGACGAAAAAAGAGATATGTCAAACACTAACTCATTCCGCGGAGCAAAAACATCATGATAGAGAAATTCATTAAAACACGTTTAAAAGAACGTACAACTTTAGACGGTGCTGTACTAATTGGTGCTGGCATTGCATTTTTAATTTTTAAACCAATTGCAAGTATAGTAGCCTATGCTGCTATTGCATATGGGGCATGGACTATCTGGAAGAAGGAAGACTAATGCCAACTGTCGGAATTTATACAATTGAAGTAGAACAGTCTAATAACACTCGTACATTTAATAATGTTACAAAGCCGTTGTGGAATTGTTCGATCACTAATAATGAAACAGGTCAAACCATAGAAATGGATGACCTTGCAGAACCTACTGTACGTGAAGATTGGTGTGACACTGTATTTAAACATGCTAAAGAAGGTTTAGATTCTGATGAAGGACCAGACTGTTGCTATGTAGCAGCAAGATACGCTGAATGAGTTCAACGCCTGAAAAAGTGCTACAAATAGTAAACCTTTCGCCAAGTGAATCATGGCTAGAAAAATTAACAGAAGTACATCCAATGCGCCAGGTGTTTTGGGCAACAATAATTCAAGTAAGTGTATTTGGATTAATGATATTAGCGTTTTGGGTAATTAATATCGTAGTAAATTTATAATTTACTAATATCTAATCCACTAGACACACTTACATTCCATATTTGCTTTCTCTCTATACCCTTCTTCTGAGCAAATACTTTACTATCACAGTTACCACATACGTGAAAGTAATGATTGTTAAGACGTGCAGGGTCCATACTTCCTCTAGGTCTTTCAAACTCTGTATCACAACTATCACAACGTAATACGCAAATAGTTATATCACGTTTATAGGCGTGTTCCTTGCCTAATTTACTTTTTCGGACATGCCGGGTTTCTTTTTTATATTCTTTAATAAACATAACTATATTTACATTAAGATTATAAAAACTATCGATAAATAACAGTAAGGAGACACAATGATTTTACCTATTACACTCACAGAAGATGCTAAAAATAAGATTAACGGGCTTTGCGCGGCTAATACAGAACATTTTGGAGTACATTTAAGCCTTAAAGGCGGTGGATGTGCTGGATTTGAATATGATTGGGGTATGATAGCAAAAGAAAGTGTTGAACCAAATGATGAAATCATTAATACAGGTACAGGAAACTTAGTTATAAACGCTATGGCACACATGTATTTGTTTGATTGCACAATAGACTACGAAACAGACGTATTTCAAACGCAATTTGTAATTAGTAACCCCAATGCAAGTAGTGCATGTGGTTGTGGAATTAGCGTAAACTTCGACATGGAAGCTGTCGAAAAAAATAATGAATTAATAACGGAGCTCACATAAATGGCACAAGGTAAACAAAACATCAACATCGGTGTAGAAGGTAATGACGGTACTGGCGATAGTATCAGAGAAGCGTTTAGAAAAGTAAATGATAATTTTACTCAACTATATGCTGTATTTGGACAAGGTGGTTCAATATCATTTACTGAATTTAGTGATACTCCGACACTAGCCCAATTACAAGCCAATCCAAGTACATTTTCAAGACCTGTACTTCCAGTAGTTGATGTTGCTGCTGAAGGTAGTAAGTTAGAATTTAGAAAATTAGTTAGTAACAGTTTCTTAGATGCGTCTATCGATGATACTGTTACATTTAGTTTAACGTCAGGTGGACACATTGTTGTAACAGCCGCAGGCGGGAAACTTGAAGAAGACGAAAAACCAAAAGTTAATTCAACTGGTGGTGGTATTAATGCTTCAGGAAACATTATTGCTGGTATGCCAACAAGCCTTACTGACATTGAAACTAAACTGTCTGTACTTAATGCCGCACATGACGGCGCTGGGTTTACAACTGACAGTGTTGCAATATCAAAAGGCTTTGCAGATACTAACTACTTAAAATCAACAGGTGGTGGTACTGGGGCACAAATTAGAGTACGTACTGAAGATCAAATCTTTACAGCAGACTACTCATTTACAATTAATAGTTTTACAGCTAGTGTTGCTAATATTACTGGTAGAACAGTTGACGGGACTTTAATTACTGTTCCGGCAGGACACGGACTTGATAGTGGTGCAAACGGATTACCATTTAGATACGAAACTACAGGAACAAGTGCAACGGCAACTCCAGCATCAAGTGCGGTAGCGCAACCACTTAAAGACTTAAACCCAGTTTATGTTAGAGTTGCAAGTGCAACAACATTAGAATTTTATGAAAATGCAGACGCAGCTAAAGCAGCTACAGCAAATAGAAAAATTAGTTTCCAAGCAGGTACTGGTTCAGGTACACAAACATTAGTTGATGCAGAATATCAACCAAATATACTAGACGGTAAGTTCCTTGCTAACGAAGCAATGCCAAGAGAAGCTGCACTTAGACGTCAAGGCGACCAAATGGACGGTACGCTTTACCTTGATAAGCATCCTGGAGACTTAGCAAATATTACAACTGGCTTAGAAGATTTACAAGCCGCTACTAAATTTTATGTAGACAACACAAGTTATGCAAGTAATGTAAACTTGTATGTTAGTTTACAAGGTGACGATAACCAAGTTAATACTCCTGCTGGTAAAGAAGGTAGAGCATTAAGTTATGCATATCGTACAGTAAATGCTGCACTTAGAAAAGCAGAAGAAATTATAGAAACAAGCAGGTTAGAGCCTGGTCCGTATATGCAGACTATCACAGTTGATAACTCTGGTACACTTACTCCTACATTTGTAAAAAGTGGAAACACAAATACATTAGGATTTAAAGTTCCTGCTACATACAATTCACAAACAACTGCTAACTTTAAAGCACTTATGGACAACAACAAAAAGTTTGTCCAAGAAGAAGTTATTGCATGGATAACAGCTCAAATTACATTAGCAAATGCAGCTGTTACACTAGATCCAAACGTTCCTGCAGAAGCAGAGTTAATTAAATGGAAAAACTTTACATACAAAGAAGCTACGTGTAAGCGTGATGTTGGGTTAATTTATGAAAGTTTAAAACTTGATGTTATCAGCGGTACTAATGCCAACAAACTTTCAAGACAAGCAGGTTTAAGATACTATAGTAATGCCAGTGGTGCTATTGCTATTGGGCCGCAGAAAGCACAAACAAAAGCAACCATTGACAAAGTTGAAGAAATTACTAGACAGTATATCTTAACTAACCTTCAATGGCAAGGTGGTGCTGGTAATCCTGGTGTATACAATACTGACGTTATACAAAACGTAGTTAGTCCAGGAACAGCTGCTCCAGCAGATGCTATTGCAAGAGTAGGCGACCTATTTGATATCATTGGAAATATTATTGACAACGGAGTAGACGGTGCTCCAACATTGCAAGAAGGTTCAGTATATGTTATTGAACTTGACAATGGCGGGAACGGAAACGTATTCCAAGGGCAAGCATCAAATACAGACTTAATACCAGGTAAAGTTATTACAGGTACTAAGTCAGGTGCTGTATCAAGAATTGTAAACTACTATAGAGGTGACGAGACCGGCGGTCTCGCACATGACCAAATAGAACTTATACTTGAAGAACCAGTAGAGTTTATTGCTAGATCAGATCCAGGTGTTGCTACTGAAGCTGACCCAACTTATGAAGCAGGTGATATACTTGAGTTTGGTAACAAAGTAAGTCAACAAAATATTACAGTGTTCCTTGAAACTGGTATATTCTACGAAGACTATCCATTACGTGTTCCAGCTAACGTTTCCGTTAAAGGTGACGAATTTAGACGTACACACATTCGTCCAAGAAAGCGTGTATCACAATCTAAGTGGGCAGGACAATATTTCCATAGAGACAATTATTTCGATAATATGACACTACACAATCACAGTGTAGAAATTGAAGGCGAAGTAACACTAACTTTATCACAAGCAGTAACTGTTGCTGTAGGTGATAAAATATCACAAACTGTTTCAGCTGGTACAGCAATAGCGTATGTGCAAAACAAAGCAACTAACTCTACAAGCATTGTAGTTCAGTATTATGACGGATATGATGCTGTTACAAATAACGGTGTACCACCAAGCGAAACTGGGAACGGGTATGCTGATGTAACAGCGTTTGATACTGTAGTAAGTAATAATATTTCTATTAACAATGCCGTACAAGCAGGTACATACTTAACTGGTACACCAGTGCAATATGCAAGACCATCAAACTTTGGTTATCATTATGCACTTGATCCAAGAAGACCAGTTAATACACAAGCAGGCACTGTTGTTAACCCAGGTGGTTATACAAATGCTGTTAGTTTGTTAACGAAAAACAGAGATGCGATTGTACAAGAAGTTTTATTATTTTTAGCTGAAAGTTCACAAGCTAACTTAACTAACGGTGGTTTTGGTGATTATACACAAGTTGATTTAACACTAACTGGTAACGTAACTTTTACCAGAGGCGACACAGTTATTCAAGCAGGTACAAACGTAACTGGTAAAGTAAAAAGCGATAGCACAGATAATACAGTTACTATTGTAGGACCAAGTGGAATATTTAATACCACAGGCGCATTAAGTGTTAGCGGTGTAAGTAAAGGAGCAAATAGTGTTCCGGCAACTGTGCCAAGTGCAGTAGCATTTACTTATGGACCAAAATGTGCAAGAGACTTAGGTCTTATTGTTGATGCATTAGCGTTTGACTTAGACAAAGGTCTTGTTGATCAGACACTTGAGATCCAGGGTAAATATTATGCAGGCGCTGTAGAAGTAGGACAAGAAATTATAACGTCAGCTTCGATACTAGAAATTGGTAACATTGCACAAGCAATATTAGGTGCATCAGGATCACCAGTAGGTACTCCAAGTGTACCAAGTGCAAGACAAGCGGCATCAGCTTGGGATATTACAGTAACGACTGCTCAGCTTGCTGAAGCAGGAACAAGTACTATTGTTTCCGGACTGTTGAATATTATTGTGTTTGCATTCAATACAGAATACAATCCACCTAAAGACAACAAAGATATGGACGTCTTCTTAATGAACGATGCTACTATCTTACGTAATATGACTGTGCAAGGACATGGCGGATTTATGTGTGTACTTGACCCAGACGGCCAGGTACTTACTAAGTCACCATACATACAAACAGGTTCAAGTTTCTCACAATCAATAAACAAGCAAGCATTTAGAGGTGGTATGTTTGTTGATGGTTTTGTTAGTAACATGCCGTTAGAGATCACTGATAATATTTCAAGTGCAGGTGCTAACTCGCCCTTTGAAATATTTGTAAGAAGTAGAAGAGATTCAAAACTAGTTGGCGGCAACGGAGTAGGGCTTGGATTGTTTTCAAGACGTCCACAACTACCAGCGCCATTTTATGTAAATGGTGTACGTTATCAAGTTAATGCTATTAGAAATTATAGCCCAACTAACGGTACAGCAGAACTTATTCTTGATAAGAATTCAAATCCAGATGCCAACGGCGAAGGACAAGGTTGGATCGGCGGTGAAAACTTTCCAATCATATTACAAACAGCTGGTAATAGATCTATGCTCGGTAATGACTTTACACAAGTTAACGATTTGGGTTACGGTTTATTATGTACTAACAACGGTATATCAGAAATGGTTAGTATGTTTACGTACTATTGCCATGCAGCTTATTATGCAAACAACGGTTCTGAAATTAGATCGTTAAACGGTTCTAATGCTTATGGTAACTTTGGACTAGTTGCTGCAGGCGGTGACCCAAACGAAGTTGCACAAACAGGTTCGTTAGCATTTGATACTTCACAAACAGCTAAAGTATATGTTAACTCAGGAGTAAGTGCTAACGCTAACGCATTACAAACATTCCTATACGTAACTGACACTGACTTTGCTCCATTACCAGAAGGCGAAGTTGACGTACTTTACAATAAAAAAATAGCTATTGCTAGTATTGGCGCAACTAATCCAGTAACAGTTAACGCAGCAGCACATGGCTTTATTGCAGGACAAAGAGTGCTAGTAGAAAGCAGTAATATTCCTACTAGTGGTGGTGGTGCAAATCCAGGACTAGACGGTATACGTTATGTAGGAACCAATCCATCAACAGGTACACTAACACTTTATACTGATGCAGCTCTTACAACAACGTTAAACGGTTCATCATATAACACAGGCAACTTAGGTAATACAGCTACAATACAAGATGCCGGCGGTGAAGCTAGTAGTCTTAGTAGATTCGAAGTTGTAACTGTAACTGATGCGTTTTCAGCAGATGGTATTCCTGGAGTCAACGAAGTTAAACTTACACTAAGTGGTACTCTTACTGGCATTGCGTACAATGCAAGAGCAACTATTACAGCTGGAACAGGTCAAGCGGCAACAGCGGCCCTAGGTAGAGTATCTAGACCAATTAACGCTGCTACTAACAATGATAAGCTATATGTAACACTTCCAGAAAACAGAAATCAGTTTGCGTTAGGTGATACGATATACATTGATGGTACAACTACAAGCAGAACTATTACAGCAATTGAAAGTAATTTAGATAAAGCAGGTCGTAAAACTATTGTTGGAGTTACAAAAGCAAATCCTGTTATAATCGAAACAATAGGACACAACTTTGTAGACGAAGATCCAATTACGATTGTTGATGCATTAGGAGTAACAGATTTAAACGGTACTTACTATGCTAAGGTTAGTACAACTACTGGTGGTACTACAAACGATAAACGCTATGTTGCACTATACAGTGATTCAGCATTAACAACAACAGTAGACGGCACATCATGGGCAGGGTCATACACAGCAAGATCAGGTAAAGCTACTTTAACAGGCAGTGGTGGCAACGTGTTAATAGGTGAACAAGGAGCGGTATGGAAACTATCATTCTCCAATTCAACTAACGACGAGTCAGTAAGCACAGGCGGATTATCAAGTCCATTAGGAGCAGGTGATTCAGTTAACCTTAGGTCTAGAGCAAAGTTTATTTTAGACGGAGTACAGACTGTTCCGATTAGACCATCTACAGCAGTTGTGTTTGAAGAACAACCTGAGAACACTTATCGTTCTATTAACTTTGATACAACACCAATAACAACATTTGACGGTTTAGGTGAAACACAATTACCCACTGATCAAAACATACTTACATTTGATAGTAACTATGAGTACATTAGACAAAGAGTAGATTACGGTTTCTACAAATCACAGGTTAAGCTAACATTAAACGTAGCATTAGCAGGTCCTATAAGTGTAGGGTCTATTGTTAGACAAGGGTCAGCAACAGGTACAATAACTAAAGCAGTTAGTGCAGGTGCTACTGTACTTTATGTTAAAAATTGGAACGGAACTGATTACACTGTAGGCGGCGGCAATGTTGAACGTGACACAGCAGGTGACGGTACGTTTGCTAGTATTGGTGCATTAGCCACAGGCGGTGTAGTAAAACTAAGTTACCTTACAACTCTTGGTAAAATAGAATCGTTTGGTGGCACACCGGGTGATAGATATATTGCTATTCCAGCACTAGGCAGTGAGTCTACAGTAAGAATTCAAAATGCAGATATGATATTTGCATGGAAAGACAGAATACACAAAGTACTTGCATATCACGATGGGGCAGGTACATCAATAGGTGCTATAGGAACTAGAGAAACAGGCGAACCTAATTCAGCTATAACTGGGTTCCCATACTTAGAAATTGATCGTACTCCAGCAAGTGACAAGTATTACGATGCCGACGAAGCAGCTCCTACAACAGGTATTGCTGATTCATTAAGTGTTGGTAACGAAACAGACAACGTAAACATTGCAATTGGTGTTCCGTCAGGTGAAGGTGCAGAAATTACTGTTAATATTTCACTATGTAGAGCAACAGGACATGACTTTAGTAACATTGGTACAGGTGGATTTAATACATCTAACTATCCAAATATTATCTTTGGTCAACCTGCAGTTGCAAAAACAGCGATTGTAACAAGTGACGCAACAGCAACCAAAGCCCAAGTATGGGAAAGAAACAAAGGGCGTGTGTTCTTTGCATCAACAGACGAAGATGGATTCTTTAGAGTTGGTAAGTTCTTTACAGTTGACCAAGGTACTGGTACTATATCGTTTACAGCACAAATTAATATCTCAGGACTTGACGGACTAGGATTTAAAGACGGTGAGATTATTAGTAAGTTTACAAGTAGCTTTACACAGTCAACAGCAGAACTTAAAAACGTTCCTACTGAAGTTGCTGTAGTAGATTACATAAACAGACGTTTAGGATTTGACGAATTTAATGTATTAGATCCTGCAGCACTTACAACAGTAATGAGTGCAACTAATCCGCAACTAACACCAGTAACAGTAGGTGGAGAAACTACACATACACTTAACATGACGAATGGTAGAATTACTTTACTTAAACGTCCTATAGCAGATACTGATGCAGCAACTAAAGAATATGTTGATAACAGAATTTTTGCTAACGATGAATTTGAAGACCTACGTAATGTAAGTTTATATCAAACAGATTTTAATAATGCAAACGGTAGAAGTGACTTACTTGTACTAACAGGACAAAAGAAAGTTTATATCAAATACGTTGCTGGCACTATGTTTAGTGTAAACGATGTTATTTTTGGACAAGATTCAAATAGTGCAGGACGTATTGTTGACATTAGTGATTCGTTTAAATTTGATAATGGTGAAAACAGTACAGACGTAGCATCAGGACTTAATGTTCAGGTACTAACTTACACAGTGTTACCATTAACAATGGTTGCATTAAATGCTACTGGAACTGTTGCTGTAAGAGGACAGCTATTAAGACAGCCAAGTACGGGCGCACAAGGTTATGTATTACATCCACAAACAGTAGTTGGATCAGGTAAAACAACAGCTACTCAAATTATGCTTAGAGAAGTAACAGGCGTATTTAACGGTACTGCTATTGAGCTTGTTAATAACCCAGGTGGTAGTGAAACTATAGTTGCAACAGCAGCATTGGTAACTAGTACCGCACTTATTGCAGACGCCTCAAGTGGAGATCCAATAGACTTCCAAGCAGAAACTATATCAAATGGTAATGTGTCAAGAAATACTACACAAGGTAGAGACGGACTTGCTGTATATCCAATGATTGAAGTTGCTAACGCAAGCGAAAGCAAAGTTGGTAGTCCAGGAGATGCAACACGTAGTGATATTAACTTAACAGTAACTAGATCCGAAGATGCTACAAGTATTAACTTACAGTATCAAGCAGAAAGTTTACTAGATGCTGATGTTAATACCTCAGCAGATATTCAACAACAAAAACTGTTGATGACTAAAGCACCATTGTTAGCCAATAGTGATCTGTTTGAAGACTTTACAACTAGTGGAAGAAGAACTAGTCAAGCAAATAAAGGTATTGCAGCGTTTAGTGCAGATGCGTTTGCTGAAGATCAAATCTTTATATTCAGCGGAACAATTAGTGCTAATGTTAATGACATTATTACACAAGGAGCAGTTACTGGGTATGTTGACAAAGTTATTAATACTACTACGCTTAAAATTAGAACAAGCGATGTATTTGCTACAGGTGGTGCTACTACAACATATGTTACACCTGTAACAACATATAATTTACCAGGAAGTGCAAACGCTGTACAACAAACTTCAACTATTAAAGGAACTCCTGTAAATTCAACTAGAACTATTACTACAATAGAGAAAACAGGATTTGTAAATGTTAAAGATAGAGGTATAACGTTTGACAAGATTCAAGACATACCTGAGAACAGTGTTATTGGTAGAGGAGACATAGGTGATCCTGCTTACAATGCAGATGGTGTACCGTATGCTGTTAGCTTCGATCAAATCATTGACTTAGGTGGTGCTATACAAGATAAAGATTTTGCAAATAGTACAGTTACAGAAGTTGCAGGTTGGGTTATTCAAACTGAGGGACTTGTAAGTGTTGCAACAGGTGCAACAGTTAGTTCAGGTGGTATTAATGCTGTCGTACAAGGCGCTGTTACAAGTGAAAACAAAGTAGTTGTTATTAATGCTACTGGTACTTTCCCTGGCACAGGAACACTTGCAGGTGTTACAGCTGACAGTCATGCAAGTGCCGCAACTATTGTAAGTGCAACTCAGTTTTCAACAGCAGGCGAAGCACTAATTAAACTAGCAGATGGTGTTTATGGCACTACACAAATTACAAAGGCTGGAGCAGGTAATCAATTAGTACGCACACTTGATTCAAATGATCAAAACGGCTTAACGTTTGTATCAGCAAATACTGAAGGCTTTATTGATGTTAAAGGACTGTTAGTTGATAGTCGTAGAACATTAGATACACGTTCAGCAGGCGGTGATACATTCTTAGATGTTTACACACCAAACGAACGATTAGCAATGAGCATATCAGGTGAAACACCTACTAGCGTAGAAGTTGATGAAAGTATAATTGAAATCCCAACTGCTAGTGTTGACATTGGTAATGTTGGCGTAAGAGTTGTAGCGGCTGGTTCAGGCATTAACGGCTTTGCTAGTGCTTTTGCACAAAATGCAGGTGCAGATACTCCACTTACAAACCAAAAACCGCATTTAGCAGTTGATTGGATCTATACCAACTTTATTCAAGACCCAGCTGACTTAACAGCAACTGGTTCTGGTATTGCACTAGGCGGCGTTTCACCATACACAACAGCTGGTCAAACAGCGATTGTTGCTAATGGTCAAAATGCATTACTAGCAGATAGC
>Ga0307488_10001828_pt1 | contig 17903 bp, 19 predicted proteins | sample SB02metaG_FD_202248 | JGI IMG/M metagenome (GOLD analysis project Ga0307488, IMG submission 202248) | Sea-ice brine microbial communities from Beaufort Sea near Barrow, Alaska, United States - SB 0.2 | ecosystem: Environmental > Aquatic > Marine > Coastal | place: USA: Alaska | collected... | reverse complement strand
AATATTTCGGGATATTATTCAGACGGGAGTTAATCGGATCCAAGTGACTGCGACTCATTAAGTATTGCACCTGATTGTCATAAACATAAAAACAAGATCAATGTTCCCTCCATACCATTATTTAATGAAGCTATTTTATGGGTTGCACATATTTATTATAGCTAATTTATAAACTCAATTAGCCAAGTAAGAGTGAAAAACCTTAATCAATTTTAATCGCACATACAGTAGAATACTGTAATGACCCGAGTTTGAGGGTATTCATAGTTAACTTGCCAGTATAATATCGCCACTGCAAACGGTATCAATTAACATACTTCTATTTTTGGAAGAGTATAACTATTTATATATAGGTCCATAAATTTGGAACCATAAGATCTTGTTCTACATCAGTATTCGGCTGCAAATACAACCATTAACATTTGTAGTGATTATTTGAATGGAAAAAAAGGTGAAACATGGAAAGCTAGACGTACCATATGATGTTCCCGCGCCCAAAAAACACTTAATATGCATAGTGATGTCTTAACGAATTGCAGGACCCTTTTCAATGAATTTACCGTAAGGATACGACATACAAATTTAGAGTGATTCTCTTATAATACAGAATACACAAATACTGTCGATTTTCTTTACAAAATTTACAAGAGGCCTGTGGCACGTCAACTTTAAATCTAGTCGGTACTCATACTGATGATGCAAAGACATTAATTGGCGTCTTAACTACGTTTGCAGATACTGGTGGTAGTGATGACCTGACATTAGAACAAAGCACCAACTTAATAGGTAATGGTTCTTATGGCTGGGGTATGAAAAACCAAGACAATGAAAGCGGAAGTCCTGAGCATGCTTTTAATAATAAAACAGGCGAACAGCATAATGCTTGCCCAAATGGATACCATCATTCCAACAGATACAGTGAAAAATGTTACACATATATTAATGACAAACTGACATATGTAGATGATTTCACTAAAATTGAAACCGATTACGATATGGCGTTAGTAAGCTTTGACACTTTAGTTGAATTAAAAGAAGTCGGGGTTGGTGGATTAAGGGTGATTTTACTGTTTTAGCTTATATAGGCCCAAGCACAACTGCACCAATTTTGGCTGGTAACACTTGGGCAGGTATAGCTGATGTAAATAGTGGATGGTCTTTAATTGGCAGCTACCGTGCAGAAAATGGCGGATACTATGCGATTAATGCTGACGGTATATCCTCAGGATATTGGTTAGTGGATAAATTTAACGATATTTTGGATACCGATTATGCTGATGGTTCTAGTACGGATGCCTTTAAACTCAAAGGTTTAAAAGGTAAAACAACATCTACACCATCTCCAAAACCTCCACAAGAAGTGCCTGAACCCGCTGCATGAGGTCTAATGTTATAAGGTATGTTTGGTTTGGTTTGTATGTGCGTAGGAACAAAACACTCGCTTAATTATGCAACCTATTTTTACTTAAAAAGATGACCTTATTGTCATCTTTTTTTTGTGCTAAATAAATGTATCCATAACCTTTGACAACGTTAGCCCTTAACAATTGTAACTGTTAAGGGCTAAAGTGTTTGCTGCTATTATTATAAGGCCATCAAATGAAGTATTTGTTTTCACTATTATTTTTTATCTTTCAGACCCTCTACAATTCTTCTTCGCTAAAGGCGGCTGATGGCCTACGAACGGGCTTTACAATCTTTTCAGGCACAAGAATATGAAGCGTCCTATATTTATTTAAAAAATGCCTTACAAACCAACCCCAAAAACTTGCCCGCTAAATTATTGATGGGGCAGTTGTTAACCCGCAATGGTTATTATGACGAAGCTAAAGCAGAGTTTCGTCAAGCGATTAAATATAAAATCGATATTCATTTGGTGTTAGTGCCACTTGGAAACATATTGATGCTTAATCAGCAATATCAAGATGTGATTGACTTAGGGGAAGGGTTTACATTTAATGATGACGTTAACTTTGAATGGAAAATGTTATCTGCCGCTGCTTATAACGGTTTAGACAAACCAGAGATGGCGCAAGCTCAATACAATTTGGCCATTCGCTTATTCAAAAATAATACTCCCGCGATTAACAGTTCGGCTTTTCTGGATTTAAACGACAATAAATTAGCCAGAGCCGAAAGACAGGCAGACAAGTCATTAAAACTAGCCCCTCAAGATCATAAAACATGGCATTTAAAAGGCAAAATAGCCGAAGCAAAAGAGAATTTACCCGAGAGTTATGCCACACCGCATTAAGATTAGAGCCTAACGATCCTGTTGCAAAACGTTCACTTGCTTATACATTGATCTCAAATAATCAAATGGCTGAGGCGAAGCTAATCGCCGATGATATTATCAAACAAACCCCCAATGATCCTTTTGCGATTATGCTCAGCAGATGGGTATTATCATAGAAATACCAAGATGATTTGGCCAATACTATTATCGAAGGATTGAATAATAAGCTCACTCTGGTGACGGATGAGACCTATGACAAAAATGATTCGCTACTTTTTGTTAAAGACATGACAGGATATATTCAAGGCAATTTTGAACAAGCTCGGCATACCCTAACTAAATAAATCAATAAAAATAAGCAAAATATTAATGTCTCAGCGATGTGGGCCGAAATTTATGTTTCTATGGGCCAAAATGGCTCTGCTATGCATATTCTGGAGCAAGTAGAAGAATTCATCACCGATAACTTAGAAGTCTCATTAAAACTCGCTGATTTATATTTACAAAATGGAAAAGATTTTAAGGCAGAATATTGGTTATCTAGTCTGCGTGAGCTTTATCCCAATAACATCAAAGTTATATTGATGTGATCAAAAGCACTTATTGCTCGTGGAAAAATGGATCGAGCGATAGAACTTATTGAAGAAAGTAATGAAGCGCATCCAAATAACAGTTCTTCATTACTGGCACGTGGTTGAATGTATATACAAAATGTCTGTTATGAGCAAGCATTGAAGGTATCAGAAATACTGATTAAAGCTGATCACCGTAACGTTGATTATTGGAATTTTTATGCGTCGTCATCATTGCGTCTAAACAAATATACCGAAGCGCAAACGTATATTGATAACATATTGGCGATATCACCTAACCACTTTGCAGGCCGTTTTAACCAAGCGATGTTACTCAAAAATCAACAGGTTTACCGAAGCAAAAAAACTGCTATCCAGCTTGGTTGAAGATCAGCCTAGACATAGTTCTTCTCAATTGCAATTGGCACTAGTTGAATCTGAAGAAAATGAGCTGGCTCCAGCCATTGCACGCCTTCAAAAACGTTCCATCTTAGAAGTAGGAAATTTCAAAGTACAAATACTTTTACTTGACTTATATCTAAAAAATGAACGAACAGACACAGCTCTAATGCTGGTCAATAAAATGACTAGAGAGTTTCCATTAGAGCCTAAATTTGCCATCAAAAAAGCCGAAATCTTAATTGTTAATAGAGAAATAGATAACGCCAAGATACATCTGAATAAAATTGCTAACTTGTGGTTAGGCAACCCTCAAAAATTATTCAGTCTCAGTTCTATGCAACAGAGCGTGAATGATTATGCAGGGGCTAATGACAGCTTATTAAAGGCACTCAGCTATCTGCCACAACATCTAATGTTAAACTTAGATTACGCTAGACTCAATTTACAACTAGATGAAATAGAGATTACTGAAAAATGGCAAATGAGATGCTGCGACAATATAAAAAGAGCCCAAACATTTCCCTATTAATGGGAGATATAGCCTTGGCCAAAAATAACTATGTACAAGCTCACGATTTGTATATGGATGCCATAGACTAAGAAAAAAATGACCAATTACCGTTAATTCGTTTATATGAACTGGCGTGGAAAGTTACTAGCTGAACATTTAATGAATCAAAATAAATGGCAGCAAGCAAGACCTCATTATTTAATGTTAGTTAAGAAAGACAGAATAAATACAGTTATTCTGTACTAAATAACCTAGCGAACATTTTTATAAATAAAGATGTCACCCAATCCTATATTTATGCAAAAAGAGCTTTAGAGAATGCCCGTACTGTAGCAACGGTCTTGAATACTCATGGTTGGAATTTAGTTAAATTAGCCCGCTATGAAGATGGTTTAGTATCCTTACGTCAAGCATATGCTATGAGTTCCAACGATCCGTCTATTCGTTTTCATATTGCCTATGCACTCAAACAGTTAGGGCGAGATAGTGAAGCGAAAAAAGACTTAAAATAATTGTTAGAAACCTTTCTGGATTTTCCTGAACGAGTTGAGGCTGAAAAGTTACACTGGTCTCTATAAAAACTCCTAGCGGTTAAACGTTGGGAAACATATTAAGTCCATTAAGAAAAGTGGCGTTTACCAAATGTATAACGCCACATTTTCTTAATGTATTGTGATCTCTGATCCCCTCAGGTCAATTTTAACTACACCATCATCACCTAAATCTCCAGCCAATATCTTCTGTGCCAATGGGTTTTCAATTTCAGTTTGAATCGCACGTTTCAGAGGTCTTGCACCATAAACAGGGTCAAAACCCACATCTGCGATTTTATCCAAAGCTGCAGGACTCAATTCCAGTTTATAACCTTTCTCTGCTAGTCGATCTCTTAATGATTTCAACTGTATCTTGGCAATTGCTTTGATCTGCTCTTTACCCAGAGGATGGAATACGACTATGTCATCCACACGATTTAGAAATTCTGGTCTGAAATGTTCGCCGACTGCGTTCATGACTAAGCCTTTCATCTGTTGATAATTACTTTCACCACTGACTTCTTGAATAATATCTGATCCCAGATTGGAGGTCATAATTATCACCGTATTCTTAAAGTCGACGGTTCGACCTTGCCCATCAGTTAATCTGCCATCATCTAATACCTGAAGTAAAATATTAAACACATCAGGGTGTGCCTTTTCTACTTCGTCGAGCAATATAACGGAGTAAGGTTTACGCCTTACTGCTTCTGTCAGGTAACCCCCCTCTTCATAACCCACATATCCAGGAGGTGCACCTACCATACGTGCCACAGAGTGCTTTTCCATAAATTCAGACATGTCGATACGGATCATGGCACTTTCAGTATCAAATAAGAAATGTGCCAGTGTTTTGCAAAGTTCTGTTTTACCCACCCCAGTAGGGCCTAAAAATAAGAAAGAGCCAATAGGACGGTTAGGATCTGATAATCCAGCACGTGAACGGCGTATCGCATTGGCAACCGCAGTTACAGCTTCGCCTTGCCCGACTACGCGTTTGTGCAGAGCAGCTTCCATTGACAATAATTTAGCTTTTTCACCTTCAAGCATTTTAGAAACGGGGATCCCAGTCCAACGAGATAACACATCGGCAATCTCATTTTCAGTCACCTTGTTTTTTAACAAAGTTGTCTCTTGCGTTTCCGACTCTGTGGCTAATTCCAGTTTAGCTTCAAGCTCAGGAATTCTGCCATATTGTAATTCTGACATTCGGCTTAAATCTGAGGCCCTGCGGGCAATTTCTAAGTCGAGTTTGGCCTGCTCTAACTCAGATCGAATCGTTTGCGTACCTTGCATGGCTTGTTTTTCTGCAATCCAAATTGTCTCAAACGCAGAGAACTTATGTTCAGCCTGCTCACGCTCTAATTCGATTAACTCTAGACGCTTGTGACTCGCCTCATCCTTTTCTTTAGATAAGGCTTGCTCTTCAAGTTTAAGCTGAATAATACGTCTTTCGAGCTTATCCATATCTTCTGGTTTTGAGTCCATTTGCAATCTAATACTCGATGCAGCTTCGTCAATGAGATCGATTGCTTTATCAGGTAGTTGCCGATCACTGATATATCTGTGAGACAAAGACGCCGCAGCTACAATAGCCGGATCGGTTATCTCTACTGAGTGGTGTAATTCGTAGCGTTCTTTTAAACCGCGTAAAATTGCGATGGTGTCTTCTACGCTGGGTTCTTCTACTAATACTTTTTGAAAGCGACGCTCCAGAGCAGCATCCTTCTCAATATATTGACGATATTCATTTAAGGTAGTGGCGCCGACACAATGTAACTCCCCTCTAGCCAATGCAGGCTTGAGCATATTACCGGCGTCCATTGCTCCCTCACCTTTACCTGCACCGACCATAGTGTGCAATTCATCGATGAATAGAATGACTCGACCTTCTTCTTTACTCAGTTCGTTAAGCACCGCTTTTAAGCGTTCTTCAAACTCCCCTCTAAATTTTGCTCCTGCTATTAGTGAACCCATATCGAGGGACAACACACGTTTATTTTTTAATCCCTCTGGCACTTCAGAGTTAATAATGCGCTGGGCTAATCCCTCAGCAATAGCTGTTTTACCCACACCAGGCTCACCAATTAATACGGGATTATTTTTAGTTCGACGTTGTAATACTTGAATGGTACGACGGATTTCATCGTCCCGTCCGATGACAGGGTCTAATTTTCCCTGTTCGGCACGCGCGGTGAGATCGGTGGTAAATTTGTCTAATGCTTGGCGCACATCTTCAGCGTTTTGATCGGTGACTTTTTGCCCTCCACGCATTTTTTCTATAGCTTTCTCAATCTTTTCTTGATCGGCACCTGACTGTTTAAGTAGCGCACCTAGACTGCCTTTGTCTTGCAGGGCTGCCAAAACAAACACTTCTGATGTGATGTAATCATCTTTGCGCTTTTGTGCAATCTTATCGCTAAGATTAAGTAGAACAACCGTGCTTTTCCCCAGCTGCACATCTCCGCCAGTACCTTCAATGCGAGGCAGCCTCCCTAATGCCTCAGCTAACGCAGAACGCAAACTATTAACGTTTATATTGGCTTGATCAAATAACGGGCGCACAGAACCACCTTGCTGATTAAGCAAAGCAGTCATCAAATGTACTGGCTCTATATATTGATGATCGCGACCTAAGGCCAAAGACTGAGCCTCTGATATGGCTGTTTGAAATTTACTGGTAAAACTATCTAGGCGCATAAAATCTCTCCACTACTACTTTGCATAGCTTGGTTATGGGTACAATTTACATACTAATCAAGTCTGTTAGAGAAAGAGACCAGTCGTAACATAGGTAATATTAAAATCAAATCAGACAACATACATTGACTAAGCAATAGAGCGTTAGCATATGAAAAAATATAAGGATTTACTAATAAATCTCAAGCTTGATAAAAAATATCAATCAAGATAAATTGCACTGACCATCCTTCCTGTTGCTACGATAGGATTTGATTTGTTTGATACTTGATGTGTGGCCCGACGATGAGAAAAAAATAAATCGTGCTGTTGATAGGTACAATATTCGCCACCAAAAATCTGAGTTACTCCTAAAGCAAACATTTTTTGCTTGGCTATTTGATAAAGATTAGCAAAATATTTCTCATCAGTATTTTGGCTATTGATCCTAAAAGCTTGAGGATAGTTGATAAAGGTTTCTTTTATTTCTCTTCCTACTTCAAAGTGTCTTTGGCTAATAGCCGGTCCAATCCAAGCCATTAAAGTATTTGGATGCACTGGCATTTGAGATACCGTATTTTCTATTACCCCATCTGCTAATCCGCGCCAACCAGCGTGCACTGCCGCAACACAGCTACCTTGAACATCGCACAATAAAACGGGCAAACAGTCTGCGGTCATAACAGCACAAACTTGACTTTTCCTAGTGGAAAAACAGGCATCCGCTTGAAACGCTGCTTCTGAATCATTACAGTGCATATCTAAGTCTAGACAAATGTTACTGTGAGTTTGATCAAGCCAAATAAAATTCTGATGATTAGGCAATAGATCACGGTTTTTATTGACTGCATGCTTATCATCGCCTACATGCTGGGCAAGATTAAACGAGTCATAAGGGGGTAGGCTAAAACCATTACTTCTGCTACTAGTAAAGGCTTTAACATTATTGGGCGCTGGCCAATTTGGTTGAATGTAATTCTGCTGAAGCAAAATTACACTTCTCCGCTGCCGTGTTCTGATTTGTCTTCTCTTAAAACGTCTAAAAGTGCCACAAAGTCTTCAGGTAACGGAGCTTGCCAACTTAACCATTCTCCTGTTACTGGATGAGTCAATTCAAGCTGAATTGCATGTAATGCTTGTCTACGGAACATTCTCAACATGTTCACCATATTTTCGTTACAGGCTTTTGGTGGTCTAGGTCGTCCTCCATAAGCTTGGTCACCGACCAAGGGATAACGAAGGTGCGACATATGTACACGAATTTGGTGAGTACGCCCAGATTCCAATTTTAATCGAATATAAGTATGAGCCCGAAATTTTTCTTTTACACGATAATGTGTCATAGCAGGTTTGCCTGACTCTCGCACAGCCATACTAGTGCGCTTGGTGGGATGACGTCCAATAGGTTCATCGACCGTGCCACCAGCGACCATTGTACCTACAACAACTGCCTCATATTCTCGGCTAATTTCTCTAGCCTGTAACTGCTCAACTAAATGGGTTTGAGCAGGAATATTCTTAGCTACTACCATCAAACCTGTCGTATCCTTATCGAGTCTGTGAACTATACCTGCACGTGGTACATTAGCGATTTCAGGTGCATGATTGAGTAAAGCATTCAGTACTGTACCGTCACTGTTGCCAGCTCCGGGATGCACCACTAAGTTCATAGGTTTGTTAATCACCAAAATATGTTCATCTTCATAAACGATGTTTAAATCAATATCTTGGCCCTTATGTTGAACTTGCATTTCAATTTGGGCATCAATCTCAATAAGCTCTTCACCTATTAATTTTTCTCTGGGTTTATTGAGTATTTTCCCATCGACTTTGACGTAATCAGCCAAAATCCATTCTTTTATGCGTGATCTTGAATAATCAGGGAACATTTCGGCCAAAGCTTGATCTAACCGTTTACCAAATAAGTTTTCAGGCACATTAGCCTGTAATTGAATTTTTTCATGTGGGATAGACATGTATTAAACATCCTGAGAGTGTTTCGTAACGATTTATATGTGCATAGCCCAATTTGCTGGGGTAGAATGCGCTGCAGTTATCGATTAGGTAAAACACTATTCTAACGGATTTTTACCCCTAATGAATCATACATAACCAATCGAAATAGAAATGAGAGTAAATAAGGGCTATATGATCAATAAAATCAAATTAAAAAATATTATATTAAGCAGTGTTTTAGTTGTTCTGGCTGGATGTTCATCGGCCCCAGAAGACGAAGACGTCGATTTAGTCCTTCGAAGTAAGAGTGCCCAAAGCCTATATGAAGACGCTAAAGAAAAAATGCGCCTCGGGAACTTTAACGCGGCAACAGAAACGTTAAGCGCGTTAGATTCTCGTTTTCCGTTTGGGCCTTTGTCACACCAAGTCCAATTAGACCTCATCTATGGCTATTACAAGACAGGTAAAACTGACGAAGCATTAGCTACCATTGATCGATTCACTCGACTCAATCCTAACCACTCAGATGTTGATTATGCTATTTATATGCGTGGTCTAACTAATATGGAAGTAGACAGTAACCTTTTCCAAGAGTTAGTAGGTATTGATAGATCTGACCGAGATCCTAGTAACTCACGTCAAGCATTTAATGACTTTAGGCGTTTGATTGAGAAATATCCAAATAGTAAATACGCCGCAGATGCGCAAAAACGTATGCTGCATATCAAAAGCCGTTTAGCAAAATATGAGATATCGATTGCTCGTTATTATATGCGTCGTGATGCTTATGTTGCCGCCGCTAACCGTGGAAGATATGTGATTGAGCACTACCCTGATACTACACATGTGCAAGAAGCACTTGAGATCATGGTCGAATGTTATGACCAGCTTCAACTAGACGACTTAAAAAACAATGCAATGAAAACCTTAAAATTGAATTATCCAAATAGCAGTTTTATTAGCTGATGTTTAAAAAGCAAAAAAAACGCGCTAACAGCGCGTTTTTTTATGCTCAATGTACAATCTTATTTGAAAAACAAATGGCTGAATGGGTTTAACAATCTGGCAATACCTGCAGTAAAATGTAGAGGTTGATCAACTATAGTAAAAACTAGGCAGCCATCATCAGCCTGAGAATGAGGTAAATGCTTATGATTGTTATTCATAAGAGTAAAATCACCGCAGTCATACTCCGCAATACCGTCACCGTATTGGCCATCGACTACTAATGTCATTTCAGTACCTTTATGAGTATGTTCAGGTACGCGGCCGCCCTTCTCCATATACATAAAATTAGCTTTACCAATATCACCTAAATCGACTGGTGCTTGCCATAACTTACCCACTAAACGAGACCAGTTTCCAGTATTTTTGACATGGCGTCTTAATGCCCTTGGTAACTCAAAAAATTTTCCGTCTAATTCAATAGAAGTATTAATAATCTCAGGTGCTGTTAACTTTGTTTCAGGTAAAGCAGTAATTTTGGACATCATCGCGTAAAATTGACTGTCTAGCGGCGCAGAGGATGTCTGCGGGGTAAATAATTCGCTTGCCAATTCGGCTTGAAATTCAATGCAGTCTTGCTGACATTGGGGGCACATATCAACATGTGCAGAAATCATTAACGCCATGGCAGGTTCACAATTACCTGCCGAAAACAAGCGAAGATCTGTGAAATTTGGGTGAAAATTAATCATTGTCTTTTAACATCTCTTTTAAACGTTGTAATGCAAGTCTAGTTCTTGATTTTACTGTACCTAGTGGAATGTCGAGCTCGTTAGCAACTTCTTGTTGGGACTTTCCATTTATGTAAATAGCTTCGATCACCAATTTTTGCTTTTCAGGTAAAGAATCAAACAAAACTCCAATTTCGTCCATAGTTACCTGATGATCTAAAGACACCTCATTAGCATCTGGCGTTTGTTCGCACAAAATTGGCCATAGGTCGTCAGAGCAAACATCTTCCTTGCGATTTCTTTGCTTTCTAAGCATATCGAACCGGATGTTTCGGGCTATAGTAAAAATCCAGGTTGAAGGAGAACCTTTTTCTGAATTAAATAGATGAGATTTTTGCCAAACATTAGACATAGTGTCTTGCACCAGCTCCATTGCCAGTGCTTCATTCCCCATTTGTTTTAGAGCATACGAACGTAGCCTAGGTGCGAAATAACTAAACACCTTAGAAAACGAACGCTTACACCGCTCGCTTGCAACGATACTTAGATACTCGGACATTTCTTGTGCACATTCTATTGGCTTTACGGAATTAATTTGTTTTGTTTCCAAAGATATTCCAACTAACATCTATTTATACCATCAATTAATTGACACTACTAAATAATACTAGTCGTTTTGGTTAAAAGATCACTCTACTAATTCTTTTAAAAATTTCAAAGCATCTAGACAGTCCTTTTGCTGCAGAAATTGTTGTTTTTGTTCGGCGTCCACTGGGATTAATTCTAGCCAGCGATATATTACCCATATCGGATCAGTAAACTTCGGATTTTGGTATAATGATTGAAATTCTGGGTACTTTTCAAAAATTTCCATCAGTTTTTCGTCAATGGGTGCAATCGAGTGTATTTCTGACTGAGCAGTCCATTCATCTAACCACTGACAGTTAGCTGTTCTTAATCCATCCCTTTCAGTGGCTATAGATTGAATGCTAAAGCATTTCTGCCCTTCTACAGTTAATCCTAAGAAACCATTGTCTAATAAATCAAAATCGATTACTTTTACAAAGGTACCAATAGAATATATGTGTTCATTTTTATCTTTATCGCCTTGAGAGTTCAGCATACAAATACCAAAACCAGTGTCAGCCTTACACGCTTCTTTTACCATGCGCACATACCTAGGTTCGAATATTCTCAATGACATCCTTCCACCTGGTAGCAAGTGTGCTGATAGTGGAAATAATTGGATCTCGAAGAATGCATTCATATAAAAATATTTCAATGTGTGAATAATTATTGTCGATACGCCGAAATCTCAAATTAAGATCGAAATTATAATAACAACGTTTACTATTAAGTGATCTCTAGATGATGCATCTGGGTATCTGGTAGCATTGGTAATAAATCGATGTGGGACATCTTAGTTACTAAGGTTGGTCATAAACAGATAGACGACAGGACAACAGGGCCATAATGAGTAAACAGATTGCAATAATAGGGACAGGAATTTCAGGACTAACCTGTGGACATTTGCTTCACCAAAAGCACGACGTTACTCTTTTTGAGGCAAATGACTATGTTGGTGGCCATACAGCTACTAAGGATGTTGAAGTAAACGGTAAACATTATGCGATAGACACAGGGTTTATTGTTTTTAACGACTGGACCTATCCAAACTTTATTAAGTTAATGGACAAAATTGGGGTGCAATCCCAAGCCACAGAAATGAGCTTTAGTGTTAAAAATATCGCACAAAATCTCGAGTATAATGGTAACACGCTTAATAGTTTATTTGCCCAAAGAAGGAATATACTGCGTCCCCGTTTTTGGAGAATAGTAAGAGACATTCTGAAATTTAATAAAATATGCAAAAAAGAAGTTGCAGAAAAATCTGATTATGGCCAGGAAACACTGCACGAGTTTCTATTACGACATCAATTCAGTGATGATTTCACCTACAATTACATTTTGCCCATGTGTGCAGCAATTTGGTCAACTAGCTTAGAAGATATCAAAGCTTTTCCGTTTGCATTTTTCCTGCGATTTTTCAACAATCATGGATTACTTAATATCACTGACAGACCACAATGGCGCTCAATCACTGGGGGTTCCAGAGAGTATATTACTCCCCTTACTTCTGGCTTTGAAGATAAAATAAAGCTCAACAGTCCGGTAAAATCTGTAGCAAATAAAGGCAATCAGAGATTAGTTCTTTTACGCGATGGTTCTGAGCATCTGTTTGATGATGTTATTTTTGCTTGTCATAGTGATCAAGCCCTGGCATTGATTGCTTCACCTAATGCCTCCCACAAAGAAATTTTAGGGAACATGCCCTATGCCAAAAACGAAGTTGTTTTGCACACAGATCATAGTGTTTTACCTGTCAGAAAACTTGCATGGGCAAGCTGGAACTACCTTATCAAAGGCTATGATGGTGAATCTCAGGCACCTGCTGTATTGACTTACAACATGAATATTTTGCAAAATATGGAATCGAATACAACCTTTTGTGTAACCTTAAATAACACTAAAAATATTGATCCAGAAAAAGTATTGGGTACATACTCCTATGCCCATCCTCAATTTAATAATCAAACAATCATCGCCCAAGCAAGGTGGAAAGAAATATCCGGAAACAGTGGTTTGCATTTTTGCGGTGCATATTGGTATAACGGCTTTCACGAAGACGGAGTACACAGTGCTTTAGATGTATGTAAGTCATTTGGTGAATATCTTTAATGCAAAGCGCCATATATAAGGGAAACGTATTTCACAGCCGTTTTGTACCAAAAAAACACGCCTTCACTTATCAGATATTTTTACTCTGGTTAAACCTTGATGAAATTGACTTGCTAGATGCTGAGGTTAAAGGGTTTTCAACTAAATCATGGGCTCCATTAAGGTTTAAACGCAGCGACTATCTAGGTGATGCAGATAAACCACTGAAACAATCCGTATTAGATAAAATGTCTGAACTGGCACAACAACCAATAACAGGTAACGTTTATCTATTAGGACAAACACGCACTTTTGGTATGTATTTTAGTCCAGTCAATTTTTATTACTTGCAGCAAGAAGATGGCACATTCAGTCATTTATTAGCCGAGGTAAGTAATACACCTTGGAATGATAGGCACTGTTACTTAGTTGATTTAGCTAAACAAGAGGACTGTGACAAGGTCTTCTATGTATCACCGTTTAACCCAATGGATATGCAATATAAATGGAAAATATCACAACCAGAACAATCGCTAAAATTGACTCTTTCTTGTCATAAAGAAGTCAAACATTTTGTCGCTAGTCTTAATTTGTCACGAGTAGAACTGAACTCAAAGAGCCTTTTTCACGTACTGCTTAGTATTCCTAGCATGACGGTAAAAACTGTTTTTGGAATATATTGGCAAGCACTCAAACTATTTATAAAAGGAGTGCCTTTTTATTCGCACTCAGCACAAGGTAAAAAATAATTATGCCAAACGGAGAACAGGTACTAGTTGAGGCTTCAAGCTCATCATGGCAGCACAAATTGTGTCGCTCAATTATGTTGAAAGTATTTGCCAGTCTGCCGCAAGGCCAAATGGTGATAAAAGAAAAAGGCGTGTTAGTGAATACTTTTGGACAACAGGATTCCGACTTACACGCAGAAATTGATTTTCAATGTATAAGTGTTTATCAAAGCTTATTGTTTGGTGGGAGCGTAGCCTCTGGAGAAACGTTTTCTGAAGGCTTATGGACGACGCCCAATTTAACCAACGTGATCCGCATTTTTGCACGAAATTTACCTCTTCTCGATAGCTGGGAGTCAAAAATGGAGTGGTTGGCTTTCCCTATTCGCAAAATCAGCCACCTTGCTAACAAAAACTCAGCAACAGGTTCAAAGAAAAATATTGCCGCCCATTATGATTTAGGCAACAAACTCTATACTCGATTTCTTGATGACAGCATGATGTATTCTGCGGCTATTTATACATCAGAAAATAGTACTCTGGCACAAGCTCAAATGACAAAGCTAAAAGCGATCTGTGAAAAGTTACAATTGGTCCCTGAAGACCATTTAGTAGAAATAGGAACTGGCTGGGGCGGACTAGCCGTCTTTGCAGCCAAGAATTATGGATGTAAAGTCACTACTACCACCATTTCAGAAGAACAGTATGAATACACTCAAGACTTAATCAACAAGGAATGTCTACAAGATAAAATCACCTTATTGAAAAAAGACTACAGATTGCTCGAAGGCAAGTATGACAAGTTAGTCTCTATTGAAATGATTGAAGCGGTAGGTAAAGAATACTTACCGACTTTCTTTAAAAAATGTTCAAGCCTATTAAAAGATGAAGGTTTGATGGTGTTGCAAGCTATTACTATCAGTGACCATCGCTTTGACAGCTATAGCAAAAGTGTCGATTTTATTCAAAAGCATATTTTTCCAGGTGGCTTCTTGCCTTCACAGTTATTAATTAATCAACACTTGAGAAAACACACTGATTTAATGATCCGTGACCTCCACGATATCGGTCTAGATTACGCCAGAACCCTGAAAGACTGGCATCACAAACTACTAGAAAACAAAGAGCCATTGGCTAAAGATGGTTACGATGACCGATTTATGAATATGTGGCGTTATTACTTTAGCTACTGCGAAGGGGGGTTTTTAGAGCGTACTATCAGTACTGTACAATTGGTCATCAGCAAACCCGCATTTTCAAACAGTATTAGCCGTTAGAGTTTGAAATAGTATGAAACATCAAGCTTCTAAATGCACATTGCTCTGCTTTGTAACTATTTTATACACCTTAACCTTTTCAGGAGTCACTATGGCAGAACCGCTTGCTGATTTAAAAAAGGTTGGAGAAGCCAAACTTCAAGTGCTGTTTTGGGATGTCTACAATTCGAGCCTATATAGCCAAACCGGCGAATACCAAGTAGAAATATTTCCTCAAGCACTGAAAATAGACTATTTAAGAGATATCGACGCAAAAGACTTAATAGACAGAACTCAGGATGAATGGGAAAAATTAGGGATTGAAAAAGCAAAATTTAGCCCATGGATAACTCTGCTGACCGACATATTTCCAGATATCAAAAAAGGCGACACTCTATTATTAAACGTAAATGAAAATCATCAAAGTGAGTTCTTTTTTAATGGTAAATCGATAGGCCAAATTACCGATCAAACCTTTGGTAAAAGTTTTTTACGCATTTGGCTAGACGAAAATTGCAGTTACCCTAAGGTACGCAAAAAACTTATTGGATTACACAAATGAAGTTACTTAAATATCTACTCTTAGCTTTTATTACCCCTTTTGTATTGTCATGTAGTAGCTCCATAGATGAGTATGAAAACACTAAGCCTGAATTTGATTTACCCACCTATTTTGATGGGGAGGTTACTGCATGGGGCATAGTGCAAGACTACTCCAATAAACTGACTAGGCGTTTTTGCGTAGACATAATTGGCACTTGGCAAGGCAATCAAGGTCAATTACATGAAACCTTTTACTATAACGACGGTGAGCAACAAATTCGTATCTGGGAACTTCAGATCGCCGACGATGGCAGCGTTACTGGTGGTGCAGCAGATGTAATTGGTGAAGCTATTGGTGGTTCAAAAGGCACAGCATTTAATTGGCAATATACCTTACGTGTTCCAATCGACAATACAGAATACGATTTATTCGTAGACGATTGGATGTATATGATGGACAACAATCGCGTTATGAATCGATCTTATATGAAAAAATTCGGTATTACCGTCGCTGAGATATCTATCTTTTTTGATAAGAGCAAACCGATTAGGAAGTGTGGTTAGTTAATAGCTTGTCTAACGATTTAAATCATCGCACTTCTATTGTTGTAATCGATAATTATTTAGCCAAATAGCCCAAATTAATGGCAAACATGTATTAAAAAATATCATGCCTGTATGAGGAAAGCTTCCAGAGGGTGTAACAAATTTTATGTAACTGCTTATCATAAATTATTGTATTGAGAGTTAAGGATAAGCAGATGCAAATGAACAGAAAAGAACTTGAAGGTGACATGGAAATGATAATGTGAGTAATTCCTCAAGACGTGATTTGGCAGTAATATTAGAATGTTCAAGTTTATCGATTAATCTAATGTGGTTTTTTGTTGCTAATTACACAGGACCGCATCAAACAAATCTTGGCGTTTATTAAAATGCCAGTAGAAACTGTCACGCATTACGATTAGCATTTTAGCGAGTGGATCTACTTTCACTAGAACTACACCAAACGCCTCAAGAGATTAAGTAGCCGCGTCACTCCAATCTTGTTTTGCCAGACTTGGGATACGCTTTCACTACTTTTCATTTACGCTTCCAAACACTATTAATTCGCAACCTATACACTAGTGTATGGGTTTAATCTAAAAAGAAAATTATTCAACAATCACTTTGGTTGACACTATTACCTATTTTTGTCGAAGTAAGTCATACGCTTCTAGCAAAACGATATTAGTTCAACATCCCTCTAATAGGTATAACGATATCAACACTATGCTTTAGAAAGTGCAGCGATGATTGGATATATATAAAGCACTAGCGGTGCGACTGCTTCCCCACCTACTAGCAAGAAAAAAATTATCTTCGAATGACTTTTTATGAGATAACTCAGTGCGTATTTAAGCCTGCTGATTGTCTTTAAGCTGTTCAGATAATATTTTGAATTTACTTGTTTGCAGCTTTTAGCAAAAAGTAATCGGCATAAAACATTCTATGCGCTTCACATCAGGTGGCCACCGTACTATATGAAGTGCAGTGAATGCGTTGTGTATTACAAAACGTGAGGCTTAATAATAACTACTCTAGAACTGATATCGGCTCAGAAATTTTAGGCTTACCCTGATTAATAGAAATCTCCACCCGGCGATTACGACTTCGATTCTGCGCATCATCAACATCAGACATAGGATCAGTATCAGCTTTACCTACCACAGACATACGACTCTCATCAAAGCCTTCAGCACGCCTGAGTTCTTCAGCTACAGCCACTGCTCGTTGGGATGAAAGATCCCAGTTCGAACGATATAGCTCATTCGAAATTTGCTGACTATCACTATGTCCGGACACTTCGATGTCACCTGGCATATCAGCTAACAAAGCACCTATCTTACGCAATATCGGGACAAACTGAGGTTGTAAAAATGCTGACCCTGCAGAGAACGAACCATTTTCTCTAATACGAATAGTGATTTGTTGACCCAAAGACTCCATTTCAATCGCACCATCAATAATTTGCTTTTCTAACTTTTGCGCAACTTTGCGCATACGCTCAGCCACTTCTTCTTGGCTAGCTTTTTCACTGTTGCTTTGAGATT
>Ga0307488_10001827_pt1 | contig 17904 bp, 18 predicted proteins | sample SB02metaG_FD_202248 | JGI IMG/M metagenome (GOLD analysis project Ga0307488, IMG submission 202248) | Sea-ice brine microbial communities from Beaufort Sea near Barrow, Alaska, United States - SB 0.2 | ecosystem: Environmental > Aquatic > Marine > Coastal | place: USA: Alaska | collected... | reverse complement strand
AGGTGGTCTTAGAAGGTGGTCTTAGAAAGTAGTGTAAACCACCGAATTAGACAGGCTTGTGATCTATTATTCACATGTAGTAGGAAATTGAGAATAGTGAAAGTAAATAGTATGAAAACTATTTATGTATGCGCTTACAGCCGTTTAATGGCAAGAATTTAAATTTAAACAAAAACTGCTGTAGACGCTAAATCTTAGAGAAGCGGGGCCGAAATTGAGTCTTCAGTCCCTATGGTAGAAGTATTGGCAAGAATACAAGCACAAAATAAATTGCCGCCTGCAGTGTCTGATGAAATTAACTGAAGTATTGAAAATAAACCCTACCTAAGGTTTAGATCTTAAAACTGGCACACAGCTGTGTGTTAACTTCGTTGCCTAACAATCTCATACAAACATACCCCCGTAGCGACCGAGACATTGAGGCTAGAAACTGAACCAGCCATAGGCAGCTTGATCAGCTCGTCACAGTGTTCACGAGTTAAGCGGCGCATGCCTTTACCTTCAGCCCCCATGACAAGGGCCATTGGCCCATTGAATTTGCAGTCGTAGATATTATTTTCTGCTTCACCAGCGGTGCCAACTATCCACACTCCGGCGTCTTGCAAGTCTCGTATTGTTCTAGCGAGGTTGGTGACTTGCACTAAAGGAATAACATCAGCCGCACCACAGGCTACTTTTCGCACTACTGGCGTAAGAGCAGCAGATTTATCTTTTGGTACGACCACTGCGTCCACACCAGCAGCATCGGCTGTTCGCAAACATGCCCCTAAGTTGTGAGGATCCGTCACACCATCCAGAATAAGCAAAAAGGGCAATTTACTTGACTCTACAATTGCGGCTAGATCATTTTCATTATATTGCTTAGCAGGTTTCACTTTTGCAACTACACCTTGATGTTGCCCACCGTCTACTTTGTCATCTAATGTTTTTCGTTGACAAAATTGTACAGAAGTACCGAGGCTTCTTGCTTGACTAACAATATCGTGAATACTTTTGTCATCTCGGCCTTTCAACACAAAGAGTTCAATTAAACGCTCTGGTTCGCGCAGAATAATTGATTCAAGCGCGTGAATACCATATAACCATTCTTGTTGAGCCATACTAACTTTTCCCCTTTTTTGACGAACTTCGAGCGGACTTAGTTTTTGACGGTGTCCGGCTTTTTTTAGTCACTGGCTTTTTAGTAGTTTTAGATGCAGTATCTGGTTTAGCTGTTGTGCTTTTTTTACTTGGCTCTGACTTTTTTGACCTAGTAGGTTTCCTACCCGCTGTTTTTCTAATATTTTTGCCTGCAACGCCATCCAATACAAAATCTATTTTTCGTTCGTCTAACTTGACTGAAGCAACTTTAACTTCAACAGGATCACCTAGGCGGTAAACCGTACCAAAACTCTCGCCAATTAAATGCTGTTTCACTTCGTCATAGCGGAAATAGTCTTTTTCTAAAGACGTAATATGGACCAAACCATCAATGTGAAATTCAGACAAGCGCACAAAGAACCCAAAGTTGGTTACTGACGCAATCACGCCTTCAAATACGTCGCCGACATGGTCCAGCATAAATTCACATTTAAGCCAATCAGATACGTCTCTAGTGGCATCGTCAGCACGGCGTTCTGTCATAGAACATTGCTCGCCTAAGCTCTCAACTTCATCTGCGGTATAGGCTTTTCCACCTGATTTACTTTTACGCTGATGTTGTTTATCAATTATACCTTTAAGAGCTCTATGAACCACCAAGTCGGGGTAGCGGCGAATAGGTGAGGTAAAATGTGCGTAAGCTTCCAATGCCAAACCAAAATGACCAATGTTTTCATGATCGTAGACTGCTTGTTTCATCGAACGTAACAACATCGTTTGTATCAGTTCTTGGTCTGGCCTACCCTGAATCTTTTCAATCACATCAGTGAAATCTTGCGGAGATACGTCACTACCAATTTTGTGAGTGATGCCGACCTCACCCAGATACGACAAAAATGCACCCAAACGGTCTGAATCAGGTTCATCGTGAACACGATACAAGGCTTCCGCTTTATTTTTAGTTAATGTTTGCGCCGCTGACACATTGGCTAAAATCATACACTCTTCAATTAGCTTGTGCGCATCGTTGCGTGTAACCGGCATAATATTGTCAATTTTACGCTGAGCGTTGAAAACAAATTTGCTTTCTTGCGTTTCAAATTCAATCGCACCACGTTGCTTACGAGTGCGTTTCAAAGCATGGTACATATCGTGTAAATTTTTCAGGTGTGGTAATTGCTCTGCATAACGTTTATGAAGTTCAGAATTACCTTGCGCTACTGGTTCTTTCAACAAGTTCCACACTTTGGTGTAGGTTAATCTTGCCTTGGAGTTCATTACCGCTTCATAAAATTGATGTTCCACCAGCTTGCCTGCTTTGCTGATCGTCATCTCACACACCATACACAAACGGTCAACTTGAGGATTAAGTGAACATAGCCCGTTAGACAATACTTCTGGCAACATAGGAATAACTTGTTCAGGGAAATAAACAGAATTACCACGATTTTGTGCTTCACTATCAAGGGCGGTACCTTGACGCACATAATAGCTCACGTCAGCTATTGCGACCCATAATTGCCAACCACCGTTATCTAACGGTTCACAAAAGACTGCATCATCAAAGTCACGTGCATCTTCACCGTCGATAGTAACCAACGGTAACTGTCTTAAATCAATGCGATCTGCTTTCGACTCTTCAGGGACTTGCTCGTTGAGTCCCTTTACTTGCCTATCGACACCTTTTGGCCAATGATGAGGAATATCAAATGTACGCAGCGCCATATCAATTTCCATGCCGGGAGCCATATGCTCACCCAACACTTCAACAATTTTACCAATCGCATTGACTCGCTTGCGAGGACGCTGAACAATTTCAACTACTACAATATGCCCTTGACGAGCACCGTTGGTTTGTTCTTTAGGGATCATAATTTCGTGGTTAATTCGACTATCATCGGGTATGACCACACCCACATTATTTTCAAAAAAATAACGACCTACTATGGGCTCAGTGCGAGGCTCGATAATTTTAGCAATTCTCGCTTCTCGCCTACCTCGGTTATCGGTACCACTTTCTTTAACCAACACTACATCACCATGCAACACCATGGACATTTGTGCATTATGAATAAATAAGTCTTTATCGCCATCATCGCGTTTTAAAAAGCCAAAGCCATCGCGATGGCCAATCACTCGACCTTGAATCAGGTCCTCTACTTTAAGCTTTGCGTACTTTTTGTCACGATTAAACTCAACTTGCCCTTCACGCTCCATTGCTCGAAGGCGACGTTGAATGCCAATACGACTGTCCTCATCTTTTGCATCAAGCAACTGACAAAACTCTAGAAAAGACAAAGGTTTTTTAGCTTTGACTAAAAGTTCGAGTAAATATTCACGGCTAGCAACCGGCTTTTCGTATTTTTCTTTTTCGCGTTGGTAAAACGGGTCGTCGCTCATAGGGCGAGAATATTCCTTACTAAAAATTAAGTTAAGTCGAGTATAACTAAATGAGCAGGAGCAAATATGACTTTTTAACAGATACTGGCTTAGTTTAAGTATTTAACTCTTTCACAATGACTACAATACACTAGCAAACACTGGTTAAATAGCACATCTGCCGCTACAAAGTTCATACAAATAAGATACTTAGGTAATGATACAAATAACTAGCATTACCCATTTAGTAGATATGATAATAAAAAATCTATAAAACAGGCTTGGAGTAATAATTGAGCGCAAAAAGCAATCAATATAAACATTCGGACGATTATGGCAGTTACCTTGTTTGTTTTGGCGACAGTACCATTGAAATAAAGTTTGTCGGTTTATTGAGTGAACAACTTGTTGAAAAGTTTTGTAAAGATTGAGAATTAATGTTGGGTGTAATTGAATGGCAATATTGGGGGTTTTTCGGAGACTTAACGGAGTGCGACGACAAATCAGCTACAATACGAGACGTGCTAGTCAATCTGCGAAATAGATTTTTAGAACAAGGCTGTATTGTTGAAGCCTTTACCGTAATCAACCCCGCGGCTGTTGAAAGCATAGTCAAATTAAAAACCGCCACAAGCCTTGAGAACTCGTTTCATGGCAATAGCTTATTTACCGAACGCGCAAACGCTATCAAATTTATCCACAACGTTTTACTAAAAGACAAAAGTAAAACTACGAAGTGACTCTAAATAACTAAAATCAATTAAGAATTAAGTGGCCTTTTGGCCTTACGAACTGCTTTGGGGTGCATCAGTTTTTCTAGCCCTAGCATACAATTTGCAATTTTAGTGTGAGTGGGTTTATCTGCTGTAATTGCGTTATATAACCAGTGATAAGCGTCCTCATAATCATAAGGGCTGCCATATCCTTCAATGAATAATTCTGCCAACTGAATTTGTGCTTTTAAATGTCCGAGTATAGAAGCTTCACGTAAAAAGACAACGGCTCTTTCTTTATCCTTTTGCACCAGTTTACCTTGAGAATAATAACGACCTAATTGCTCTAATCCAGCCGAAAGGCCTTGCTCAGCCGCTTGATGCATAAAGTTTATGCCTCGCTCTGGCTCTGCGTCTACGCAGACTCCCCAAGCCAGCATATCGCCCCACAAAAACTGATAACTGGGGACTTTGAGTATTTCTGCACGAGCTTGAATATCTTGTACTAACTGACAATCATCTAACACCACACGGCTCAAATGTTCATTTTTATTAATTAAACCGAGTAATTCATCTTGGGAATAAAGCTGAACGGCTTTTATTTCATCAGCTGCGTTTGCAGGGACAACAAATAACAAGACACCACAAGATAGTAGTAAAGATGTGAATAAGCGCATAAAAAATTTCTTACTTTAGCAATTTTCTTTATATCGGCTACAAAATTGTTTTTATAAATGATTTAGGGCCACCAGACCCTAATCATATGTAAACCCAGTTATTATGCTACCAAGAGTTCTAGCACATTCTATTTATACGTTAACGCCATTTTCACAACCTGGGCATGTTCGAACAAATCATGGCCTAAATCAGTCAAATATCCCCCATCAGGTAACGTTACTATACCTTTTTCGAATAATCTCTTTGCAGCAGCAACCACAACAGGTTCTGCGTCATTATGAATTTTCAAACCTTGCATCAGACTCTTGCTAGGAAACTTCAATAATAAGTTCAGTTCTGCAACCATATCAGATGTAAATGTCATATTTATTCCTCATAAACTATGCACTTAATTATCGTGCACAGAGCGGGTTCATATTAGATTTAAGTAGAAAATTGCATTCATTTACAGGACATCCACCAAAACCTAGCATTTTCAGTTAATTACGACTCGTAATAAAATCAGTCATATGTTTATAATCCTCTCATTGAGCCTAAAGCCCAAACCGATGAATATCAAAGGTTATTTCAAATAATCATATTCAAGTCGTATTAATCTAACCAGAAGAAGTCCATGCAAATAATCAAATGTAAGGTAGAAAAAATTGAATCCCTTACAGACACAATCAAGCGTGTAGTATTAATTCCAGAAACCCCCCTTAACTTTCTTGCCGGTCAATATCTGCAAATAGTCATGGGGGAAGGTGACAAACGCCCCTTTTCTATCGCTAATGCGCCTCGTGCGGATGGATCTATCGAGTTACATATTGGTGCCGAGCCCGGCAATCAATATGCAGGACATGTCCTAGAAAAAATGCGTAAAGATAAAGTGGTAGATGTTGAAGGTGGGTTAGGAGAAGCGATTCTTAAGCAGTCCGGGCCACAAGCTACTATTTTGTTAGCTGGGGGCACTGGATTTTCATATACCTTATCATTATTGCAACAACTTCTGAGCAAGCCGTTAGAAGCCCCTGTGCTGTTATATTGGGGAACACGTACCATAAATGACATGTATGCCTTTGACGAGCTTAACACTCTTGCAAAACAACACCCTCTTTTTACTTTTATCCCAGTGGTAGAGAACCCAGAAAATAATTGGGCAGGTAAAACTGGTTGGGTACATCAAGTCGTTCTCGATGACATCCAAGATTTGGCCACATATCAAGTATATGTGGCCGGGCGATTTGAGATGGCTAAAGTGGTACGTGATGATTTCATTAAACAAGGATTACCGATAACGTCTTTGTTTGGTGATGCATACGCATTTATCTAAAGCATAATAAAAGTAGGAGCTTGATAACAAACTCCTACATCTCAATCACACCGCGCCATCAAAATCCAATTGCCGCCAAGCTTCGTACACAAACACTGACACCGCATTGGACAAGTTCATGCTTCGGCTTTCAGCAAGCATAGGAATTCGCAATCGCTGCTCAGGTGGCAGCGAATCAATGATTTCATTGGGTAAGCCTCGGGTTTCAGGGCCAAACAACAATGCATCGCCGGATTGATACCTAGCTTGGGTAAAAAATGCCTTGCCTTTAGTTGTGCAGGCAAAAATACGTTTAGGTGAGCGAGCTTGAATATAAGCCTCAAGATTTGGGTAACGTTGCACGTTGGCAAACTCGTGATAATCCAACCCAGCTCTGCGTACTTTTTTGTCATCCCAATCAAATCCTAAGGGTTCAATTAAATGCAATGCAAAACCAGTATTAGCGCAGAGGCGGATAATATTACCAGTATTGGGAGGAATTTCAGGTTGGTATAAAACGATATCGAGCATGGGTATAATTTCAGTTACTTATAATACGGGCATACTAACAAAACCAGAGAAATGGTTTAACACTTAGTTGCTATTTATAATCGTCAGTTATCTTTTGGGTGCTATCAACTATCGATAGATACAACTGTTTATATTATATCTACATCGAACCTGACGAAGCGAGCCAATAAGTCCCCCCATTACTTCCTGAAAAAGTCTAAAGTAGCAGTTAAACAGGGTGTTCTAAATTTATCCTGCTCTTCAAACAGCTCATGCTTTGAACCTGCAATAACCATCAGCTTAGAATTTTTCATTTTTGCTACTACCCTATTCTGCCGGTTATTATCTACAACTTGATCAGCTCCTGCTTGAATAATTAAAGCAGGAATAGGAAAACGGTGCACATCTTGTTCTACTTCGTCCATTGCTTGAGCCGCCATTTTTAACCAATGACCGCTGACACCGCCGGTCTGAACTTTTGGTGTTTCTTGATACTCTTGACGAAAAAGTTGATATCTAATTTCACTGTGCGTTAACTCGTTACCGGCAAATGGTTGGTTTTCATAATTATTTTGACCAAAAAAATAGGCATTCTTTTTATTTAGCGTGGCATGTAAATTAAGTAAGAACTTGGCGAACCAATTTGGAAAAGGAGGACGAATACCGAACATAGGCGCCGAAAACACAACCTTTTCAAATAATTCAGGATAGCGCAAAACCGTCATAGCTCCGATAGTACCGCCCATTGAATGACACAACAAGTTAGGTTTATGTTGTGTTTTTACAGTGACCACCTCATTAATAAATCTATTAAAATCAGCCACATATTCAGCAAAATCTCCCACATAGCCTACCTGTATATTATCTAACATGCGCCCAGATAAACCTTGTCCTCTATGGTCATGAATAAACACCGAATAGCCATTTTGATAGAGGTCATACACAACTTCTTTATATTTTATTAAACTCTCGATGCGGCCAGATGAAATTACCACAGATCCAAGTGCCTGTGGATGGAGAACATAGGCGTAAGCAATATCGACATTTTCTTTTTTTCCGACTTCCCGCACCCCATCAAAGATGCCGTGTTGCACATTGTTATGCCAGAACGGTTGAATAGCTGAGACATACTCTGACGCTAAGTTATCTTCGGAGCAAAGGACAAACTGAGACATGCAAAAACCCTACATTGAAATTCGAGATGAAATACATACCGTAAATTAGTACTCACTATTCACATAGGAGTATCTAAATAAACTCATTTAGCATTGTTGAGTTTTTTGTTGTGATTTGCTTCTATCGTCCTAAGGATATCCCGCCAACTAACAATTCCAATTGGGACTCCTTTTTCATTCACGATAGGGATACAGGAGATATTGTGTTTATTGAATAATCTAATCGCCTCATACACATCAGCAGAGTTAGTCAGGGTAATAGGCTTTCGGCTCATGATTTGGTGAACCTTTTTATTCAAAGTAAACTTGTCAAGGGCTGTTGCTTGAAGCGAACCGATAAAAGGACTAACAGACTTGAGCAAATCACGATCTGAAATCACTCCATACAATTTACCATTTTCTACTACTAGTAAATGATGAAACTTAGCATTTTCAAAAATCTGTTTAACCACGTGTAGAGTATCATCCAATGTCACAGTCACCACTGGTTTGCTCATGATCCGCTCAATTAACATTGTTTTCCCTTATCTACCCTAATTGCTATCGAAATAAAGGTAACCGCAAATCTGGGTATGATGCAATAAAAATGACAATATTCGACTCTATGTTAAGTGTTAGTCGCTTATGACTGCTGCAGTTTATCTCTGCTGAAGATTACTTAGAGCGTACGATTCATTTTAGAAAGTAACGCACGTTGCCATTTTATTCTAAACCCTGCTCATAGCATTGTTGTCATTAATCTGAGTACACAATTGAATTTCAGCACCTAAATAAGGGGTGTATTGGATATAACTGAAACAAGCAGCTAATATTCCACCGGTGTGACATCGGACTACCTTTGCATAAATATCGTTCAAGGCTCTGTAATAGGTATCCATATTTTAACCATCAATCCACCTTGCGGTTTATTGCTTGCCTGAATAAAACCTTGATGCTTAGCTATAGCACGTTTTGCAATAGTTAAGCCTAATCCTACTCCGCCACTATTTCTATCTCGAGCGGTAGATTCTCGGTAAAAGGCTTTAAACACCAGTCTAACTGTTTTCTTGAATACCATTACCAAGAGCATGATGATATGCGCCAAATATTGTCTGAGTTATCTTTAACCGATACTCAAAAACAAGATATCCGACAAATTTCAAAACAAAACCGTGAAGGTAGAGTTCTGTTTAGCAGCGATGTGAATAAAATCGTTAAAGCAAGAGTTGCGCAACCTTGTGCAATCCTCTGAGTGGGAACACCCAGCTATAGAGGGTACTATCACTCTCATACAAACTCTCATACAAACAAACTCGCGACAACGGGCCACTAACAAAAACCAAGTGTGGAATTTATTAACCGAGGCCCAACAAGATGAGTTTGTTGTGTTTTTTGATGCGCTCAAGGCTGAGCGAAAAGTAAAAAGCGTTGCAAGATGGAAAGAAGGCAAACGAAAAGGCAGAAAACTTAAACGTTTAGACTTATCAGAAGCTCAACTTGCTGCCGTTAACGTTATTAAGAATAAAAGCAAAGCAAGTGGTAAAAAATTAAGGCCAAATTAAAAGTCTATAAGCAAGCAGATCAGTTATTAGTGCAAAGTGTTGACTTTAACGCTGATACTTGGCAAACCCTCAATAACGAATACCAAGCTGATTTTCTGACAATAGCGATATTAAAAGCCAAAACCCAACATGACATTTGGAATCAACTTACTCCAGAGCAGCAAGCTAAGGCTGTTGAAAAATGAGGAAAAATGAGGAAAAAAGGAGCAAGCATGGGAAGAAAGGTAAAAAGCATCAAGAGTTAACGTCAATATAAAGCGAGCACCATCAAAAAAACTTATAACAGCACCACTTTAGTGCCGCTTTTTTCCCATTTCATCAATCGTAACAAGTCTTCATATGGCAATTTTATTAGCGGTAATATCTATCTGTCTGGTATTAGATGGATTCGATTGGTATAGAATTAGGATTTATTTTATGCTCTACGCATATTTATAAAAGCATTAGTTTATAATTGTTTTTTTTGTATGTTTGACTAATTCAGGCGATAAGGAGCCATCATGCAAGACATCGAATTACGGACTCGTCTTGACCAATATTATGGCCAGATCAAATCGGTCATATTAGACAAGCAACATCCCATATCAGGATTACTTCCTGCAAGCACGGCTGTCACAGTGCATGGCAATTACCAAGATGCTTGGGTACGAGACAACGTATACAGTATTTTAGCAGTCTGGGGACTAGCATTAGCCTATCGCAACTTAGATGACGATGGTGGGCGAGGATTTGAATTACAACAACGAACAGTCAAATTAATGCGCGCTTTATTGCGTTCAATGATGGCGCAATCGGCAAAAGTAGAAAAATTTAAGCGAACTCGGCAACCCATCGATGCATTACATGCCAAATACGATACGGCTACAGGTGATAGCGTGGTGGGTGATGACGAATGGGGGCATTTACAGATTGATGCTACTTCAGTATTTCTTCTGACGCTTACGCAGATGATTGCCTCAGGTTTGGAAATAATATGGACCGATGAAGAAGTCTGTTTTATACAAAATTTAGTGTATTACATCGAACGTGCTTACCGCACACCCGATTTTGGTATTTGGGAGCGTGGCGCTAAAAGTAATAGCGGCAATGTCGAGTTAAATGCCAGTTCCTTGGGGATGGCGAAGGCCGCACTAGAGGCGCTATCTGGTTTTAACCTTTTTGGCGCTAAAGGGTCTCGGTCGAGCGTTATTCATGTCATTCCAGATAATATTGCTCAATCAAATATTACGTTAACGTCTATGTTACCTCGTGAGTCTAATACAAAAGAAACGGACGCAGCCCTACTTAGCATAGTGGGCTATCCCGCTTTTGCTGTCGACGACCCAGAACTTGCCAACAAAGTGCGCAACGACATTATTGATAAGTTAGAGGGAAATTATGGCCTGAAACGTTTTTTGCGTGATGGGCACCAAACTGCTCTCGAAGATGAGGGGCGCCTGCATTATGAGGAACAAGAGCTGAAACAGTTTGAGCATATTGAGTCTGAATGGCCGCTGTTTTATACCTATTTATATTTAGATGCAATTTTTCGGGATGATACACCACAAATAAGTCATTACCGAACGCGACTTGACGCAGTACTGGTCGAACAAAATGGTCAAAAACTGCTACCTGAATTGTATTTTGTTGCTGAAGATTGTGTTGAACAAGAACGTCTCGAACCAGGCTCTCAAAAGCGTATACCTAACGATAATGTGCCACTAGTCTGGGCACAAAGCTTATACTTACTTGGTTGTTTACTAGAAGATGGCTTGTTGCGTCTAGGTGATTTAGATCCTCTTGGACGAAGGCATCATAAAATACCTAAAAAGCCCGTGGTACAACTTATGTTTTTGGCTGAGGATGAAGCGTTAAAACAAGAGTTGGAAGCCTATGGCGTTCAGACACAAACTATCCAAGATATTTCACCTGTGCAAGTTTATCGTCCCGAGGATATTGCCAGCATACATGCACAAATTGGTAAATGTGATGAACTAGGTCTTACCGGACGTATTCCTAGAAAATTGAAAAGTTTAACCACCAGCCGTGTTTATATGATGGGCAAAAAACGCGCGGTATGCCTGACACCTTCTTTTATCCAGAAAGATTTTTTCCTCAGTTATGACATCGAATTTTTAGTGCGTCGCTTTGAGTCAGAGCTGAGTTATCTTCACAGGCATTGGACAGAATTAGGTCGCCCTACGGTTACAGTGTTACTGACTCACAATTTGCTAGACACGGATCGTAGTAGCTTTTATGCATTGATGAAACAGATTGCCAGCGGTGAAGTAGACGGTATACCTGTGCGCCACGATATAATGGCGCAGTTATTAAATACCGCAGCAGTTGAGCATGTGGAGCACCTAAAAGACTTAATTTTACCTGACCAACCCTTAGCTAGTTTGTTGTCTCCATCTTGCGTATTGACCTTAGCAGGTGAGCATAAACAATTATCACCAAGTGAAGAACTTGAAATCGCATTACAAAAAGAGACGGCCATATTAGAATCTAGATTAGGACAAGCGACTAATCTTTATGAACAAATAGCGCTACTGACTAAACTAGTCGAGCTCGAATCGATTAACACTAAAATTTACATCCACAATCAGCAGCGCAGCTTGCTCGACTTAATTGAAGAAGTATATACCCAAGCAGGTAGACTGAGACTTTGGTCAGTGTTGCGACAAGCGTCTGGATTACAGGGCAAAATTAATGGAGACATTGGCCTAGCAGTGGGTGACTTATTAGTCGCACAAAAGTTTATTCAGGTAGGTCGTTCATATCATGATGAGTCGTTGATCACTCGTCCAATAAGTGACGATGAGTTGATGCAGCGAATTGTGCAATATTGCCGCGAAGATGTGCGCGATCAAATTTTAACCCAAGAGGTATTGCTTTACTTGGGTCTGTTAATCAAAGCTAGGCCAGAGTTATTTAGCGAGTTATTAACTTTGCGTGCAAGTCTTTTGATCATTCTGCTAACGAGTCAAATTACCCGAGCGCAAAACACCACGACTGATCAGGCCTATGAAATATTGATGGACATGCCACCATCAGAAATACAATCACGCCTAGAAGCGGTGTTGGAAAATTATCAAACTTTAGCTGAACTTCCACAAAAGCTTGAAACATTGCATGCTCAAGGCAATACTGAACAATTAAATTGGCAACAAAATTTGGGCTTAGAGCAACTCGAAACTCCAGTTAATGGTTGGCTGGCTTGGCGTCAGCACCAAGGGATACTCGACCGACGTTCAGCAGAATTTTTAGGCAAAATTTGGGGGGTTTTGAAACATACCAGCGGTCTAGTTATTGGTAACAAAATGGATAAACGCAACCGTATTAGCAGTGACTTAGTGTTAAGTGACATGACTGAAAGAGAAAATGCTTTCGCGTTATTAATCGAACATATGTTTAACAACATACATGCAGCAGAATATCGTCAACTGACTATTGAAACACTCACAGCGTTAGCTAGCTTCTTTGAACAAAACCCAAGTTTAATAGTGGTCGAAGCGATAGTCATTGACGTGACCATAGGTCATGCAGTGAACCTTGCATATGTCAAAGAATTCCCTGAACGGCAACAACACTACGACGAACACAAAAGTCATGCTTGGGAGAGATTTTATGAGCAATCACCAGTGCATAGCACTACCTTCATCATTTCAGCGTTGAATCATTTATTAACCATCAGACAGATAGAGTGAAATTTGTGACTCCATTAAAACCACTGAACATAAATTATTTATACCCAGTGGTTTTTATAAGTCCGGAATATCTCGCCGGTAGTCGTTATTAATAAATAGAGGAGAGGTAAACAACATATCTGCGGTCGAGACATTACAAGCGACAGGTATATTCCAAACTGAGCATAATCGAAGCAATGCTTTCACATCGGGGTCATGGGGCGCAGGGTTTAATGGGTCCCAAAAAAAGATCAAACAATCTAGTTTTTGATCGGCAATCAAAGCCCCTATTTGTTGATCTCCACCTAACGGACCACTATTAAAACAATGCACATCCATATTTAATTCGTTCTTTAATAAGCCCCCAGTAGTCCCTGTTGCGACGAGCTTATGTTTACTTAATTCAGCTTTGTGCGCCAAAGACCATTTAACTAAATCAGGCTTTTTGTGGTCGTGAGCAACCAGTGCGATGGTTTTTTGCATCTTGTCTGAAACCTTTTATTAAGTGGATTAAATACCCAATCAATCTAAAAACCAGCAGTATTAAAAACATACTCTGTTGATCATTTGCTGCAATATATGCACCGTTGGATTGACATAATCCAGAGAAATATATTCGTCAGGTTGATGGGCTTGATCAATACTACCAGGACCTAAAATAATAGTATCGCAGCCTAGTTGATTGATAAATGGCGCTTCGGTGGCATAGTTGGCACTCTGGTGTTTTTTACCTGTGAGCTGTTCAGCTAGTGCCAAAATATTTTGTTCATCACGACAAGCAAAAGCTGGCGCAGTAGGATACATCAAATCCAAACTTAAGCGATTGGGGTATTTTGCAGATACCGGGGCCAACGCTTCATCAATCATAGCAAGAGCTTGCTCGTCGCTTAATTCAGGTACTACACGCATATCAAAGTTAAGGTTACAATGCCCACAAATACGATTTTCAGCATCGCCGCCATGGATATGACCCAAATTCATGGTGACATAGGGCACACTGAAAGCTTCATCATGGAACTGGGTTTTTAGTCTACTTTGCAAATCCATCAACTGACCAATTGCCTGATACATAATTTCAATGGCGTTAACACCTTTTTCAGGGTCGCTCGAGTGCCCCGCTTTACCTTGAATATTTAAACTTTTAGCGATATGTCCTTTATGCTTATAAATGGGTATAAGTTCGGTCGGCTCACCAATAATCGCCATACTCGGCTTAATCATTTGCTGTTCAGCAAAAAAACGCGCACCAGCCATAGACGTTTCTTCATCTGCCGTGGCCAATACGTATAAAGGTTTGTTCAATTTATTAAGCGGTATCGTTTTTAATGCCTCAAGAATAAATGCAAAGAAGCCTTTCATATCACAACTGCCTAAACCAAACAGCTTGCCATCCGCTTGTTTGAGTTTAAATGGATCGGATTGCCAACGTCCTTCGTCATAGGGCACCGTGTCTGAGTGACCACAAAGTAACAAACCTCCTTCTCCACTGCCAATTTTGGCCAGCATATTAAATTTATGGCGAGTACCAGGCACTGCTTGAATAGTTATGGCAAATCCAAGATCACTAAACCAGCCTGCTAGAATGTCAATTAGAGGCCTATTTGTTTGGTCGATATTTTCGTCAAAGGCGCTAATAGAAGGGGTCTTAATGATAGTTTCGTAATGTTCTAAGAAAGATAAATTTGGCATAATCGCCCCATTAAATAATTATTCACTTTTATTGCATAAATATATAACACATGGCATGCTATATACCAATTATAAACGACTACTAAAATAGTCGATTAAGTATAATAACTTTTTCCTTTAACTTGTTTTGGTTAGATAACGTATATGTACCAGTTTATTTCCCTGCCTAGCTTCGCCAGCACTTTGTATCGACGATAGTCGAAGCTGTAGCGTATAGCTCACTCTTTGCTTTAAACTAAATTATTTTTGCAAAGAGTGCTTTTTTTCTTCCGCCATAAATATTAATTACACTACTCATTTAGAGTCTTTAGAGAAAACTCCCATGATCAAAACCTGTATTATCGGTGCCAGTGGTTATACTGGCGCTGAACTGGCCGCACTAGTTCACGGCCATGACCAATTTGAATTAGCCGCTTTGTTTGTTTCCGCTAATAGTGCTGATGCAGGCAAATCTTTGGGCGATATTCATCCGCAATTTTTTAACCGAATTGATTTACCTTTGCAGCCCATAGATGAAGCTAATTTATGTGCCTTAGCAGAAAGTTTTGATCTCATGTTTTTAGCTACGCCACATGAAGCAAGTCACAAGTGGATGAAACAGCTATGTAGCGAGAAAAATGCCAAAAAAACAGTAATAATGGATTTGTCAGGCGCCTTTAGAATAAAAGATAAAAACAAATTCGCAGAATATTATGGTTTCGAACACCACGCGGATAAATTGTTAGCAGCGGCCGTATATGGTTTAGCTGATTGGCATCAAGAACAAATTAAAAATGCAGATTTGATCGCCATTCCGGGATGTTACCCCACAGCATCTTTAACAGCCCTTAAGCCATTACAACAAAATGCCCTAATTGACACTGCACATTTTCCAATCATTAACGCAGTGTCTGGCGTCACTGGGGCAGGTAGAAAAGCAGCATTAAACAGCAGTTTTGCCGAAGTCAGCTTGCAGGCATACAGTGTATTGGGACATAGACATCAGCCTGAAATTATTGACTATCTAGGTACTGATGTAATTTTCACACCGCACTTGGGCAATTTTAAGCGAGGTATTTTAGCGACGATTACGGTAAAAACCTCAGCCAATGTGACTGAGCGACAGATTACCGAGGCCTATCAGCAAGCATACCAAGACAATCCCATTGTAAGATTTAGAAATAGCTGGCCCAAAATTGATGACGTGGTCGGGACACCTTACTGTGATCTTTTTTGGAAATTAGATAGCAAAACTGGTTATCTTGTTGTGACTAGTGCCATTGATAACTTATTAAAAGGTGCTGCATCACAAGCGATACAATGTGCTAATTTGCGCTTTGGTTTTGAGTCTCATGCGGGATTGGTGAACTAATTATGAGTAACCAAGCGAATAGCATAGAAAGCAATAAAATCAGTGATAAAGAGGTAAATAGAAATATATTAGTGATCAAAGTTGGCGGCGCGTTTATGCAAGCGGAAGACGCGGCTTTGGCATTGCTAACCACCATTAGCGAGTTACAGAAAAATTATGTTGTGGTGCTAGTTCATGGCGGCGGCGCTATGGTTGAAGAATTACTAAACGCACTTAATCTTAGCAGCCAAAAAATTGATGGTTTGCGCGTCACTCCTAAAGAGCATATGCCTTACATCACAGGTGCACTTGCAGGTACTGCAAATAAACAGCTCTGCGGATTAGCCATTAAAGCAGGTATCAGCCCGGTTGGGTTGAGCTTGTTAGATGGAAAAATGTGTATTGCAACCTTAATGCGCAAAGAACTGGGGGCGGTAGGTTCAGTTGAGCCAGGTGATGCAACCTTATTGAAAGCATTGGCCACCACACATATGTTACCCATCATCAGTTCCATCGGTGCAGATAACAATGGCAACTTGCTCAATGTGAATGCAGACCAAGCAGCCACGGTGATTGCCCAGTTATTAGATGCCCAATTATTACTTTTATCTGATGTGCCTGGCGTGTTAGATGCTAACAAAAATCTGATTGAGCATTTGGACACAGAGCAAATTGATACGCTCATCGCACAAAACGTTATCCGTGACGGCATGATTGTCAAAGTACAAGCCGCATTAAAAGCAGCTAATAGCTTAGGGCGCAGCGTCACTATAGCCAGTTGGAAAGATACAGAAAAGTTGCTCGGTTTGTTGCAGCAGCAAGCAATAGGCAGCAAAATTCTCCCCAAAATAAACACATCTAGTTACAAGGCTTGATTATGAAACAAGATCTTCTTTCATTTAAAGATTGGACCTCTGTCCAATTACACAGTTTGCTAACCTTGGCTAAAGCCATCAAAACCAATCCTGCCGGTTATCGTACCGCTCTAGATGGCTTATCGATTGTTGCCTTATTTGAAAAGCCATCGTTACGTACCCGTGTGAGTTTTGACATTGGTATCAATAAGTTAGGTGGACATTTAGTTTATTTAGACACACAGTCAAATAAATTAGCTGGTCGTGAAGACGTTAAAGATATGGGCGCTAACTTAGCTTGTTGGGCAGATGCCATCGTGGCACGGGTTTTTGCACACAGCACTTTAGAAGAATTAGCTGAATCAGCTAAGGTCCCCGTCATCAATGCTTTATGTGATATGTATCACCCCTGCCAAGCGATAGCTGATTACCTCACTATCAGCGAGCATTACGACGACTTAAGCAAAGTGAAATTAGCCTATATTGGTGACGGTAATAACGTCACGCATTCGCTGATGTTAGTGGGTGTAGCGCTAGGTTGTGAAGTCGTTGTCATCACACCAAAAGGTTACGAAGTTGACGAAAATATCATAAAGCTAACTCAAGCTCGTGCCCAGCAGTTTGGCGGAAAGCTAACCGTTAGCACTGACATTAACGCAGCAAATGGCTCACAGGTTCTATATACAGACACTTGGCTTTCTATGGGCGACGAGACACCATTAGCCGATATTAAAGAGACTTTTGAAGGTTATGAAATTAACGAAGCGTTGATGGAAAAAACTGGCGCTGAATATGTATTACATTGTCAACCAGCCCACAGGGATTTAGAAATCAGCGGCAGTTTGATCGACAGTGATGCATCATTATTAATGCAACAAGCTGAAAATCGTATGCATGGACAAAACGCTATTTTGGTACAATTGCTAGCTAGCGATTTCGAACCAAGAAATTAAGAAAACGATTACGAGATTCGAGATTCGAGATTCGAGATTCGAG
>Ga0307488_10001826_pt1 | contig 17905 bp, 2 predicted proteins | sample SB02metaG_FD_202248 | JGI IMG/M metagenome (GOLD analysis project Ga0307488, IMG submission 202248) | Sea-ice brine microbial communities from Beaufort Sea near Barrow, Alaska, United States - SB 0.2 | ecosystem: Environmental > Aquatic > Marine > Coastal | place: USA: Alaska | collected 2017-05-06 | reverse complement strand
TGACAGCCATTGGTTCGGCTGGAGCAAACATTACTATCTTAAATAATAGTATTACATCAGTTTACACTTCGTTGATAGCATCTAAAGTAAAAGAATGGAAAGTCCAAGCAGATGTAATAGTAGACAGTCAAGGTAGACCAGGTTCCCTGTTTTTTAATGCCGGCAAGTATGCAGTAAAAACCAGCAATCAGTAAACATAAAAAGAGTAAATACAGTTATGGTAGCAAGATACAAAGGTTTTAGTACAGTAAATCAAGTGAAAAAGTTCCGTCTGACTGACTATGAACTTGTTAGGCGTGACCTAATAAATCATTTCAGTATAGAAAAGGGACAAAAACTGATGAACCCAGCATTTGGCAGTATTATCTGGAAAATGCTGTATGAGCCACTCACAGAAGATACCAAGGCTGTGATAGTAGAAGATGTACGAGTCATAGCAGGATCAGATCCAAGACTGCGAGTTGACAGTGTGCTCATGGACGAATTCGAACATGGGCTACAAATACAGATTGATCTGACATTCCTGCCAGGAAACTTTTCAGATCGTCTTAGTTTAGCGTTTAATTCCAACACAAACAACCTGAGCATTTTATAATATAAGCCGTTTTTAAATACCATAAATACCTAATAACAGGTATTTAATGAGATATGGCTACTACTACACGACAAACTAATTTACTGGTTCAAGAAGATTGGACCAAAATCTATCAAACTTTTAGAGAAGCTGATTTTCAAAGTTTTGATTTCGAAACCATCCGTAAGAGCATGATTGAGTACTTGCGTACTTACTATCCAGAAGACTTTAACGACTTTACAGAGTCGAGCGAGTACGTTGCGCTTATTGATCTAATTGCATTCCTTGGACAAAGTTTAGCATTTAGAACAGATCTAAACGCTAGAGAAAACTTTCTAGACACAGCAGAACGCAGAGATAGCATTCTCAAGTTGGCCAGGCTTGTTAGCTATAATCCAAAAAGGAACATACCTGCGTCAGGATTCATAAAGTTTGAAAGCATTCAAACTTCAGAAACAGTGTTTGATGGATTAGGTAATAATCTCAGCAATACTTTGGTTACTTGGAACGACAGCACAAATGAAAACTGGCTAGAACAGTTTACCGCGATACTGAATGCAACATTGGTAGATCAGCAGTCTATAGGCAAACCGGGAGGTAGCAAAGACATAAACGGAGTTGCTACAAGCGAGTATACAGTCGAATTAGTAAACAGCATAATTCCTACGCAATCATATACAGCCAGTGTAGCCGGTATTTCCACGCCGTTTGAGGTGGTTAGTGCCACCACAGCAGACAAAGAATTTGTATACGAAAACTCACCTAACCCTAACGGACAGTTTAATATACTGTATCGTAATGACAACCAAGGCAACGGGTCCAACGACACTGGTTACTTCTTTTACTTTAAACAAGGTGAACTGAAAAAACTAGATTTTTCTATTGCTGACAGTTTACCAAATCGAACTGTAAGTGTTAACTTTAATAATATCAACAACACAGATATTTGGCTCAGCAAGTTATTATCCAGCGGAGTTGTTGACACAGAATGGACACAAGTACCAGCCGTTAATGCTGTTAATGTTATCTTTAACGAAACAAGCGAAAGAGATTTGTACAGTGTTGCCACCAGAGCTGATGATCAAATTGACTTGGTGTTTGGTGATGGTGCCTTTACTAATATCCCAATTGGAAACTTTAGACTTTTCTATAGAGCATCTAACAACTTGACCTATAAGATCACACCTGACGAAATGAGCAGTGTGACTATTAACATTCCATATAGAGGAAGAACAGGAAGACCCGAAACACTCACAGTACGTGCGGCATTGCAGTACACAGTAACCAATGCCAATGCAAGAGAAACACTTGAAGATATAAGAACAAAAGCACCACAGCAATACTATACACAAAATCGTATGGTGTCAGGCGAAGACTATAATATTCTTCCCTACACAACATTTAGTAACGTGGTTAAAGCAAAAGCAGTTAATAGAACAAGTTCAGGAATCAGTCGATACCTTGACGTTATTGATCCAACTGGCAACTACTCCAGCACAAATATTATTGCACAAGATGGTATAATCTACGACGAAGACCAAAGTACCAATACTGTATTTCAATTCACCAGCAGTAGCGAAGTTAACTTTATTGTGCAGAATACTCTGCAAAGTTTAATATCGACCACAGAAGCAAAACATCTGTACTACAAAACAGCTACCAGGCAAGTGCCTACAGCAACTTGGGCCAAGTTATTAAGTTCAGGCGGCAGAAGCGAAGGAACGTTTGAATCAAACAACTACACTTACCTAACACAAGGAGCATTAGTAAAGTTTACAGCACCTGGTGGGCAATACTTTGATGCACAGAATCAATTGCAAACAGGTACACCAACAACAGAATATCAAAGAACAACTATTTGGGCTAGTATAATCTCCTACCCAACTCCGGGGATCGGAAATGCAATCCTCAGTATTGATGTACCATCAACTGCAATCGTGTCACAGGTTATTCCAGTGTTTAAATCCAGCTGGCCGACCACACTGGTTACACAAATAGCAAACAATATTCTTAGCTATAAAACATTTGGACTCAGGTACGATGTCACTGAAATGTCCTGGCAAATTGTTGATGAATCAAATCTTGGAACAGGAGATTTCAGTCTAACCAGTGCAGGAAGTATAACCGGAACAGGATTAGACAACAGTTGGTTCTTGAAGTTGTCATTTGCTAACGGTGAGTACACTGTACAATCACGTGGTATTAAATATTTTTTCCAAAGCGAAAAAGAAACAAGATTTTATTTTGATCCTGATGTAAAAGTTTACGATAGTAGAACAGCAACAACTATACAAGATGGTATTAAAGTATTACGTAACAACACATTACCTGACAGTGCAGGTAGTTTGTTTTATAGTCAAACCTGGAGAATAGACAACAAGGTAATACAGTCTGATGGGTTTGATGACAATAGAAAAATACTTGTTACATTTCCCGACGATGAACTCGACGGTGTACCAGACGACCCAGATCTATTTGAAACATTAGTAGACCCAGATACTAATCCTGCAACCAAATATGTGTACTTTGTACAATCTCTCAATGAGAACAACTTTTTAACATATGATCCAGTTGACCGAACTGATATTGTTTCTCTTTATGCAACAGAAACAGCTATCCTGGACAAGTTGTCCTTGTATACAGCTGGGACTATTTTTTATGCTTATACAGAAAACAAATTCTACGAAACATCTGGTACAGCACTGACACAGGCAACAAATTATATTGCCCGCAATGGTAGACAAGATATCATGTTCCAGTATACACACAACGCACCAAATAATAGAAGAATTGATCCAAGTCCTAATAATCTAATAGACTTGTACTTGCTTACTGCTGACTACAGCACAGAGTACTCTGCATATATTACAGACACAAGCAACACTGTAGCAGAACCAGTTAAACCTACTGGATCCGAGCTGAGTGTTAGTTTTGGTAGTATTGAATCTTACAAAACAATCAGTGATAGTTTAATTTACAATGCGGCAACTTTTAAACCTTTGTTTGGAGCCAAAGCTGATTCAGCTCTTCGAGCCACATTCAAGGTTGTAAAAAATCCTGCAGTTACTGTCAGCGATAATGAAATAAAGAGTCGAGTCATTTCTGCTATCAACAGTTACTTTGCTACTGCTAACTGGGATTTTGGTGAAACATTTTATTTTAGCGAGTTAAGTGCTTATTTGCACGGGCAATTGATACCTGACGTTAGCAGTATAATCATTGTACCAACTGCAACAAACAATTCGTTTGGCGATCTATATCAAATAAACGCAGAAGCTAACGAAATTTTTGTTAGTGCCGCGACAGTAAGTGATGTACAAATTATCTCTGCTATCACAGCAGGGCAACTTAATAGAACATAGGTGGACATGTAATGGCTGTATTTAAGACTCATCGGTTTTTACCTGAGGTTTTTCAAACTAATACAAATAAAAAGTTTCTAAACGCTACACTTGACCAATTGGTTAGCGAACCCGATCTTCGAAAGATTGATGGATATATTGGTAGAAAATTAGCTCCCACATTTAAATCATCAGACAGTTATATACAAGAGCCAACAACCGAAAGACAGGATTACCAACTAGAACCTAGTGTTGTAATACAAAACGCAACCACTAGCGAAATAGACTTTGCAACCACATATCAAGATACACTAAGCAAAGTAGGCTATTATGGTGGTCTTAATAACAACCAAAATCGTTTATTCGATAACGAATATTATTCATATAATCCCAAGGTTGATCTTGACAAGTTTGTAAATTTTAGTCAGTACTACTGGTTACCGCAAGGGCCGGATAGTGTACAAGTATCTGCTACAGACATACCCACAGAAAAAACTTACACAGTATCTTACAACCCAACGCTAAACGAATATACATTCACAGACAACGAAAATATTCCTAATCCACAGATTACATTAGCTCGTGGAGGTGTGTACAAGTTTGTGATTAATGAGCCCGGTAATCAGTTTTTTGTTCAAAGCAAGCCTGGGTCGGATGGCATCAACCCTGATCTGCCTAATCAAACCACAAGATCAGTGCTGGGCGTTACTAACAATGGCGAGGACCAAGGCACAGTTACATTTACTGTTCCGCTTGAAGATGCTCAGGTAAGATATACTTCGATGCCTGTTGCTGGAAATGCTGATTATGCTACTGCACTTGCATACAATCAAGTGCAAGGCGCCAAACCACAAGAATTAATCGACACCCTTGGAGGGGTAGATGGACCAGTTAAGTATCTTGATGGTACACAAATTATATTTGTTACTACACAGTATATTGATGATGCTTTTTGGGTAAACACTACTCGAACAGTTGATGGAGTTGTTTATTTTGATCAAAACAACTTGGTCCCATTAGCAGAAAGAACCAGCATCTATAACATAACGATTGTGCCTGACTCAAATGGCGATGATCGTATATTGCTTACACAAGCAATAACAGTTACAGACGAAAATAAAGTACGTGTAGTAAGCGGACAAACCAATGCTGGTAACGAGTTCTTTAAGCGGTTGAATGTCTATAACCAAATACCGCAAATCACAGCCCCTTTGCCAGTACTGTACTATCAGAGTTCGTTTGATTCAGACGCTGTTGGGTTTATCAGTGTAGTTGATCCTATTACCAATATAATTGATCCCGATGTTGAGATTGTAGGAAAAATCAACTACACCAGTCCAAATGGCATAGTGTTTACCAACGGTATGAAGATCAAGTTTGATGCGTCAGTCACTACAGCATACCAAAATAAAACCTATTATGTAGAAGGTGTAGGAACAAGCATATCATTAACTGCTGAATCAGAATTGATTCCAATCGAAGATATCAACTCCAGTTTTGTGATCAACGGCGGAACAGGCTATGTTGTGGGCGACCGTATCACTTTGGAAGGTGGAACTTTCACCACAGCGGCAACAGCAGTGGTTAGTGCAATTGAAGCAAACACAGCAACAGCAACAGCGACTTTAGACTCAACCACAGCCGGCGTTGCTTCGATTGAAGTGGTCGACGGTGGGTCAGGATATTTAACTGCCCCGGACGTTACTATAAGTACAAATTCTGCAGGCACAAATGCTAGTGCTACTGCAACAATCACAGCTGGAGTTGTTACAAGTATAACAGTAACAGCCGCAGGAGTTGATTTCCCTGCGATCCCAACAGTTACTATTGATCCGCCAACATCAGGGGCGGTAAGTACTTTTGATATTGTTAAACGGGGAGACTATTCTGTTTTGCCTACTAACCCAGTTACAGTCACTGGCGGCACAGGTTCAGGCGCAAGACTTGAGGTTTATTTACAACCTGCAACTCCAAATTATTTCACAATAAACAGATCCAGTATTGACCGGAATCCGTGGAGTAGAACAAATCGCTGGGTACACACAGATGTACTTAAAAAAGTCTCTCAATATAATTTAACCGATTTGATATTGGACCAATTCCAGCGAGCACAAAGACCGATTATTGAGTTTAACAGTGATTACCAGTTGCACAACTCAGGGGCTGTAGCAAAACTAGCAGTTGATCAACTTGACACAACTGTAACAAATGCATTTACACAAGTAAATGGTGCAGTTTCTGTAGACACAACAACTTTTACAGTCGGCACTTTAACCTTAACAGATGGCGACAGAGTAATATTTGCTAGTGATACCAACAATGATGTTAGAAATAAGATTTATAATTTTTCAATTGAATTAGCAGTTGAGTCGCCAGGTAATGTCTATAAAGCATATATTGTTGAAGCCACAGATGCTGATGTTGTTGACAGGAATACTGTTGTTGTTCTTTACGGTGAGAACGGTGGTAAACAGTGGCATTATAACGGAACGCTGTGGGTCAGCTCACAACAAAAAACAGCAGTAATTCAAGAACCGTTGTATGATGTTATAGATACAAACGGTATCAGTTTCTCAAATAGGTTAACCTATTCAGAATCTTCATTTGCTGGAACAAAGATATTTTCTTATAGTAGGGGTCCTGGAACTGTGAATGATCCAGTATTGGGTTTTCCGTTAGATTATAAAAACTTTGCTACACAAGGTGACATTCAGTTTTCAAACAATTTTGATAGCGACCAATTTACTTACTTACTGAGCACTGGTGCAGTGCAGAGTGTAAAAGTTAACAGCGGATATTTACAAAAAAATATAACCACAACAACAGTTCAACGTGAGAACATTTGGACAATCAACAAAAACTTTAGCAGACAATATCAGGAATACCAGTTTACCTACGATGGTAGCACAAACTTGTTTCCAGTTGATTTCCTACCAGACACAAGCATAAATCAACCCAACATCAAAGTTTATATTAATAGCAAAATTGTTGCACCTGGAAACTTTGCTACATCACAGGTAGTTGACAAGTACGCAATTCTAATCAATGCAGATTTACTTGCGCTAGATGATGCAATTTTTATTACAATTTTCAATAAAAATACTGTGTCTAACAACGCATATTACGAAGTGCCTGACAGTCTTGATGTTAACAGTCTTAATAAGAATCTATCATTGCTAACACTCGGGCAGATGCGCAATCATCTTGTTGGATTAAAAAATAATACACTAAATGTTGTTGGCAGTGTTCCAGGAGACAGCAACCTCAGAGACATTGAATATAGAAACAACGGTGGTATTATACTCCAACATAGTTCTCCAGCAGTGTACAGTAATCTGTTTTTGAATCATCCAACAATGAATTTTGTTGAGTCTATTAGACTTGCTAATAGAGAATATTCAAAGTTTAAAGATAAGTTCCTGGAACTGTCTGCAAACTTGGAGTTTGATCGTAATAACATTGCCACTGGGGTTGACGCTGTCCTTAATAAGTTGCATGAAGTTAAAAACGAAACTTTCCCTTGGTACTACAGTGACATGGTTCCCCACGGAACCAACGAGGTTGTTGAGATTCCTGCATACACCATTTATGATCCCGAAGTGCTAAGTTACGAAATAACCAGAATTTTTAATGATACAATAATCAGTAACAAGGCTGTACTTGTTTACCTGACTAGAACTGTTAACAATGTTACTACAAAGACTTTGTTGATTAAAGACAAAGACTATACGTTCAACACAGACAGACCAGCTATTACATTTACTAGTAGTTTTAGGTTGTTGTTTAATGATATTATTAATATAGTAGAGTACAACAATACCGACGGTAGTTGGGTACCTGAAACTCCTACTAAGATGGGAATGTATCCTAAGTTCTACCCAGAAAAATATTCCGACAACACACTCAGGACCACAGCAAATGTTATTCAAGGACATGATGGCAGTTTAACACCTGCATTCGATGACTTCAGAGATGACATGTTGATTGAGTTGGAACGTAGGATCTACAACAATATTAAAACCACTTATGATCCAACAACTTTCAATCTAGACGATTATGAACCGGGCAAGTTTAGAACAACAGATTACACCAGACTAGAGTTTAATCAAATTCTAAGTCAAGGATTTTTAGCTTGGGCAGGCACAAACAGAATAGATTTTTCTACCAATAACACATTTAGTGCAAGCGATCCTTTCACTTGGAACTATAAGAACTTTACTGATGTGGTTAACGGTGAAAGTTTGCCAGGCAGTTGGAGAGCTGTGTACAAACACTTCTTTGACACTGATAGACCGCATACACATCCATGGGAAATGTTAGGCTTTAGTGAAAAGCCAACCTGGTGGGAAAATAGGTACGGTCCAGCACCGTACACTGGGGGCAACGAAGTGCTATGGAGTGATCTCAGTTTAGGTTATATACATGATGGCGATCGTGCTGGATTCGACCTGAGATATCAACGTCCCAATCTTGCACAGTTCATACCAGTAGATGATGCTGGAGCATTACGCAGTCCAGAACAAATTTTGGTCAGGGACTTTGATAGTAGTTTAGCTAATTCTAGCTTTGCAGTCGGAGATATAGGTCCTGCTGAATCAGCCTGGAGACGTAGCAGTGAATTTCCATTTATGATGCACTTGGCTCTAGCACTAGCTAAACCAGGAAGATATTTTGGCCTGCAAGCCAATGTACGAAATTATAAAAGAAACACTTGGACTGCTCAGTTCGAGGTAGATACATTTGGCCAACATATTACACCAACTACAATTTTAGTACATGGTTATACTAATGCTAGTGGCACAATTGAAAGAACAGCAGGCTATATTAACTGGATCAGAGACTATGTGAAAAACTTGGGTGTTGCCAGCGCATCAACCGTAATAAAAGACAACCTCAAAGCATTGGACGTAAGACTAACATACAAGTTTGCTGGCTACACTGATAAAAAATATATTGAATTGTTGGCTGAACAGAACAGTCCCACTAGTGTCAATGACAGTATTGTTATCCCAGACGAAAACTACAGCTTAGAGCTGTACAAAGGAAGTCCGCTAAACAAAATCACTTACAGTGCAGTTATTGTGCAAAAAAGTGCCAGGGGATATACTGTTAGTGGATACGATTTAACAAACCCTTACTTTAGTATTATACCTAGTGAGCCAAACAACAATGCTTATGCAATCACTGCGGGCGAACAACGTGGAGTGATATATCGCGACTTTAAAAAATCACGCTTTACTATTCCGTACGGATTCGAATTTAACACCAAACAGCAGGTAGTTGATTTTTTAGTAGGTTATCAACGAGGATTAATTGCTCAAGGTTTTGTGTTCAAAGACTTTGATAAGGATCTAGCACAACAAAAAGATTGGATACTAAGCGCAAAAGAGTTCTTGCATTGGACTAGCCAAGGCTGGCGCGAAGGTAGTGTACTGGTACTAAGTCCAGTATCAACAAGTCTAAAAGTTTACAACCAAAGCGCCATTGTTGATAAAATTACAAACACTCCGTTTGGCAACAGAGTAATGGATGTGAACTTCTCTCCTATCAAGTCAAGTGGCTTTACTGTTAGTAGAGAAAACAATCTTTTTACTTTTAATTCTAATTTAGAGCAAACAGTTGGCTTTGCTGAACTGAGTCTTGTTCAATATGAGCATTTATTGGTTCTCGACAATGTTACTGACTTCAATGATATAATTTATGTTCCTGAATTAGGAAATAGACAGTACAGAATTAGAGCTGTAGGAGCCAAGACCACTGGGTGGAATGGTAGTTTAGAATTACCTGGGTTTATCTTCAGTAGTGATAAGGTTGCTAATTGGCAGTCGGGACGAGACTATCTCAAAGGCACTATTGTAAAAAACAAAGAAAATTTCTATACTGCACTGCAGAACATTACAGCAAGTCCAGACTTTCAAACAAACTTCTGGAAACAGATTCCTGAATCAGAATTAAGAGCAGGTATGGTCAATAACTTTGCTACAAACGCACAGCAAGGCATTGAGTATTACGATATTGATAACCAGCCGTTGAATGAAGACATACAGTTGTTCAGCAACGGTCTAATAGGTTTTAGAGATAGACAGTATTTTACAAATCTAGGAATCAGCACAACAACACAGAGTAAATTTTACCAAGGCCTTATCAAACACAAAGGTACTGATAGCGCATTGACCGCACTAAAAGGAGCAGTGTTTGGAGATCTAGATACTGATCTTACTTATTACGAAAACTGGGCGGTGCGAGCCGGTGAGTACGGGGCACTGGATACTAATAATTTTGTCGAAGTAGAACTAAGCGAGTCACTAGTAGATAGTAACCCAGCATCAATACAGTTCTTGGGCACAGGTGTAACAGCACAAGCAGATATTGTATCCTACGACGAACAAAGTATCTACAAATCATATGGAACATACAACCCTAACTTCTTGCGTACTGAATCGCTTGCTGTTCCTGTACTGTTAAAACCTTTACCGGTAGCAGGATTTGTTAATCTTGATGATGTTGATAAAACAATTTTTGATTTAAACAACTACAATGAGTTAAGTTCGGTTGTTGATGATATTGGTACAGGCTACAAACTTTGGACAGCAAGAGACTTCACAAAAAATTGGAATGTTTATCGAGCAAGTCTAGTAGATGGTCTAACATTCGCAATGCGTTACACGTCAGATGATCAGGCCGAAATAGTACAAAACGAAAATCATGGACTCAGTGTAAATGATCTTGTTGTGATTAAAAATTTCGACAGTAGGTTCAACGGTGTGTACAAAGTAAACACCGTTGTGGACACAACAAGATTTACAATCACAATAGAACAAAATTTGCAGAGCCTTATTACTGAACAAACAGTTGTTGGAAGCGGATTGTTGTTTGTGTTTACTACTTTAAAAATAGACACACCAAAATTGATTGAGTCTGTTATGCCAGTAACTGGGTGGGAGGAAAATGACAAAGTTTGGGTAGAAAATTTGGATACCAACGGCAACTGGGGTGTGTACAACAAAACCAGTCCGTGGGCCAATAACGACAAAGTAACACTTGATGTAAGCAATTTAGCAGGCAACGATAACTTTGGCTACAGCGTAGACCTAGACCATAGCACAGGACAAATATTGTATGTTGGTTCGCCAGGGTCAGTGTCAGGCAGAGGACGAGCTACAAGTTTCTTGAGATCTTCAACAGATACATGGAACGTTGCAACTTCATTCACAGCAAGTGCAAACAACAGAATTGCTGGGTTCGGCGAAGCTATTGCTAACGGTAGCAGTCATTTTGCAGTCGGCGCTCCTGGCAGTGTGTCTGATCAGGGTGTCGTGTATGTGTACTTCGAAGGTGTACTACAACAGATCATTACAAATCCAGTTGGATCAGCGGCAGACAAGTTTGGACAGTCACTAGCAATGAGCAGAGATGGTATATATCTTTATGTTGGTGAACCGGGCGACGATAAAATTTACTGCTACGCTAGACAAACTAGAACTGTTGAGTCAGAAACTATCACAGGTGATGGCTCAACAACAACGTTCGCTCTGGGCTTTAGTTCAGACAATGCAATTGACTTGATTGTAACTCCTGTTGTTGCGTCAGATTTAGAGAAGTTACCGACCATTGATTATACAGTAAGCGGCAGTAACATTACATTTGATGCTGGTGCTGTTCCTGCAAATCTTGAGCAAATCAGTATTGTAAAAAGACAGTTTTATTATACCTTAATTGGCACCATTGCTGGAACAGCAAGTACTAATTTTGGTGTGTCTTTGTCCACAAATAGATACGGCGATGTTGTTGCAATCGGCGCTAACCAAAGGACTGTAAACAGCGTAGAAAAAGAAGGTTCTACATATATCTATCATAGAACTATCACTGAATTTACTACAGACGGCATAAGCTCAACTTTCACAGCCCCTGATGATTTCAGTACTGATTTTATTAGAGCAACACTAAATGATGTTGAATTAGTAAGAGATACTGATTATTACACCGTCGCTCCAAAGTCTATACAGTTCAACGCTTTTGCAGTGCCGATTGTTGGACAAATATTAAGATTTGAAACAAATCAATTTGTGTTAGATCAAACCATCAACGCTAGTAGCACAGGCAAAGTTGGACAACGTTTTGGTACAAAGTTGCAAATTTGCGGCACTGGCTGCAACCTGTATGCCACAGCACCTGAATACTTTACAGACCCTTATCAACGAGGAGCAGTGCATAGATACCTAAATGTTGGTAGAATCTTTGGCGAAATAACTGGAGAATATAAGGTAGGTGATGTAGTTACTACACCAACAGTTACTCCAGGTGATGCAATTATAATCAACGACCGATACGTTGAGTTCAATTTAACTACTCTTGATCATGTGGTCGCACAAATTAACAACGCAAGTATTCCTGGTGTTACTGCCGAAACTGTAGTCAATGGTGATACTACACAACTTAAACTAACCAGCGATGTTGTGGTTGCAAATGAAAAGTTATCAATTAAGACTGCAAGCGGCAGTACAGCAATTGCAAATCTAGGTCTAGAACTGTACAAGTTTGCTCAGATTATAATACACCCTAATAATACAGGCGAAAGATTTGCTAGTGCAATTGGCTTATCCCAAGGTGTAGGAAAACTGGCAGTTGGAAGCGATGGTGCTGACATAATGATTATCACAACATTTGATAAGTTTAGCGTAAAAACTGCATCAACCAGTGATTCTCAGTATGTTAACGATGCATCGTCAGCTGAAGCACTAGCACAAACAACATTTGATTCTGGAACTACCACTATTATTTCTTTGGTAAAAGATTCCGGCGGAGTGTACATATATGATTTGATGAGCAATCCATTTGCAACTCCAGCAAATCCTTCACTGTTTGCATTCTCTCAAAAACTAACAGGCACAGATATTGAAACAGGATTTAGTTTTGGATCAGACATTGCTATTGTAAACGATATAATGGCAGTTGGTGCAATCAATGACTCAGAGCTCATTGCTGGCGGAGGAAGTGTATACAGCTATTATAACGAAAACAGCACAAGTGGTTGGTCTTTGCTACGATACAAAGAGCCAAGAGTTGCAATTGATGCTGTAAACAGTGCATTCATCTACAACAAGGTCTCGCAAAACATTATTAATTTCTTGGATACACTAGACCCTGCTAAAGGAAAGATACTTGGAATAGTTGATCAAGAAATTGATCACAGGGAAGACTATGATCCAGCTACCTACAACAACGGGACAGCGGCAAATATTATTGTTAATGGAAGTTTTTACTGGAGTGATAATCAGGTAGGCAGGACCTGGTGGGATACTAGTATTGCTAGTTTCATTGATTACGAACAAGGAAGTCTCAGCTACAGAGAAAAAAATTGGGGAAATTTATTCCCAGGCAGCGAGATTGCAATTTATGAATGGGTAGAAAGCAACTCCTTACCGAGTCAATATGTATCAGCTGGTGGCAACGGTATACCAAAGCATGAAGATGACACTGCGTATACTACATTAACCACAGTTGACCCAGCAACAGGTGTAATTGTTCAAAAGTTTTATTATTGGGTAAGAGGTCGAACTGACGTAGATGTTAACAGATCGCTAAGAAGATTAAGCACTAGCATATTAGAAACTTATATTGCAAACCCAAAGGATCAAGGAATTCGTTACTTTGCACCATTGGCTCCTAACAGTATAGCAGTGTTTAACGTTGGCGACGTCTTAACTGGAACTGATGTAGTTTTACACATAGACAACGCCATAGTAGATAATGACAATCTTATACACAACGAGTATACTCTTGTACAAAAAGGAAACCCTTTATCATTATTTCCGAAACGAATAACCAACAAAATTAGAGATAGTTTAGCTGGGTTTGACAGCAACGGTAGTATTGTTCCTGATCCTAGACTCAATGCGCAAAACAAGATTGGCGTATTAAATACTCCATTGCAAAGTGTGTTTGTTAATAGGTTAGGTGCTGTTGAGTCTTTTGTAATCACAGCAAATAGCATATTAATTAAAAATCCTGTGTTATTAACACGGACCGCAGGGAGTCTTTATCTCAACCAAGCAACTCCTTTGGTATTTGATTCTCAAGTAAATTCGTTTACAGAATTGTCATATGTTGATACCACAGATTTTGCAGATGGTTATTTGATCTTGATTCCTGTTGATAGTCGTTACAATGGTAAGTGGACTTTGTATAGATTCAATGGCGTAACCAGAGAGTTTGAACTAAATCGTATACAGGCTTTTAAAACTGATTTATTATGGACACCTACTACTTGGTACGACAGTACATATGTAACTGGACATGAAATTAATTACACTGTTAACACATACGGTGACATACAAGTTTTAACTTTGGCACAAGACGATTATGTTAAAGTACTAGATGATGGATCAGGTAAATTCATAATCTACAGAGTTGAGTCAGACGGAACACTTTCATTAATTGCCGCAGAAAATGCAACAGTTACTTTGAGTACGTCTTTGTATTCAGCCACAACTGGTTCTGGGTTTGACAGCGAAGTATTTGATTCCTCTGAGTTTGATCCGCAGGCTAGCATTGAACTATTGAACATCTTCAATGCTGTTGGTGACGAAATACTAATCAATGATCTTGCTGGCGAAAAAAGTAATTTGTACTTCGCACTGATAAACTTCATAATGGAAGAACAGAAACACCCAGACTGGATATTTAAAACCAGCTTCATTGATGCGTTCCACAACTTGCGAGGCCTAGCTCAAATACCAAACTACGTGAAAGATAATCAGTACTTTTACCAAGACTACATTAACGAAGTAAAGCCTTATAGAACTAAACTACGTGACTTTGCTCCGGCATATTCTAAATTAGATACCAGTACTGGTACCTGGACTGATTTTGATATACCTGCAAAATATTTTGCAGACGAAAACGCATACAGATCTCCAAATATCCAGATAAGTTCTGACTCTACATTCTTTACACAGGATTTATATAAACAATACAGTGATAACTATAAACTGCAAATCAGTGATATAATTGTTGGGAACGCTGGGGTAAGATATACCATTGCACCAAACGTTGATATCACCGGCGGTGGTGGTACTGGTGCTAAAGCAATTACTAGTGTTAATCCTGCAACCGGACAGGTTACCAGCATTACAATAACCAATCCAGGATCAGGCTACACCACCACACCAAATGTCTTTATTAATGGCGTAGGCGAAGGCGCAACAGCGTACCCAATACTAAGAAATGAATACAATGATGGTGTTTACTACAACACCATTAGAAGCATAGACAGTACTATTAAGTTTGATAGAATAACCTATGCTAGTAATGTTACAGCATGGGCCGCAAACGTTGCATACGAAGATACTATTGTGGTAAATGGTAACTTTGCAAACAGCTATGATTTGAACAGAATAGAACTGGATGGTAACGCAAATGTTGCACCGCAAGACTCCAGTGTAACAGATGTGTATTTTAAACCTGACGGTACTAGAATGTATGTCGCAGGTGACGTGTCGGACAGTGTCTACGAGTATCAACTAACAACTCCGTGGGAAGTTACCACAGCAAGCAACATTGCAGTACAAAGTGTAAGCACAGAAGATACCAGTGTACAAGGTTTATTCTTTAGAGAAGACGGATCTCGTATGTACACTGTTGGGGATGCAAACAACACTGTATACGAGTATAGACTCGCTACACCTTGGAGCGTAAACACAGCCGCTAATATTAGTGCCGTGAGCATCAACAGTCAGGAAACCAGTGCAACCAGTGTTGAGTTCAGTACAGATGGTACAAGGATGTATGTGTTGGGTACAGCAAACGACACAGTGTTTGAATACGAACTTAGTATTCCGTGGTTAGCAAGTAGTGCGACTTACAGTACACGAAGCAAGAGTGTAGCCAGTGAAGAGAATACTCCAACAGGTATGCGTTTCAGAGAAGACGGCAAAGAATTGTTTGTAACTGGACAACAGTACAACAAAGTATGGAGTTACACACTGTCAACTGCATGGGATATATCGACTGCTACACTTAATAATTCAGCAGATTTGGATGCAACCAATCCGACTGGTATGTACATGAGACACGATGGTACACGATTGTTTGTGGCAGATGATGCAGGCAATTATGTACAACAATATGATTTCAACAGCAATGGCATCACACAGATAGATGGTAACTTGTATATTACAAGTGGCAACGTTATATTCTACAACAACACAGCATACCTAGCAACCAATGCTAATGTAAGTTCTGAAAGTGTGTTTGACTTTACACGCTTTACTGAAATTAATAGTGGTAATGTATTGCTTAGTGCCGCAGACAGAATAACCAGCTACTATGTACCAAGTTATGGCAGACCTAGTAAAGATATCAATCAGTTGATGTTTGGCGCAGGGTACCCGGGCAATAAAGTACAGGGCATGGACTTTGGCGCAAACAGTTTCACTTTAACCAGTGATGTGATTGGATTTAATTATACAGGACACAAAATTACCAGTGCAAACACACAGCAAGTAGATTTTATTGATCGTGGCTTTAACCTAAATGATCCTATTAGAATTGAAGGCATGTACGAAACCTTTAATTTTGAAAACAATGCAACATTCAAAGTAGTAAGCGTGTCACGTGATGAGATGATGCTGAGTGGACAGCCAATTGAAAGTGTTGTTACGTTATCGTTAGGTAGTAGCATAAGTGCCAACGAAGGCGACTATATTACACAATCCAACTCAACTGCAAACGCAAGAGTGTTGAACAACTACACTAGTACAACAGAAATTGCAGTTATACAGGAAAAGCAAGGCTGGTTAGAACTGGACGCTAATGTTGTGAGTGTTAACGGTGTTGCAACTACTGCTAATGTTATGGACGTATTAAGCTCTGGTACAGGTAATATTAAGATCAGTAACTTGTACATTGACGATATACTTGACAGTAACATCGCAAGTTTTTACACAGACACAGCATTAGGAACTAGACCAGAAGATATAAACATTGTTGGTGGTTTCTTCCTTGATGCTTACAATAGTCATGCACCAGAAGAATTGATCCCGGGCAGAATGTATGACACACTTGAAATGCGTGTGTTTACCAACACTGCTTCAAACACTGCAAGTTATGGCTTTAGAGTGTTTGAGCCAATGGATCGTACCAGAGAATATTACAGAATAAGCGCAAACAGTACAACAGCACTTAGTGCTAACTTAGCACTTGATGATGTAAACATGTTTGTTGACAATGCTGCCAAGTTGCCAGACCCTGGAACAGGAGTCGGTGGTGCGCCAGGCGAAGTATTCATTAACGGCGAATTGATTTACTACTATCAGAAATATGACGAAGCCAAAATACTCACTGCTGATGTTTGGACAGCCAACACAGAGTTTGACACAGACAGTTTGATTACATTCAACAGTAATGTTTATCTAGTTCTAGGTAATGTATATGCTAACACAACTGCGTACATTGACAGTACCAGCATCAAGCAGGTTTACTTAAATTCTCTATCACAATTACGTAGAGGTGTTGATGGAACAGGCGCAAACACACATACCATAGACGATCGTGTAGTTGATAGCTCATTGGCACAACAGTTACCAAACACAGCAATAACATCAACCAGTACACTAACTGGTGAAAAGAAAGTGGCTGCCAACGTTACGTGGCGTGTAGGGTTGAACAACACCATTAGTGCTAACATCGGTGATTACATGACAATGACATCACCTACAGCAAACGTTAGAATACTTGAAACTGTAGCAAATGCTAATGTGGTTGCTGTGGACTTTGTCGATGGTAACCTTAGAATTGCAAATGCCAATGTAAGTATCAACGGTACTACAACCACAGCCAATGTTACTACACTTAACATACTAGGCGAAGTACTCAGCACTGGAAATGTTAGTGTAACAGGCAAGACAATTAAACAAGACTACTTGTGGAAAGCATACGGAACTGGCGATACACTAGATTCCAGCACTACTGAGTGGGCTGAATACATTAA
>Ga0307488_10001825_pt1 | contig 17909 bp, 16 predicted proteins | sample SB02metaG_FD_202248 | JGI IMG/M metagenome (GOLD analysis project Ga0307488, IMG submission 202248) | Sea-ice brine microbial communities from Beaufort Sea near Barrow, Alaska, United States - SB 0.2 | ecosystem: Environmental > Aquatic > Marine > Coastal | place: USA: Alaska | collected... | reverse complement strand
ATCATTCAAGAAAGATTTGTCTTTGACGGTTTTTATTTTCCTGATTTCCATCACGATAAACTTGGACAAGGTTACTATAGTCAATTTCGATATAAAACAAGCAATAGCCTGACTTTATTAGCTCGATACGAGCGATTTTATGCCGATAAAGACAATAGAATGGGTGATGGTTTAGAAGAGGCCTCGGGGGGACTTTTACCAAGCTATTCGGGGTATCAACATGATATTACTTTAGGGTTTTCTTATGATTTGGCTGAAAAGTTCCGTCTGCAATTTGAATATCACCATATTGAAGGTATTGCCCGATTAACGCCTGTAGTGCTTCCTAACTTAGCGATAAATAATAGTAAATACTGGAATTTATGGGCCATTCAATTAATGTACTGGTTTTAGATGAGGCAAGCGTAATGATAAGTAGAAACTTTATTAGTGTACCGACTAAATTAATTGTATTAATTGTATTAACTCTTTTCTTTATTAGTGCTGGCTTTTCAGTAATGTCATTGGATAGGTTGCAAGACGAGGTTCAAAGTTTTCGACAAAACAGCTTAATCCAAGGCCAGTCAGAATTAAATGTGCAGAATGGACTTTTACGATCAAAGTTAACGGGCTGGTTAGAATTATATACTGAAATTATTGAGCTAAAGGAACAAGATAATTTTGATGCATTAATTAAAGGATTAAATCAACAATTTGCTCAGTTACAGCTAAACCTTAATGTCGAGAATCTTTGGTTAGTAAATAATGAGCTTCAGCCTCTTTTTTCTACAACAGCGATGGCAGACTATATTATAAAAAATGCGACCAAGGCATTACTTGAAGAAGAACCTCAGGATGCGTACTATTGTCTGGAGAGTTGTCAGCAATTGATCAGTCTTCCGGTAATGAATAACAAGGGAGAGATTGCCATTGTTGTCATAAGTGCTTCTCTCGTCGACACCCTATATGCGCTTAATCGCGATCTAAAGGCTGATGTTGCTATTGTCAGTTTTGATGGTTTTATCGGTACTGAGTTAAACAGTGCCACTATTATCTCTGCTTTTCAGCCAAGGTTACTTGAGAATATTTTTTACGCCTCATCAACGTCTCTGTTTGTTGAGGAAGTTAAAGCAAATGGTCTTAAATTTGATTTTGATTCATCCCATTATTTATTAAATCTAATCCCCTTAGTTAACAATCAACGCCACTATTATTTAGCGATAGTTGATGATATTACCTCGTTTCAAGTTGCCAATGATGGTTATCGTCAGCGGTTTTTTATTTGGGTTATTATCCTTTTATATCTCTTATCAGTATTGGTTTATTTACTTGCTAGCCCATTTACCCAAAGGTTATTAATATTATCTAATGCACTGCCTTTGTTAGCAAAAAAAGAATTTGCCCAATTTCGTCAAATCAAGCTTTACCAGCCAAGCCTTTTTCGTGACGAACTAGATGTGCTAACGGATGCTACCATTACATTAAGTCTTGAGCTTGAGCAACTCAATCTAGCCGTTAATCAGAAAACTAAAGCTTTAGAACATATGGCCATGTACGACCGACTAACCGGGTTACCCAACCGTCATCAGCTTAATGAGCATCTGGGTAACTTAATTACAGGGCTAAAGTCAGATAAAAAAGGCATAGCGGTTTTATTTTTAGATCTTGATGACTTTAAAAAAGTCAATGATAGCTATGGTCATAGTGAAGGCGACCAATTATTGCTTGTTGTTGCTCATCGTCTGCTCTTCAATAAAAATATTAATTTTATCTGCCACTTTGGTGCTGATGAATTTGTGATGATATTAAGCGAACTAACCTCATCAGGTGAGGCTGAAGCTGTCGCAAAGCAAATAGTAAAACAATTTAGAGAGCCGATTAAATTACCTTCAATCGCTTTCTATGTGCCTGTCAGTATTGGTATTGTTTACAGTGAGGATGAAACTGCTGGTGTGGATCAGTTAATTAGTCGTGCTGATATTGCGATGTATCAAGCAAAAGACAATGGTGGCGATCAATACCAAGTTTACTATGAGGTTCTCTATCAAAAAATTGCACATCGAGTGATATTAGAAGCAGACGTTAGGAAAGGATTGACCGAAAAACAATTCAGTGTGAGCTTACAACCTCAATTTTACCCAATAAGTAAAAAAATATACGGTTTTGAAGCTTTGTTACGCTGGAATCATCCTGAACGTGGCCTACTGTCACCTGATGATTTTATTTCTGCGCTAAAAAGCTCAGCCAATATGATCCTTTTAGGGTATTGGGTTATTCGTCGTTGTTTTGAATTGTTCGTTGCTATTCGTACAAAAGGTCTGAAGGATGCTCATATAGCTATTAACTTATCATCAATAGAATTTACCGATCCGGGGCTAATTGAATATTTCCACGAATTATTAGTTGAATTTGATTTGCAAGCTGAGCATTTTCAATTAGAAATAACAGAATCAGTATTAATAAAAAACTTAGTACAGGCAGGTGAAATAATGAACAGATTAAAAAGTATGGGTTTTACTTTAGCGATTGATGATTTTGGCACGGGCTATGCCTCGTTATCATATTTAAAGAAAATACCTGTTGATATCATTAAACTAGATAAATGTCTGGTTATTGATATGGAAGACAACTTAGACGATTATGACATTGTTATGTCGACTATTGCCATGGTGAACAAGCTAGGACTGACAGTCATCGCTTGTGGTGTCGAAAGCCATCAGCAATTACTTAATTTAACTGAAAGTAACTGTGATGTTGTTCAAGGGAATTATTTGTTTAAGCCCGTTCATGAAGATGCAGTAGTAAGCTTTATTGATGAATATATCTTTGAGGGTAATTTTGTCAGTTAAGAGGAGATCTTGACTATTACGGCAATAGTCAAGGTCTACTGATATAAATAAAGCCCCGAAAACGTTAAAATATTGCCCTAATATGTTGAGTAAATGCTTCCGCTTCCATAAAACCGGTGACTCTATGATTACTCAATTCATTACCGGTTAAGTCAAAAAATATAATAGACGGTAAACCAAACACTTCAAAGTGTTCCATCAACTCTATACTGCCTGTTGAGCTTGTCTCGGTTAAATCAATTTGTAACCAAGTGGTGTTAGCCAGTGCTTGTTGAACTTCAGGTTGACTAAAGGTATGTTCCTCAAATTCTTTACAAGCAATACACCAGTCGGCGTACAAATCAACCATCACGGTTTTACCTTGACTGTTTGCCTTTACTATCGCTTTATTGAGCTCTTGTAGGTTAGCAATCTTTTTAAAGCTCGATTGATGTTCAATCGTTAATGGCAGGTTTGATGGTATCGCTGTTGGTGAGATGAGCTGGTAGGCCTGTTGTGCGCCAATAAAAAGCATAAGAAAGATTAATAATGAGCGGAGACCAAACCAAAAACCTTTACTTTTTGACTCACTAGCATTTTGATTAGCGACATAAAAGTAGCTTGCGGTGGCTAACGTTAATAATACCCATAAAGCGTCAATGATAACGGTGGGAATAATACGTTCAAGTAAAAATATCGGCACGGCGAGTAATAGCAGGCCAAATATATTTTTAATGATATTCATCCAAGCACCTGCTTTAGGTAATAGTTTGCCACCTGAGCTACCTAAAATTAATAAGGGTATGCCCATACCTAAGCTCAAAGCGTATAGCGCAGATGCCCCCAGTACGACATCTCCTGTTTGTGAAATATAGAGTAATGCACCGGTCAATGGCGCTGTGGTACACGGTGATGCCACTAAACCTGAGATAACTCCCATCATAACAACACCTGCAATAGAACCGCCTTTTTGTTGATTGCTTAAGTTATTAAGTTTATTTTGCCAGCTAGCAGGCAGCGCTAGATTGAAAAAACCAAACATAGAGAAGGCTAAAAAGATAAATAAAACACTCAGGACAATTAATACGATTGGGTGTTGAAACATTGCTTGGAACTGAGCTCCCGCTAGCGCCACTACAATACCTAAAATTGTATAGGTTATCGCCATACCTTGAACATAGAAAAAAGACAGCGTAAAAGCGTGTTTAGTTGTTAATACTTTATTTTTTGCTTGTCCGACAATTATTCCCGTTAAAATGGGATACATCGGGAAGACACAAGGGGTAAAAGAAAGCAGTAAGCCGCCAGCAAAAAAGGCTAAAAGGGTGAGTAATAAACTGTCTTGTTTTAGCATGTCTGCTAATTGATTCTGTTCACTGACAGCGGCGGGGGGGGGTTGAGAACTATCCGAATTGCCACTAATAGCCGATAAAACCCCTTGTTGACTAGCGGTGCTTGAGGTTTTATTTAACGTGATAACCTTGCTTGTCGGTGGGTAGCATAATCCCTTTTTGGCACAGCCTTGATAACGAATATTAACTGTTGCATTGCCCGTAGTTTGGTTAAAATCTATGGTGAAAAACAACGCCCCGGTATAAATTTCTTGAAGACCAAAGAATTCATCTTCATGGCTTTCACCACTGGGCAGGTTAATCGCACTAATGGTTACACCATCACCGGTGACTTTAAATTGTTTACGGTATAAATAGTAACCGTCAGCAATATGAAAATTTACTTCAAGTTGCTTATCTTTTTGATAAAAATCAAAAGAAAAAGCTTCATCAACCGTTAAAAACTCATTGTCACTTTCAAATAGTGAGCGCGAGGAGGTATCAAAAATCGATTGTTGAGCGTTAGCGGTATGATCAACTAATGAAAAATTGGCGACTATAATAATCAATAATAATAAAAAAACAGGAACTAGCTTATTCATACGTTATTTTAACGACTCAGTTATCCAGGTTAAATAATATTAGTCATCTTGCCGGATGTTCAGGATGACTTTTTAAGAATAATGTAAAAGGGCACTTACATAACTCGTCGCTCTTTTTTAAATAATACTTTATTGATTGAACTTTAACAAAATCTTAACTGATGATCTTGATATTTTTCCATAAGGTGTCATTTGCTTGAAATAGACCATAATAACCCCATATATGTTTCATTAAAGTTATTTTAAATGTAGGGAAGTTGATGTTTCGCGTTTTGTTTTTATTTTTTGTTATTGTGCCCATTATTGAAATTACCGTTTTAATGCATGTTGGCCAATGGTTAGGAGCATGGCCAACAATTGCCATTGTTATTCTTTCCGCCTGGTTAGGGGCTAAATATGTCCGTCAGCAAGGTTTGGCTACCTTACAATCGGTTCAAGTAAAAATGGCACAAGGTGAAATGCCTTCCGGTGAGATTATTACTGGTGTTATGCTACTTATTGCCGGTGTTTTATTGGTAACACCGGGTTTTGTTACCGATATTTTTGGCTTGTCTTTGTTGGTGCCAGCAATGCGCTCAGGTTTGATTAAAGCGGTGCAACAACATTTAGTTGTTGGTCAAAGGGCACCATCAAATACCAGTTTTTATTCCTCTGAACAAGACGCAGTGAATAATTCATCAACAGCTGAATCAGTAAATTCTGTGGCAAAAGATCACAAAGGAGAAACCCTTGAAGGTGAGTTTGAGCGAAAAGATTAACTAGATGAATAAAAAACTTGTTAAGTAATAATTAACCCCCATATTTAATTGCAACAAATTAAATTTAAATTAACACTCTCAGGAGAGCATAAATGAGTATTCGTCCACTACACGATCGTGTGATTATTAAACGAAAAAAAGCAGAGTCGAAGTCTGCTGGCGGTATTGTATTAACAGGAAGTGCTGCAGAAAAATCAACACGCGGTGAAGTGATTGCTGTAGGTAATGGTCGTATTTTAGAAAACGGTGAAGTACGTCCGTTAGATGTAAAAATTGGCGATAACGTTATCTTTAGTGAAGGTTATGGCGTAAAAACTGAAAAAATTGACGGTGAAGAAGTATTAATTCTTTCTGAAGCTGACATTCTGGCGATTGTTGAGTAATTCACTTTTTAACTAACTGAAATTAAGTTGGATGTTGAGCTAGGCTCCATCCAAACTACAAATTTATAGGAAAATATAATGGCTGCAAAAGACGTATTATTTGGTAATGACGCACGAGCAAAAATGTTACGTGGCGTAAATGTATTAGCGGACGCGGTAAAAGTCACGTTAGGTCCTAAAGGTCGTAATGTTGTTTTAGACAAATCCTTTGGTGGTCCAACAATCACTAAAGATGGTGTTACCGTTGCAAAAGAGATCGAATTAGCAGATAAATTCGAAAACATGGGCGCACAAATGGTCAAAGAAGTTGCGTCTAAAGCCAATGATGAAGCCGGTGATGGAACAACTACTGCAACAGTATTAGCACAAGCTATTGTCAATGAAGGCTTAAAATCTATTGCTGCTGGTATGAATCCAATGGATATTAAACGGGGTATTGATAAAGCTGTTATTGCTGCTGTTGCCGCGTTAAAAGATTTATCTCAAGAATGTACTGATAATAAAGCGATTGAGCAAGTCGGTACTATCTCAGCCAACTCTGACGAAACTGTAGGTAAAATTATTGCTACAGCCATGGAGAAAGTGGGCACTGAGGGCGTTATTACCGTTGAAGAAGGTCAAGCGTTAACGGATGAGTTAGATGTTGTTGAAGGTATGCAGTTCGACCGTGGTTATTTATCGCCTTATTTTATCAATAATCAAGAAAGTGGTAGCGTTGAATTAGAAAGCCCATTTATTCTTTTAGTGGATAAAAAAGTATCCAATATTCGTGAATTATTAACAACTTTAGAAGGTGTTGCTAAAGCCGGTAAGCCGCTACTCATTATTGCTGAAGATGTTGAAGGTGAAGCATTAGCCACTCTAGTAGTTAACAATATGCGTGGTATTGTTAAAGTTGCGGCTGTTAAAGCGCCTGGATTTGGTGACCGTCGTAAAGCTATGTTACAAGATGTTGCCACATTAACGGGTGGTACGGTTATTTCTGAAGAAATTGGTATGGAGCTTGAAAAAGCAACATTAGAAGACTTAGGTCAAGCAAAACGTGTCGTTATCACTAAAGATGCCACCATTATTATTGATGGTATTGGTGAAGATGCCGATATTCAAGCTCGTGTATCACAAATTCGTGGTCAAATTGAAGACTCTTCTTCAGACTACGACAAAGAAAAATTACAAGAACGTTTAGCTAAATTAGCGGGCGGTGTTGCGGTTATCAAAATTGGTGCAGCAACAGAAATTGAAATGAAAGAGAAAAAAGCCCGTGTTGAAGATGCATTACATGCGACACGTGCAGCAGTTGAAGAAGGTGTTGTTGCTGGTGGTGGTGTTGCACTCGTTCGTGCCGCTGAAGCAATAAAAGATTTAGAAGGGGCTAATGAAGATCAAACGCACGGTATTAATGTTGCGATTCGAGCAATGGAAGCCCCACTTCGTCAAATAGTTAATAACTGTGGTGACGAGTCTTCAGTCGTATTAAATGAAGTGCGTAATGGTAAAGGTAACTATGGTTACAATGCCGGTAATAGCACGTATGGTGATATGCTTGAAATGGGTATTTTAGACCCAACTAAAGTGACACGCAGTGCGTTACAGTTTGCCGCGTCTGTTGCCGGTTTAATGCTAACAACTGAAGCAATGATTACTGATTCACCACAAGAAAGTTCAGCTCCTGCTATGCCTGATATGGGCGGAATGGGCGGAATGGGCGGCATGATGTAACAGCGACTCTCGCTATTACCTCTTGATTAATAAGGGTCTATTTATACTTTTACAGAGAAATTTGTACCGGTATACATAGACCCTTTTGTTATCCCTCCACATCACCATATCCGTCATTCAGTATCAAACTCAACTGTATCCTGCTAAAAAACTTATATACCCTCTCACACATTCAGATAACTAATTCGTTACCTATGATTTTAAGTGTCTGCTATTCCATGATAGATATATAAACGAGAGACATAGGTTTGAGTTAAATCACTGCTATATTTTGATACGTAGACTATCAAATATATCTTCGCATCATAAATCGATTCTTGACTCATACCTCATTTTTTCTAATTAGCTGCTGCGATAATGCGTTCAATCTGTTGCTTGGTACTTTTAATGGCTTTTTTAGTGCACTGACGAATCTCTGACAGATCAGAAGGGACGAATGGCGACATGTCTGACAGTCTTTGACATGACTCTTTAGCAACAATTTTGATACGTGCATTAAGCTTGGTGACATCTGAGGGATTGGTCAGGTCAAGATCGTCGATATTGACATACCGCTTGAGTTCTTTTTTGTCAGGCTTAAGTGTTGGGAGAACAATAGATGAGTTCTTGACTTCAATAGGCTCATATAAAGGTTGAATAACTAATTTTTCCAGTCCCTCTTGAGCAACAGCAATATGGGCTACAAAGAAAACTGAGGTGATAGCTAAAGCGATAGATGTCGTGCGATTTTCTGCGATAGAGTATTTCATATTGTTTCCCAAGTGTTTTAAAGATGTGAGGGTCGTTAAAGCGAAAGGATTTTCGTATTTCCTATTTGTACTTTAGACTAAAATAGCTGTCACTGATTTAGGTCAGTAATGTCCGACTTTCAAAGGTCGTACCTCTTTATTAGAGCTACTTTGGCACTTGTGTCTTGATGGTTGAAAGGGTTAGCAGATATGAGTCTGTTGAAAATAGCGGCATTGAAAAGTTTACTTTTGCAGCGAAGTCGTTCAATGAGTATGACGTTTTATCTCAATAAAAAGCCGTTGAATGATAAACATAGTCTACACCCTCTTGATCAGTGGCTATAAATTTAGGGTCAAGTTAAATGCCATTGGCTGAGAAAATGGTGGACGATTTATACTTTATTCTCCCTGCTCGTTTTACTTTTATGCTCTACAATAAAACATAGTTATGTGAATACCAAACCTAGGAATTTGATGTGCTATTTTATCGACTAAGAAAATCTTTTAACGAATTAAACTGGGGGGTTTTAATTATTGAAATGGTCATTCTTATCCTTGGGATTTCAATAAGTTTGCAGGTCAATGAATGGCAAAATCAACGTGATGACCGACAATTAGAACAAGAATATTTAGCACGTTTACATCTTGATTTTGGCGAAAGTGAAAAAGTGCTGAGAAAGGATATCGAACACTTAAGGAGTAGCGTTGAAAAGTTAGTGATTGGCATTAAACCGTTAAGTAAATCCTCATTAACCAAAGAAGATCACATTTTATTATTTGAAGCGGTTGGCCAATCAGCACTCATTGGCAGATTTGCTGTTATTTTTGGGACCATTGATGAGTTGAAAGATACCGGTAATATGCGTTTGTTAATTTCAAAAAAACTTCGAATTTCACTGGCAAACTTATATCAAAGCTATCAACAAATCATTCGTTTGTCTGAATTAAGAAATATATTAAGAGGGCAATCTTTTCCTATTTTGGTCAAACAACTCAAACCCAACAATGACAGCAGCGTTATTTGGGATGAGGAATTAGCCGAAAAAAACAAGAGAGCGTTATTTGGTGCGTTAACCGTTATTCTTCAGAACCTGAAAAACGATTTGTCTGATACAGAAAAGCTTGCTGAGCTTGTTGCCAAGATAAAGGACATTATTAAACAAGAACTTGAGAAAAGCTGAGTCACGTAAAGAATGTATGATTAAAGTGGCTGATATCCTATTTTCACACTACTAAAGTAGAAAACAATAATTTGTCACTGCAAGCTTTTCTTATAGGCGTTTTAATGAGAACCTAAATAAAAGTCACTATGGAGATAATCATGAATCAAATTTTTATATTACTATTTTCTTTTGCTTTATTAACGTCATCAGCAATTGCTGCAGACGTTGACATTAAATGGACTGAACCAGATAAATATACTGATATTAATGCAGGTGAAAACAATCGTGAAAATTTTAGAGAACAACTTTTTAATGATGTTGAAAAACACTTCATTAAGCTAGCGATTAAATTACCGGAGGGACAAAGGTTAACCATAGCGGTGACTAATGTCGATTTAGCCGGTACTACTTTACATGCCGGTTTCAACCGAATTCGTGTGATTAAAGAAATATACCCACCTCGGATGAAGTTTTCCTACCAATTGGTTGATGATGTTCAAGGTCTTGTTCTCGCAGGTAAAGCAAACCTGATAAATATGAATTTTATGATGAGCAGAACGCTAAGGTATCGATCGGATAGCTTAAGGCATGAAAAACGCATGCTAGATAAGTGGTTTACTCAAACATTTAAATCGATGGTAGACAATTAATAACTGCTGCAGGGTCAATTTTATATAACGTAAGAGGAACTTCTGCTCCTCTTAGCGGTAAGTATATCAATTAGCGATGCTTTGCTCAAAATTAGCTAATATCGTAAATAATTGCTCAATTTTTTTGACTATAGCTACCAATAACTCTTGAGTTTGGCTTTGTTGCCACTGTAATAAATCATCAGCCACTTCTTCAACATACGGCTGAAAAGTATTGGCAGAGCACCTAAAACCAGACTCTTTTGTAAAAATACGATCAAAGCCTGCTTTCTTCGTTTCTCTTAGATCAGCTAAAGTTGCATCGGCACTGAGTGATTTTTTTAAAATAATTGAAATATTGTCGATCAGTTGTTGGTTAATTTTTTGTGTCATCAGAATTCACATTTAAGCTAAGTGAGTTATATTATGCCAAATTAATCGGAGTTTTGTTAGCTTCACCCGCTATTTCACGCACTAATTTTGGCATTAAAAATCCGGGTAGTACTGTCATCAGCTCTTTTACGATATTAACAGCCTGTTGCTCATTAACATCAAAATGCGCGGCACCTTGGACTTGATCAAACATATGTAAATAATAGGGTTGAATACCAGTATCAAATAGTTTCTCACTTAGCTCTGCTAAAATATCAACGTGATCATTGATCCCTTTGAGTAAGACACTTTGATTAAACAAGGGGATCCTGGCTTCTCTTAGTGGCTCTAATGCGTTAGCCAGTGTCGTGTCTATTTCATTACCGTGGTTAATATGCAGTACCATGGTGGCTTTTAAGCGGGTATTTTTGAGTAATGCCACCAAGGTAGGCGTTATTCTGGTAGGAATAACAACCGGCAAGCGGGTATGTATTCTTAAGCGCTTAACATGAGATATTTTTTCAATTTTATCTATTAACCAAGTTAAGTGGTCGTCATTGGCCATTAAAGGATCACCACCACTAAAAATAACTTCTGTGATTTCTTTGTTTTTTTCAATATAGTCAAGCGCATACTGCCAACGTGCCTTATTTGGACTATTGTCAGCGTAAGGGAAATGACGTCGAAAACAGTAGCGACAATTTATCGCACAACCGGCTTTGACGATCAATAAAACTCTATGTTTGTACTTATGTAGTAACCCTTCTACTTTACCTTCATGCTCTGCTAATGGGTCAGTAACAAACCCTGGGGAGATTAAAAACTCATCGGATAAGGGCATCACTTGTTTTAATAGCGGGTCGTTAATATTTCCTTTTTTCATCTTTTCAAGAAAAGGTCGAGGTACTCTTACTGGAAATAATTTACGGGCTTTAAAGTGCTGTACATATTCTTTTGGCTCAATGTTTAACATTTCTAACAGTTTTTTGGGATCTGTGACCACATTTGCCAATTCTTTTTGCCAACTAATGTGCCTTTCATCGTCAATATGGGTTATTATTTGCGGAATTTCTAATTTCAATTTAACTCCCTGTGTTATCTGTTTTTTATTTTGTATTGATAGCTAATTAGCAGGTGAACCTACGTTAGGTAAGAGAATAAACTATTATGGCGACTTTCAGTACAAATCAATTTAAAGCAGGCCTCAAAATAATGCTTGATGGCGAACCTTGTAACATTCTTGAGAATGAACTGGTTAAACCGGGCAAAGGGCAAGCATTCAGCCGAGTAAAAATCCGAAAGCTTGTTTCAGGTAAAGTGTTAGAGAAAACCTTTAAATCGGGTGAGTCTGTTGAAGGCGCTGATGTAATGGAGGTAGACCTCGCTTATTTATATTCCGATGGTGAGTTTTGGCACTTTATGAACAACGAGACCTTTGAACAGCTAGGTGCGGATGAAAAAGCGGTTAGTGATCATGTTAAATGGTTAGTTGAAGGTGATATCTCTACCATTACTTTGTGGAATGGTACGCCAATTGCCATATTACCGCCTAATTTTGTTGAAATTGATGTAACTGAGACCGATCCTGGCTTAAAAGGTGATACTGCCGGTACGGGTGGTAAACCAGCAACACTGGCAACTGGCGCGGTTATTCGTGTACCTTTGTTTGTCCAAATAGGCGAAAAAGTGAGAATTGACACCCGCAGTGGCGAATATGTATCACGTGCCTCAAAAGCACAGTAAAAAATTGTGAAAATACATAGATGAACTTAAGTTCATTGGCTAGTCAGCGTTATTTTAGTGTAACGCCAATATAAAAAACCTCAAATTTATACAATTTGAGGTTTTTTTTATATTAAATTTTCGGTTTAAACTAGTGTATTAGGTGTTCATTAAAGTAATTAGTCATCATGGTTTTGAGATGTAAAGTTGTGCCTTTGCCTTCTCGCAAACTATGGCTTCGGTTTGGATAAGACATAAAATCAAATTGTTTATTATGTTTAACTAATTCATTAATTAAACGCTCAGTACCTTGGTAATGAACATTGTCATCGCCGGTACCATGTATTAGTAATAAGTTACCTTCAAGGTTTTTAGCGTGAGTAATAGGAGAACCTTGTTTATAGCCTTCTGCAAAATCAGTCAATAAACCTGAATAACGCTCTTGATAAATACTGTCGTATAAACGCTGATCAGCTACCGGTGCCAGCGAAATACCAACCTTGTACTGTTCAGGGTATCTAAATAACATATTTAACGTCATAGAGCCGCCACCAGAGTGTCCCCAAATGGCAATGTTGTCAGTATCGATGTAATCCCAACGTTCACTCATCGCTTTTAATGCATCAGACTGATCACGTGATGATAGCACTCCTACCGCACCATAAATTGATTTACGCCATGCTTTGCCTTTAGGTGCTTTAGTTCCGCGGTTGTCAATTGAGGCAATAATATAGCCTTGCGCTGTTAACATTTGGTCCCACAAATAAGCACTGCCGCGCCATCTATCTTGAACTGTTTGCTTCCATGGTTCGCCATAAACATAAAATATTACCGGATATTTCTTATTTGCGTCAAAATTAGCCGGGCGTATAATATAACCGTCAAGTACAAAGCCATCTTGAGCGGTTATTTGGAAAAACTCAGTTTTTGCTTGAGTGATAGTAGTTAGCTTTTGATTTAAATCATGGTTATCCATTAAAACGTGCTTCACTTTATGATCTTGAACCTGTACTAAACGTTTTTGTGTCGGTTGTTCGGTACTAGAAAATGAGTGAATTGCCCATTGACCATCATCAGACATTTGATAACGATTAAAACCATTAAACTCGTCACTTGTAACTCGTTGGTTAAGTAAGCTACCGTCAAGTTTACTTCGGTATAAGTAACGCTGAGCAATATTTTCAGGAGAAGCGATGAAGTATAACCAGCCATTTTTTTCATCAATAGTTTTTATTGCGGTAATGTCGAATGGTCCATTGGTTAAGTTAACGGCAGAACTCCCATCACGAGAGATACGATAAAGATGACGCCAGCCACTTCGCTCACTTGTCCAAATAAAGCTCTTACCATTATCTAACCATGTTGCATTATCAAAATAGTCGAGGAAGGTGGCTTCTTGTTCGGTCATTACTTTACTGACTTTACCATCACTCGCGTTACTTAAATAAAGGTAGTTGGTATCTTGTTTACGGTTGACGTGCTGAACAAGTATTTGTTCAGAGTTACCAGACCAATTCATTCGTGGAATATACATGTTCCGTGAATTGTTCGGGATTTTTGTCCAAACCGTTTGTTGACTATTTAAGTGAACAATACCTATTCGGGCGAGCGCATTAATTTCACCCACTTTTGGATAAGGAAACTTGGTGATGGTTGGGTATAAAGCATCAGTGTTATTGATCATGATAAAGTCTTTACTGGCACTGGTGTCAAGTTGCCAATAAGCAATTTTTTCACCATCTGGACTCCAACGAAAACCATCTTTTATACTGAATTCTTCTTCATATACCCAATCAAATAAGCCATTAATAATACCATTGCCGGCATCATTGGTTAATTGAACTATTGTGTTATTACTCAGGTGTTCGACAAAGATATTGTCATGTGCAACATAGGCGATTTTGCTAGCATCAGGTGAGAATTTAGCAAACATTAAGCTGCTTTCTGCGACTTTTTTGCCACCTAATTGTTGAAAGGAATTCGTATTGAGATCTAATAGCCAATAATCTCCACGGCTATTAGAGCGCCAAACCTTTTTGCTGTTCGTATAAATCAATAATTTTTGTCTATCTTCAGACCAAATATAGTTATTAATTTCAAGTGGTTTCTTACTACCTTTAGGGATTAATTGTGATGCATTGATTAATACTTTACGTGCTAAGGTTTCAGGATCGTAAACGACAATATCCTGACCTATACTGTTTTCTTTGCCATCTTTATCGGTTGTTGTAGCGATAGATTTTTCAAGAGCAGTGTAACCACTACCATCTTTTAACCATCGAATTTGGCCAATACTATCAGAGCTAAATTCATTATCTTGATAAATTTGTTTTAAGGTAAGTTGAGACTTATCGATACTTATTTTTGCTTGGCTGCTATTATTATTGTCTTTTTTGCTGTCGGTACTTTGGCAAGCAGTAACGGTTGCTGATAAAGTAACAACGACAAGCCAATAATTAAGTTGTTTATAATTCATAAAGATTCCATTTGTTTTAATTGTTCTTGTTATATTTCAGAAATTAACCATCGAATTATAAATTGTATACAATTATTAAACAACTAAAGTGAGATGTATGAACTGTTTGATGTGTTACTACCTTTCCCACTTTCTAAAGACAACACTTCTAGCCTATTACTTTTTGTCAATAGACGAGTTCATTAGTGGACAATAAAAATGTAAACTTAACGATGAAAATTATTTTGTTTCTTATTATGATTAAACATTGAAAATTGACTCTTTACCCCTTATTTATAAAGCTCACCTAGCTTGAGGTTCCGTTATGCAATACGCACTAGAAATTTCCCATTTAGAAAAAGTTTATAAAGGCGGCTTTCATGCCTTAAAAGGCATTGACCTCAAAGTTGAACAAGGTGACTTTTTTGCTTTACTCGGCCCAAATGGTGCAGGAAAGTCTACGGCTATTGGTATTATCACTTCTCTTGTTAATAAAACCAAAGGGCAGGTCAAAGTTTTTGGTCATGATATTGATAAGGAGCTTGAACAAGCAAAAACCTATCTGGGTTTAGTACCTCAAGAATTTAACTTTAACCAGTTTGAGTCATTATTAACTATTTTAATCAATCAAGCGGGTTATTATGGCGTTAATCGAAAAATTGCCTTAGAACGAGCCGAAAAGCAACTTAAGCAGTTGGAATTATGGGATAAACGCAATGATAGCGCGAGAATGCTATCCGGTGGAATGAAGCGTCGTTTGATGATTGCCAGAGCGTTAATGCATAATCCACAAGTACTCATTTTAGATGAGCCAACTGCCGGTGTTGATATTGAATTGCGCCGCGCAATGTGGGATTTTTTGCGGGAGCTAAATCAACAAGGTATTACGATTATCTTAACGACTCATTATTTAGAAGAAGCCGAAATGCTTTGCCGCAACATCGCTATTATTGATAATGGTCGGATTGTCGAAAATACTAATATGAAATCTTTATTAGCCACACTGGATGTAGAAACTATCATCTTAGATGTTAAAGCCGATGGTCCAAATGCCCAGCTTAAAGAATTTGTTGTCCGAGAAATTGATAGTCATACGTTAGAGGTCGATATTAGAAAAGACCAGACCCTTAATCAAGTGTTTGGTCAGTTAACTGAACAGGGCATTGAGGTGCTTAGTATGCGTAATAAAAGTAATCGATTAGAGGAGCTGTTTGTTCGTTTAGTTAATAAGGGCAGTCGCGCCGACGCTAATGCCGAAACAGTAGGAGCAACCTAATATGCAATCAGCCGTTAACCGTATCGCTTTAAAAAGTATTTTACACAAAGAAGTACATCGGTTTACCCGTATTTGGGTACAAACATTAGTACCACCTGCGATTACCATTAGTTTATATTTTGTTATATTTGGCTCTTTAATTGGTTCTCGTATTGGTGACATGGGTGGCATTGATTATATGTCATTTATTGTGCCGGGTTTGATTATGATGAGCGTTATTACCAATTCATATTCCAATGTTGCTTCCTCTTTTTTTAGCGCAAAGTGGCAACGAAATGTTGAAGAAATGTTGGTTGCCCCTGTCCCTAATTGGGTAATTGTTGCCGGTTATGTTGGTGGTGGCATGATCCGCGGTATGTTAGTCGGTTTAATTGTTACTGTCGTTTCATTGCTGTTTGTCGACCTGCAAATCCATAATATTTGGGTCATTATTGCGACGGTGTGCTTAACCTCTGCTGTTTTTGCTTTAGGAGGCTTAATTAATGCCATTTTTGCTAACAGTTTTGATGATATTTCTATTATTCCTACCTTTATTTTGACGCCATTAACCTATTTAGGAGGTGTTTTTTATTCTATCAGTTTACTCCCTGAATTTTGGCAAGGCGTCTCACAAGCCAATCCTATTGTTTATATGGTCAATGCGTTTCGTTACGGTTTTTTAGGTATTAGCGATGTCAGTTTAACTACCGCTTTTTTAGTGTTATTAACCTTTATCATTGTGCTTTACACCATTGCGATGACACTGATTAGTAAAGGTATAGGATTACGTAGCTAATGAATGAAGAGAATACAAAAAGTATTGGTGACTCAAAAATCATTGTCACTAATCAGACGGGGATTCATGAGAAACTGGGTGATATTGTTGAAAAGCATTTTTATCATCCGTTTCAAAAGCCCTATCAAAAGCACACAGAAAAAGCGTTTGATGATATTAATACGATTGTTCAAACGTTTTTGATTAATGACCCTCAAGGCGAAGTTATCTTAGACTCTTGCTGTGGTGTCGGACAGAGCACTCGGCTGTTGGCCCAACAAAACCCTAAAGCATTGGTTGTCGGTGTTGACAAGTCAGCGAGTCGTATCGAGCGTAATGTCGAGGGTTTTGATGTTTCTCCCGATGACCACACCAATAATTACCACCTTGTTCGAGCAGACCTCAATGACTTTTATCGTTTAGTTAAAGCGGCAAATTGGCCCGTAACTAAACATTACATTCTCTACCCTAATCCATGGCCAAAATCCAAACATCTACAACGCCGTTGGCATGGTAGTGCGGTTTTTCCAACGCTAATAGCTATTGGTGAGCAATTGGTACTCAGGAGTAATTGGCTTTTGTATTTAGAAGAATTTCAATTTGCGGCTGACATTGCTGGCTTACAAGGAGAGATTAGCCAAGTTGGTAATAATCAGCCATTAACGCCGTTTGAAGCTAAATATCAAGCCAGTGGCCAACTATGTTGGCAATTACAGGTATTTCCGGCAACCTACACCAGTCAATCTATAACTTAATCAACACTGATTGACGCTAACCCTACACTCACTTGAAGGTTATCAATTAGCCGCGCTTTGCCACAAAATGCAGACACTAATATGACTAACTCGGTATCATTAACTGTCGCGGGTGCTAAAGTGTAAGCATGGCAAAAGCTAATATAATCAGTGTTTAATCCTGCTTGGTTTATTTTTTCACTTGCTTGTTTGCACAGTTGGCTATAATTATTATTGGTGCGAACTTGCTCAGATAACCACTGTAGTGTTTTATAAAGAATAGGGGCTGCGGCTCGCTGTTCAGCTGTTAGATAGCCATTGCGTGAACTCATTGCCAGACCAGACTTCTCTCGAATAATCTCTACCGGTATTATTTCAACAGGCATGGATAAATCATCAACCATGGTTTGAATAATTTGTAACTGTTGATAATCTTTTGAGCCAAAGCAGGAGATATCCGGTTGAACTAAATTGAA
>Ga0307488_10001824_pt1 | contig 17909 bp, 21 predicted proteins | sample SB02metaG_FD_202248 | JGI IMG/M metagenome (GOLD analysis project Ga0307488, IMG submission 202248) | Sea-ice brine microbial communities from Beaufort Sea near Barrow, Alaska, United States - SB 0.2 | ecosystem: Environmental > Aquatic > Marine > Coastal | place: USA: Alaska | collected... | reverse complement strand
CAAACATTTGGCAACAAAAAATAAGATTTCTTTATAATTCAATTGCTTCTCTTTTTTCTTTAAATATTATCTGGTAGTGGCTGGGTCTTGATTAAAAAGATTTTTTTTTCTCTTTTAATTTTTCTAGTTTAAATTTATCTCTTACAGACTTTGTTATGGGGAAGATCTAATTAGAAAGCGTACCAAAAACTTTTACTCTTTCTGTTTTGGTTAGCTTGTCTTGGTTTATACGCAAATCATTCAATACTTTTTCATAGCGCATTTCCATCTTTTCTTTAATGGAAGTCTCTTCTTTTTTAGCAGGTACTTTTTTAAGCTTTTTCCCTGCTTTCTTTGGAGATCTTGGATCGAATGGCATGTGTGTTAAAATGAGATGCTAAACTAAAGGTTATCAAAAAAGTTTACTTTTTTAGCAACCAACTGCTAGACTGTATTTTATCACCCAATCCATCAACTAGAGTGATTCCCATTTGATCACAAATAGTCATTTCTGGAATGGTATTATTATTTTGATCGCCACCATTTGCGAAGCTTAATTCATATTCATTACCAAAATCTAAAGCAATTCTCTCAATGGTTTTGCAAACAGTTCTGTCTTGATCGATTGATAAAACACAATGATCTACCGACTTTATATTAGAGACAATAAAGACACGCTCCGCTTCTTGCTGAAATTCTTTTGACCCTTTTAATTCTCTTTGATGATCACTATTTACGATTACAAACAATTCATCTGCCAATGCTTTCGCATTGTTAAAATACTCTATATGTCCTTTGTGTATTGGGTTAAAATACCCTGAAATAATCATTCCTTTTTTCTTACTCATATTATATACTTTATTTATCTTCCAAAATCATCTTGCACTCTAATAATATCCTCTTCATCTGAAGGGTGGTTAGCATCGGTATGTTGCCAAATTTCTGCTATAACTGAAGTTTCGTCTAAACCAATTAAACGGTGGCGTTCTCCTTGTTTTAAAATGATTTGATCCCCTTCGTTATATTCTTTCATCTCATTTTCTTCATCAGAATCACTTCTAATGATTCCTGCACTGCCTTTGTATATCTGCCAAATTTCAGCACGTCTGTTATGGTATTGCCAAGACAAGCGAGCATTGGGTTTTACGATGAGAATTTTAGGACTTAATTTCCCTCCAATTTTTAGAGTATTCACGTCTAAACCTTCAAATAATTTATTAGAAAAATCTTGTGCTTGGCTTTCATCAATTACTAAAAACCCACCCCAAGGTCTCTCAAAATCATGAGAAACTACGAGGAATCCAAAAGATTCTATATCTTTTTTTATTTCTTGATACATCTTATTTATTGTACATTTTTTTATAATATTCTTGATACTCTCCTGAAGTTACTTTCTCCATCCATTCATTATTTTTAAGATACCAAGCTACCGTTTTTTCAATTCCTTCTTCAAATTGTAAAGAAGGTTCCCAGCCCAATTCATTCTTTAGTTTTGTAGAATCTATTGCGTATCGTAGATCATGTCCAGCTCTGTCTGTGACATAGGTGATGAGTTTATCAGAAGCACCTTCTTTCCTTCCTAATAATCGATCTACTGTTTTAATCATTACTTTTATTAAATCTATATTTTTCCATTCATTAAAGCCACCAATATTATAGGTGTCTCCTAGTTTTCCTTTATGAAAAATAACATCAATAGCTCTTGCATGATCGTTCACAAACAACCAATCTCTCACGTTTTCCCCTTTTCCATATACAGGAAGTGGTTTATTATTTACAATATTATTAATAAATAACGGAATGAGTTTTTCTGGAAACTGGTAGGAACCGTAATTATTGGAGCAATTAGATATTACTGTAGGCAGACCATAAGTGTCAGCAAAAGCCCTTACAAAATGATCTGAAGACGCTTTAGAAGCAGAATAGGGAGAATGAGGATCATAGGCTGTTTCTTCTCTAAAGAATCCTTCTTCACCCAATGAACCATAAACTTCATCGGTAGACACATGATAAAATAATTTACCTGTAAAATTTCCACTCCAATGTACTTTTGCTGCTTGGAGTAAACTGAGTGTACCCATCACATTCGTCTGCGCAAAAGAAAATGGATCTTCAATTGAACGATCGACATGCGACTCAGCTGCTAAATGGATTACTGAGTCTATGCGATACTCTTCAAAAATTTGTGAGACTTTCTTTACATCACAAATATCACATTTTACAAAAGTGTAATTCTCTTTATCTTCAACATCTTTTAAATTCTCTAAATTACCTGCATAGGACAATACATCCATGTTTATTATGTGATATTCAGAATATTTGTTCACCAACAATCTCACCAAATGAGATCCTATAAATCCAGCACCACCTGTAACTAATATATTTTTCATAATTATTATAGTTTTTTAAAAAAGCATTCAATGTATATCTTGAATCTTAAAATTTATTTAAGTTTATTAAGTGATTGTTTATAATCAAAAACTTCGTTTGGGTAAGCTTTTAAATAACTTATCATAAATTTTACTGTTAGGATTAAAAATCACCCAAGCTGTAACAAATATAACCTTGAGATCTAAAAGAAATGATTTATTTTTTTGATACCAAATTTCTAATTCTCCTTTAAATGGATAAATTTTCTCTTTGTAAAATTCCCAAAGGTCTCCCCCATTATTTTTAACATCAGTTATTAATTTTTCTTCATCTCTAAATATGATAGAACCAATTCCTGTTAAGCCTGGTTTTACATTATAGATCACATTTTGAACTTTATCTGGATAGGATTGGAAACTAACTTTCATTACAGGTCTGGGTCCAACAACACTCATATAACCAAAAAAAATATTAAATAATTGAGGTAACTCATTAATTTTAGACTTCCTTAAAAAACCACCCATAGGAGTAATTCTTGGATCCTTATTTGTTGTCATTATACCTCCAGCCATATTTGCACTATCTTTAAGCATCGTAGCAAATTTCCAAATTAAAAATTTCTTATTTTTATACCCAACTCGCTCCTGCTTGTAAAAAACATACCCTTCACCTGTCAATTTCAGTCCAATAATTACTGGAATAAGTAGGGGACTTAAAATCACAATAGCTATTCCAGAAGTTAAGATGTCAAAAGTTCTTTTTAGTAGATAATACATTATTTACATTTTTTGGTCTAACGTTTTACCCGTTTCAATATGATTGAAATTTGGTAAAATTTTATTCATTATTTTTATAATATCTTCTTTATTATAGGATTCTCTTTTGAAAAGAGTTTCAATTTCTTCAATCGTAATTTCCATTTCAGAAAAGGAGGGCTTTAAAGAATTGGTAACAACCCCTATCGATTCGTAAAGATTAAAGTTTACTTCATCCGCGGCAGTATAAAACTCTTCATATAGCTTTTCTCCACTAGTATCTGTTTTGAAAAAATAAACTGGATATGAAGAGTTATGCGATAAATTTAAAGCTATTTCTTTGGCTTCTTTTTCACTTTTACAAAACTTAATATCTTTACCTAAATATTTAAAGAAATCTTCTGTTATTGATTTAAAATTAACTAGTTGATTTTCATTTAACTTTGGAAAATAAATATCTCCACTATTCCCCAATATACAAGTTAATAAACAAATCTCTCCACTTTCTTCTGGTGACACAAAGAAGCGTTTTACATCAGATGGACATGAAATTGGCTGCCTTTGAAGCAATCTCTCAATATAGCCATAAAGTAGTGAACCATTTGAAAAAGCTACATTAGCAAATCTAGCTGTTGTGATTTTTAAATCTTTAGAATAAGACATAATTACATTTTCCATCATTTTTTTTGATGCACCCATTACATTCACCGGATTGGCAGCTTTATCAGTTGAGACGCAGAAAAAATGAGAGGGTTTGTTTCGCTTTAAGTAATCCAAAAATATTTTTGCATCCAAAACATTATTTTTAATCATAGCCTCAATAGAAAACGAATCTTTTTCACTCCTAACATGTTTGTGCGCTGCAAAATTAGCTACAATATCAAAAGCTCCATGACTTTTAGCCATTTTATAAAAAACTTCAGAATTGAATGACATTGGATACGTCAAATAACTCTCTGGAACCATTATATTAGAATCACTCCTTAATGTTCTTGTTAGCTCTGTTAAACCATTTTCATTAGTATCTACTACTATTAATTCAGAAGGATGATATCTTAGTGCAGCCTTAATATAAGAAGACCCTATGGTGCCAGCTCCTCCAATTACTAAAATTGATTTCCCTTTAATTTCTTTGGTTAATTTTTCTTTGTTATTTATTAAATCATTTTCGAAAAAGCTATTTTCTCTTTTCGTTACATAATTTTTAATAAAATCAGAAATATTTGGTAACATCATAACTTATAAAATTTTTTAATCTCTGAGATAACTTTATATTGATCATCTATTGTTAAATTAGATGAAGATGGAATACTTATGCACTCTTTAAATATTTTATTTGATATATCATTTTCATTGATATACATTAAATCTTTATACATTGGAAGATTATTCATAGGAGTCCAGAACGGTCTGCTTTGTATTTCTTTACTATTCAAATGATTTAGTAAGGCTCTCATTTTTTTTGTTCGAAAGGTGAATAACCAACAATTTGGATCTGAATCAGTGTCATTCTCCTGAAATTTGATGTCTCCAACTCCGTGTAATTCACTTCGGTAAAGCGCATCCATTTCTTTTTTTCTTTTCAAAATGCTTTCAAAGTTTTCCATTTGTGCAACCCCAATAGCAGCTAGAACATTTACTAAGCGGTAATTATAACCTACTTCATCATGAAAATAATCTAAAGGATCTGTTTTAGCAGTTGTTGTAATGTGCTTTGCCCTGTTGGCAATTTCTTTATCATTTGTCAAAATCATTCCACCACCACCAGTAGAAATTATTTTATTACCATTAAAACTTAAAACACCAGTTAAACCAAACGTTCCTGCATGCTTTCCATTCTTAAAACTTCCTAGTGCTTCTGTACTGTCTTCTATTAAAGGAATACCATAAGTGGCACTGATTTCTACTAATTTGTCAACTTCGATAAATCCCCCTAAAACGTAAACTGGCATGATTGCACCAATTTTTTTTCCTGAGACTATTTCTGTAGTAATCGGTTTCTCATTAACAAATTTAGTTGTCGTATTATTTGCTAACCAATTTTGAAGTAAGTCAATATCCATTTGCCAAGAATCTTCACAAACATCTATCAAAGCTATTTGCGCACCTGAGTATGAAATAGCATTTAATGTAGCTACAAAGGTTAAGTTTGGTGCTATTACAATATCATTTGAAGAAACTCCTGCAAGGTTTAAAGAAACTTGTAAACCTGCTGTACCATTCATGCATGCTATTGCATGTTTTACTCCAGTATAATTTTGAATAGCCTCCTCAAATTTATTAACATATGCACCAGCTGAAGATATCCAACCAGTATCGAGACAATCTTTCACATATTGCCATTCATTTCCGTTTATATTTGGTATTGATAATGGTATCATATAATTATTTCTGTTAAATAGTTTACTTTCATTTTTGGTAAATAATCAATATTTAAATTAAAATATTGTGGATGAATATTTTGCCCATTATTTATTAAACAAATAGTATCCCAATTTAAAGAATTTGGAGCTAAAAAATCTTTAGACGTATTATCTGCTATATATATTAATTTTTTATTGGGATAAATTCTTTCGATTATTTTAAAATTATTTAAATGTGGTTTTTCAAATCCTGTTTCTTCTGAAATAATTATATTTTTTGCTAAATTATCTAAACCCAGAGCTTTTATTTTATTTTTTTGAGAAATAGATCTACCATCTGTTATTATTGAAAAATCTATATTTTTATCTGATAGGATATTTAAAAATTCAGAAGTATCTTTTGATAAAGAAATTTTAGGGAAATGAAAACGATAAAGCTCAAGATATTTTTCAATAGAAAAATTATTGTTGTAATGTAATTTTGATTTAATGTAATCAAAGAAATTTATATCATCCTCTATACATTCCTGAATCTGTAAAGAGAAGTCTAAATCGAATCTATATCTAATATATTTATTTATATAAATATATGCAGATTTAACAAAATCTATTTCTTTATAAAGAGTGTCATCTAAATCAAAAACAATATGAGTATTATTATTAATCATTTATTATAATTTCATTTTCATATCTAATATTCAAACAATTATCTTTCCATTTATCAAAATATTCAATCTGTTCATTTAAAATATACTCCCTTATTATAAACTCGGGAAAATTAGCTCCTGCATTCAATGAGAAAGGATAACCTCCTCCAAACCTAGGATTTATTTCAATTCCTATTATATCTAAAGAGTTCAACTTATTTGAAAATACTTGGAGTGTCAGACAACCAAAAGCACCCTCCAAAAAACTAAATCTATCTTTCACAAAATCTAAAACTTCATTCTTTTTTGTAATTCCTTGATTAGACTCTCCTCCAACAACTTTTAACCTAATTCTAGGAACTATACATTTTATACTTGAGTTTTTGTCATAATATAGGTCAATAGTATATTCATCGTAAATAGTATTATCTATATTTTCTAGAATCATCATGTTTTTTGATTCCAAATCAGAAGGTTTAATTTCTTTAATATTATCCGCTTTATAAACTCCTTTACTATTACTGCCGTTTAATGGTTTTAAAAAAATTGGAAATGTCATATTATCTTTATTAAAGATAATTGGAGTCTTTATTTTTAAAGAATTAAAAAAGGTATTTGTAGTAATTTTATCTCTTAATATTTCAATTAATTTTAAATCTGAAATTATAATATCAATTCCACTAGCTTTAAAGAGTGTCTTTGATTTAGCTAATAGAATTAGTTCTGTATCTAAAGTTGGAATCACTACAGAAATATTATTGCTTAAACATATATCTAACAGATTATCAATATAGTTTGGATCTTTAAAATATCCTATTTGAAATGAATTATCTGCGAAATAACTAGCAGGTGATGTTTTTATATCTAAATCCGTAATAAAAACTTTTGAGTTTGTTTTTAAAAGTTTAATTGATTTTCTAAATGCCTTAATTAAGGAAACTCTTCTTCCGGCTGATGTCACTAAAATATTCTTCATTGATTTTAATTATAGTTTTGCTCTTTTGAATACTAAATCTTTTATTCTTATCACATAATAATAAGGTAAACACCACTTATTTTTTATAGGATACTTTATTTTTATTGAATCAAAAGAAGGAAAAATAGCTTTTAAATTTTCTCCTATAGAATCATATAGAGAGAGGTTAAAAAGTATGTATCCTAATTTTGTAAATTTTTTCTTATTTTGATTGTATAAACCAGCTTTTTTAATAAAATAATGAATAGAACGACTTCTAAACCACACTGGTTTCAATTTTATCAAAACTGTTTCAGGTATGGGTGTTTTAAGTAATTTCTTAGCAAAAAATAAAGAAAAGTATACCGCAGTTTTTAACTCTAAATCGCAAACTTTATTTTCAAACTTATTCCAATTAATTGACTGAAACCTGACCACTCTATCAACGTCTGAATGCAGCCTATAACCTGGCGCTCTAACATATGAATGCTTAGCCGTATGTAATGCTACTTGCAATAAATTATCTTCTGGAGCTAATATTCTAATGTTAGAGTTTTCTACTCCTATAGAATTATCCATTAACATATCTCCATTAGGCTCGTTATGAGGCTGTATCCATCTTCCTGCTATTGGTCTCCATTGTAATTCAAGCCAAACTTTATAACCTTCTACAATTTTATAATATTCAGTGCCACCTCCCCTAAAAGCGTCCTCTAGATCTTCCTCTTCAAATTCAGACCTAAACTTAAAGATAAAACCTAATTCTTTTAAAATTATTTTATGAGCATTTCTAAAGTCTTTACTTCTCACTAATAAATCTAAATCCCCCATTGGAGAGCAAGCATTATTCTTGAAAACAGCTTTTGCTATACCTGCATTTTTAAGCGCTACTATTTCTATATCGTTTTCTTTTAATTTCGTAGCGACCTCATCTAAAACATGCATTAAAACTGAAACACGTTGATTTACCTCTTCATATTCTTTATCCCAATATGAAGCATACTTTAAATTACTAGATTTTAGAATGTAAGCAATATGACTAGCAACTTCATCTACTTGTGCATGACGGAAAAGTGATTGTTCATTAACCGTACTCCAAAGTATTTCAAACTGAATAATTTTCTCTTCTATCTGCACCCCTGACAATGCAAGGTTTAATATTTTTTTATAATCTTTAGTCATTTTCTGTACACTTAATTTTTCTTAATTATATTAATCATGCTATGAATATGTTCCTCTTTGGTAAAAGATTTATCAAATAAATCAATTGAATTTTTTGAGTATTTTTGAATGTTTTCCCTATTTAAATTCATTAAATTGGTTGCTATACTATATGGTGAATTTGACTCTACAAACTTACCATTATAACCATTAATCAACATTTCAGGTATACCTCTGTAGTTTGTCGAAAAAATAGCACATCCATAAGCAAGTGCTTCAATTATGGTTAATGGTTGAGCTTCTATATTGTAATACGTAGGTAACAAAAACACATCAGCATTTTGTAATAAGTTATTTTTCTTCTCACCTTGAACAATACCATGATAAGTTATATAATCTGATAAATCGTTTTCTTCTAATAAATTGAAAAATAATTGACGAGCCTCGCTAACTGTAGTGAATGATTTATCTTGAGAAGAATTCAACATGAAATCTCCAGCAAAATGAATATGAAATTTTGGTAATATTTTCTTTTCTTTCATTAAAATAACAGCTTCAACAACATCTAAGTACCCTTTAGATTCTATTAAATTTGATAAATACAATATAGAAAACATTTCATCTCTACTTTTGTTCAAAGCTATAGGTCTATCTATAGGCAATCCATTATTTACATAAGAAAATAAACTTTCCTTTTTAATAAAATAGAAAGTACTTCTTAGTTTTTTACTCAACAGTACAATCTTAATTGATTTGCTAATTGTTTTGTGTATTATCTTTTTTAAAGAATTAGAACATGAGTCATAAAATTGATCATAATTTCCATTATGAGAATGCAAAATAATTTTCTTTCCAAATAAAAAAGAAGTATTGATTATAATGAAATCTCGGATAAACCCTCTCTTATGACTTGAAACAATATGATATACAGATTTTATTTTCTTGAAAGTTAACAAGTATAGAAGTCTAAAAAAAACACCTATATAGTCAAATATTCGGAGCACAACCCCCCTTTTTCCCGATTTCTCTATAGTATTTATAACATAATAATTTTTTGACTCAACACTATACCCATCAACTAATGATTTAAAAGCAATCGACTGTCCCGAAAAAGGTGGTGGATAATTTCCAATAAAGATAATTCTAGACATTATTTTACAAACATTTGTACATTTTTAACAGTAAATTTTTTACTTAAATTTCTTGATTTTTTCTTGATAAGTTCTAATTCTTCCTCAGAAATAGTCTTTAAAAAATGACTCATCTTTTTCGTATCTTCTGACTTTATTGTTATTCCACAACCGGAAGTAGATAATATTCTATCTATCTCTGATCCTTTTTCTGTTATAGCTATAATAGCTAAACCAGCGGCTAAATAATAAAACGTCTTACTAGGAACGGACAGTCCTTCTGCACCAGAACTCAAAGATACTATCCCATAATCTGCTGATGAAAAAGAATACGGTAGCACTTCAGGATCTTGAAATGGTAAAAATGTTACGTTCTTGAGATTATTAAAGTTTAAATAATTAATTAAATCTTTTTTTTGAACCCCATCACCAATGAATAAAAAATGAAATTCTTTTTTAGTTTCATTAAATTCTTTGGCTACTTTAAGAACTGTCATTAAATCATGGGTAGCACCCATATTTCCTGAATATAAAACTACCTTTTTTCCAAATAATTTATGTTTTTTAACAAACCAATTTTCTTCCTTTATAATAGGCTTAAGAAATGATGTATCTACCCAAGGGTAAATAACATTAATTTTATTTGATTCAATATTTCTTGAAACCACTTCCTTCATTACTGAACTAATGGTGATTACTTCATCTGCATTCTCGTAAGCATTTTTATTCATCTTATCCCAATATCTATATATAAATGAAGATTTTTTAACATATCCAAAATTAGATAAAGCGTCAGGGTATATATCGTAAACTAAAACTTTGAATTTAATTTTTCTTTTTAAGAAAAACTTACTTCCTAGAAAAGGAAGAATAGGTGGATTTGTAACAATTAAGACTTCTTCTCCTTCTTGTTGCTTTTTAAAGAAAAAATATAAATATGTTTGCACAAAAAAAAGTAGCCATGTTAAAATTCTCGAATAGCTTTTATTTCTTTTGTAAACTGTTTTGTAATTTACTTTAACTTTATCATTAAGCTTTGCATATGTAGGCTCTAGAGCACCTGTTACTAGTATCACTTCGTCATAATATTTAGCATATTCATTCGCTATATCTATAAATAAAGGCCCAGTAACCTGATTTAGTAAAGTAATCTTTTTAATCATTTAGATATTTTTGTATTGATTCACAAATTTGTTTTGTTTTAAGTCCAGAAGTATAAAAATTTTCTGAATACTCTTCATTAATACTAAACCGTAGTTCCTCAATTAACAGTAAATTTATTATATCCTTATTCATTTTAACTTTTTCTGAAAAAGATATTTTTTCTATAAATCTTTCAATTGATCTTTTTAAGGAAACTCCAGCCCTTATACCCCCTGCAAGTGTATATATGTCGTATAGATAAAAACGTTTGTTAGCAGATTCCCAATCAATTACTTTAAACTGATTATCTCTAATTAGAACATTAGCCATTTGAAAATCTCCATGACTCCATGAGACAGAAATTTCATCGTTTGTTAAGGTATCTATTAATTCAGAAAGTAGACTCTTAATTACTTTTTTTGTTATGGATACATTTTTTAAGAATTCATTATCTAAGATAAAATCGATTTCCTCATTAATAAATTTAGCATACTGTTCCTTAGTCCATGCTTTTTTAGTAGGTAGGAGTAATTCCTCTAGATGACTTTTAATTACATCCTCTTTAAAAGTTTCCATCTTCTCTTGATTATTTAGCCTATTAAGAGGCTTCCCGACAAAGTATTCTTCTTTTAACCAATCTTCTCCATATTCATAGATACTGGGTGCATAACTCATGAAGTTATCAGTTCTTATAGCTATATCATTCTTTAAATAATTTAATCTTTCATTTTTTTTTAGTATTAGTATGCTAAATTTTAATTCTTTAGAAAACAATCTTAATCTATGATTTCCTCCTAATATTAAATATTTTTCATAGTTAGCTGGTAATTCAATTATTCCATGACCAAATAACTTCCTAAATACTTTTGATATAGCTAATCTAACATAGATCTTTTGAATAATTTTTTTCCACCAAACTAATGAATTCGAATACTCATTAACTAAATTTTGAAAAACAGAACTATTGATGGTTTTTGTTGCTATGAAGTTTAAATATTTATTTATAATGAATTTTTTTGATGAAATATTTTTTACTTTAACGTATGAAGACTTGTTTAAACTTTCTTGTAAAATCCTATAAAAATCTTCTCTTTTCTCTAATAGTGAAATCCTCATCTAACTATGTTTTTATTTCTTTTAATATTTCACTATGAATACTTTCGATTGTTTTAGACCCATCCAAATGAATCACGTTTGCTTCTAACAAGACAAAATGTTCATAACTATCTAATCTACTCTTTAATATTTCTCGAGAGTCTGGAAAAGGTTCATTCTTCAATTTTGATCTACGCAGAGATTCTATAACTGGAATTGTTATTACGAAATGTCTTTTTGGTTTTACGGACAATAGTAAAAGTAATCTCCATAATAGCCATTTCTCCACATTTTCTTGAGAAAAGTTTAATTCAAAATCAAGTAGTGTATCATAAATATATCTATCACAAATAACTTTGGTGCCAAAGAATTCTTTCAGTCTTATATAAATTACATAAAAGAAAATTAAATCTAAAATTGCTAAACTTAACCAGATTTTACGGACTATTGAGTTAGAAAATGATTTCTTCCTTAAAGCTTGCCTATTGATGTTTTCTTTCTTTGATGTTTTTTTTGAAACTTTAAGTGTGTTTTTTAAAAATTTCATGCCAGGTGTATAACCCCCCCTACTCCAAAAAACTAAACTTTTATATTTATTATTGCTATATATTTTAGCTAATAAATCTATTTGTGTAGACTTACCAGCTCCATCTAATCCTGAAAAAGCAATCATTTATTTATTTTTTAATTTCCAATAATTATTTTTCACTAATCGAAACAAATGATAAATACCCCTGTTAAACAAACTTACATTTGTTTTAATAGTAAATGCATGTTCCTCTTTTAACAAGTCTAAATTTCTGTATAATAAAGACTCTTGATATCTTAAAAAAACTGATGAAAAAACTGGAATATATTTCATTTGTAAAGTATTATCAAAAGCCATTTTTTGAAATAAATCCCTATCTCCAATTATTTTAAAATCTTTGTAGTTTAAACCTCCTACTTTCTCATATCCTTTTTTTGAAAACAAAGAACTTGGCTGTACAAATGGGAATATACCTTCCTTAAGAAAATATCTAGCAAATGGTAAAGAAGTAACTATCTTATATTTGTAATCATCTATAAAATGATGAGTGCCATTAGAAAAAACTAAATCTAATTTATTATCAATTATTTCTTTGTACATTCTTTCATATCCAAACGCTATAATTTTATCATCACTGTTTACCCAAGTTAAAATTTCTCCCTTTGCTTTATTTATCCCTAAGTCTATAGCATGATACATCCCTAATTTTTCAACTTGACTTATTAATATAACGTGAGGATATTTATTAATAATTTCTAAAGTGCTGTCAGTTGATCCTCCATCTACAATTATGTGCTCATATGGAATACTTAATTTCTTTATTGATATAATAGTAGATTCTATATAAATTGAACCGTTTAATACTGGTGTAATTATTGATAACATTTATTAATTGCTTATTATTATTTAATCAACCTGTGAATAATTTCTTACACAACTCAATCATTTTACTAATGTTTTTTGCTAAAAAATATTTAATTTATTTCTTAACCTGTAATTTTTAGACTTTCAATTGCTTTTTATTTTTCTCCATAAAAATAAATAATATTAAAAAATAACCTTTTATAAATTCATTTACACCAAATATTGTTCCTTTAAAGTTTACAATTATTAATGTTAGCATCATAGTGTAAATTAAATATTTTGCAAAAACAGAACTATTATTTTTTAGTATATAAAAAGTAAAAGACATTAAAGTTATAAATTGCAGGATTACAAATAATATTCCGCCAAAAAAGATGTCTTGAACGAATCCGATGTCCGATTGCAAGGAAATCGTCGGTAAACTAATCCCTTTTCCAAATATAAAAGAAGTTAATTCTTGTGGAAAGAATAAATGTCTATTTAATAAAGTATTAACTGTTTTTGAGCTGCCACTATCTGTATCTGCAAATAGCCATTCAAGTGTCTTTTCAATTTGTTCTGTTTGGAACGAAGATGAATCAATAAAAACAAAAATTAAAGAAACAATAATAGTTATGTAAAAAAAATATTTGATTATTGGAATAAAATATTTTTTCCCCTTGATAAAATTAAATAAAATGATCATTAAAAATGCAACCAATACTGCTATTGATATTCTTGCATTAAACAACATAGATATTAGAAATAAAGGAGCTAGGATAATAGACATATAATACTTCTTTTTGGTATGGTAATACAGCAACATAACACACATAACTAATCCTTGTAATATAGGCAATGAAAAAAAATAACCACTCCCAATTCCAAAGCCCCTAATAAGATAATACGCAGGTTCTAGAATTTTATTATTTTCATTTACTGTTAAAACATTATAGAAAACAAAATTTTTAAAATTGAAATTTAAAAGCATTCCAATAGCAATTATCGATTGTATTATACCGAAATAAACAAGAGTTTTCATAAAAATAAAATGTCCAACTTTTTGTTTACTTAAAAGATCATAAAAGGCCCACGTAACAATAAAGCATTCAATATAGATCAAAATGTAAGTAATTGAATATCCTTCCCCAAGAGTGCTGTTAACTAATTCTGTAAATATGCAGTATAATATTAGAAGGAACCATAAACAAGTAAAATAGAAAATATTTTTCTTAGTTATAAATCCAATAAATGACTTTTTATTCAATACTATATAAACAAAAGAAAAGAGGATTAACACATACCTAAAATTCAAACCATAAAAATACAATGGCACTGAATATAAATGCACAAATAAAAGAACTGCGGATAAGAATATTTTTATTGATCGCTTCAGAAGACTATTTATTTTTAATATTAGAATTTTTGAGAAATATTTTTAATTGAACAAGATTAAATTAATGGTTACCACTTTATTATTAGTTTGACTAATGACTTCCAATAAGACTTACTATTGACAACCTCTATATCAAATAAATAAGGAATACATTTTAACTTAAGTTGCGGGTAGTTAGAATAAGTATTCAAAACTCTTATTTTCCATTTTTTTAATGCTGTTTGATACAACTTATGAGTATTGTATGAATCTAGTATCTCCTTTTGAGAACTTATTATAGCTTTATTTTTCTTAACTGAATTAATTTCAAATCTATAATAAACCAAGTATTTATCAATATATCCAATTGGATAATTTTCGCTAATTTTAAGATTCATATAGAAATCTTCACAATATATATTTTCAGGAAAGAAATTTAACTCCTCTAGTATTTTTCTGGTAAACATATAAGAAACAGGAAGATGATAGTTCATCAAGAAAATATCCTCAAATAAATACCCCGTTCTAAATTTTTCTTCGGTTAAATAATGAAATTTCTCAGGAAGTTTTATTGATTTTTCATCTATGTAGTGACATTTACTGAAACACATAGGATGATCCTTATTACCTTCAAGAAACCTAACCTGTTCTTCTATCTTATTGTAGGACCAATAATCGTCGGATGCGCACATCGCAATATATTGACCGCTAGAAACATTTTTAATAACATCCGTTAAAGTTGAAGACAACCCTTTATTCTCTTGAAGAATTAATTTAAATCCATACTGCAACTTTAACTTTGATAGTATTTTCCTACTATTATCTGTTGAACCATCGTCCACAACAATTAATTCAAAATTAGAAAAAGATTGATTAACAATACTTTCTATACATTGTGTAATATATTTTTCATGGTTGTATGAAGGGACTATAACAGAGACTAGTGGATGTTTAATTTCTCGATACATTATTGTTGATTTAACAAATTATTCTTGTACTTTTTTAGTTGTTTTTCCAAGGTTAAGCAATAAAATCTTAATTTCATCTAATTCTTGAATTTTAAACACATAAAAAATTCCCAAATAGTTAATAATAGCAGTTATGCCCCCAAAAATCAATTTTAAAATTAAAATATCAGTAATTGTGATACTTAAATAGGTAAAAAAAGCGGTAATTGCAGAAGCCACTATCATTGGAAACATATTCTTTATTTGTGAAAATGCTCCATATCCATAAAGTTTCCCAGGCATATAAGCATTGATAAAAAAGCTAATAAAAGATGAGATTACTTGGCCTATTACCATGGCTTCAATACCTATTGGAATTGTAATAATTAATACTACTATAACTAGCGGCGCTTTTGAAAGATCTACTTTTAAAAACAAATCTGATCTTCCATTTGCATTTAAAACATTCAGGTTAAGACCCCCAATAGGAGTCCAAACTCTTGAAAAGCAAAACCATTGCAGCAAAGGAACTGTTGGTAACCATTTTACACCCAAAACTAATGCAATAAATGGTTCGGCCAAAACTGCCAAAATTGTCATTGTGGGAAAAACTAAGAAGGCTGTCATCCTTATCAGGCGCTTGTAAACAGAAATCATCCTCTCTTGATCTTCTTGCAACGCTGCTAAAATTGGAAAAGTTACCTGTTGTAAAATGGACGGAACAGCCCCTGAAGTCACCTCAGCTAGAAGTTTTGCCTGGGTAAAAAATCCAAGAATACCGGCTGAATAAGCTTTCCCAATAACAATATTATAAAGATTTTGAAAACACTCTCTATGAAATTGTTAAAATCAGTCCACTTTTTGCCGACGATTTACATACATATTAATATTTCACTTTCCTATCAATAATCGTTTCGGAAATAAATAAGCTGGGTTCAACTTGAAAGTACAACATAAGGGCTTTGACACTTAAGCGAGATGTTTTAGGCTTTAAGTCACAAAATACTTACCAACCAAGTGTCATTCAAGAAACACCACTGCCACATTCATCAACAATAAGGGCACTACCGTTACATATACTTTTGAAAACTGAACTTAAACAGACTCAAATCGCTCAAGGTCTAGTTATTCACAAGCCAACCATCTAACGAAAGCTTCGGAGGAAGAGCCGCAATCCATTTTTTATCTTCCTCAATGTAAATCTAAAATAAAATAACGGAGCCATCGTAATCATTAGCCATATGTGTTGCTTGATAAGATTGACAATACCTTTATACTCTCTATATTTAATTTTATGTATTATAACTGAGTGTGAAAATATAAGTTCATTAAATGCATAGTATTTTCTTTTTTTTGCAACATGATAAAGCCGGAATTGTTTAAATAAATTATAATGCATAAGATCTTGTGAGTGCTTACTTAGTGATGTCCAAATACCCGTGTTAGTTATCCGGTAAGAAGACACAACATCATTTAAAACAACAAACGGACCTTCTTCGATGAGTAAATACCGCATAGAAGTATCACCCAGAAACAAATTTAAGTCCTTCGACATCAATAAATCTAATACTTGTTTCCTGATCAAATATGTCGACGTGTGAAAATATTCTTTTAGGTCATCAAAATATATATACGGGTAGTTTCGTCCTGAATAATTTTTTTGGACTATTACTTCACCGTTATTTTGATAAAACTTATTATGCAATGCCACACACATTGTTGCTTCTGAGTATTGCTCCATTAAATCCACCTGCTTTTGCAGTTTTAAAGGATCTGTCCAATAATCATCTCCTTCACAAATAGCAATGTATTTTCCTTGGGCCCTTTTTGCAGTGTCTGGAAATGGCTTAACGCCTTTTTTAAACTGATTTTCTTCATAAATTAACAATTTTATCAACTCAGGAAACTTGAAAGCATACTCCTGAACGATTTTTGTAGTACCATCTGTAGAAGCATCATCACGAATTAATATCTCAAAGCGAAAATCGGTTTTTTGCATCAAAAAACTTTCGACAGCTTTCTCAATATAACCTACATGATTATATGTTTGACAGCAAATGCTAACTATTATTTCATTCATTTTCATATTCTAATATTTTATTTACCTATTAAAAATCTATCTGCTTTTGCAATTTCAAAGGATCAGTCTAGTAATCGTCTCCTTCACACAGTGCTATATAATTTCCTCGCGCCGAAATTAAATTAGAAATCAATATAAACCTGCCGGTTGGAGATCCTCCTATATGAATATCATTTTCTCTGTAATGAAGAAATAGTCGAGTTTTATTTGGGTGTTGTTTTGCATAGTTAAGACATATTTCACGAGTGCCATCATCTGAAGTATCTTCCCCTAAAATAATTTCAAATTCAAAATTGGTTTTTTGCATTAATATACTATCCAAACATTCTTTTATATAATCAACGTGCTGATATGTTTGTACCAAAACCGAAACTAAAGGAGTTTTCGGTGCCTCGTTTAATCCTTCCAAGACCTCCTTTTTCTGATATTTTAATTTAAAATCTTGAAAATCCATTAGTAAAAACTTTTTAACTGCATGTATACCTCCGATTGAACTTTTTGTCTATCTCCACTTTCAAAACATTTATTTTTAAGATC
>Ga0307488_10001823_pt1 | contig 17917 bp, 16 predicted proteins | sample SB02metaG_FD_202248 | JGI IMG/M metagenome (GOLD analysis project Ga0307488, IMG submission 202248) | Sea-ice brine microbial communities from Beaufort Sea near Barrow, Alaska, United States - SB 0.2 | ecosystem: Environmental > Aquatic > Marine > Coastal | place: USA: Alaska | collected... | reverse complement strand
CATTCTGTTTACAAACTAACAGATTACAAAGAAGCAATCAATAAAGCTGATATTGTTGTGTTTTTAGTAGCACACAAAGAATTTTTAAATCTAGATATCCCTGATGAAAAAATATTGTTGGATTTTTGTGGTGTCAAAAAATAATTTAAAGAATAACGCTATTTATGTTTAAAGATATTATTGAACTAATTAAGACAAAATATAATTCAGACGATTATATTTGTTTACATGAGCCAGTATTTCGGGGTAATGAAAAGAAATACTTAGAAGAGTGCATTGACTCTACTTATGTATCTAGTGTAGGAGCTTTTGTCGATAAGTTTGAAAACTTAATGAATGATATTACTCAAACAAATAGAACAACTGCAGTGGTTAACGGAACAGCAGCACTTCAAGTAGGACTCAGGTTGGTCGGAGTAAAGAAAAACGATGAAGTGATAACACAAGCTTTAACTTTTGTTGCCACAGCAAATGCAATAGCCTATAATAATGCTCACCCAATATTCCTAGATGTTGATTTCGATACAATGGGTTTGTCTCCTAAAGCTGTAAGTGATTTCTTAGATGAATTTGGTGAATTAAGAGAAGAAGGTTGCTATAATAAAAATACAGGTAGGAAAATTTCAGCATGTATGCCAATGCATACTTTTGGGTTTCCAGTTCATTTAGATGAATTAATTAAAGTCTGTAATCTTTGGAAAATACCTATTGTTGAGGATGCTGCTGAATCTCTTGGAAGTCAGTACAAAGGTATGCCTACCGGTAGTTTTGGAGAAGTTGGAGCATTTTCATTCAATGGAAATAAAATTGTCACTGCAGGTGCTGGGGGAGCTATCACTACAAAAAATACAGTTTTAGGAGATAGAGCAAAGTTTTTAACTACAACTGCAAAAGAACCTCACAAATACGAGTTCATTCATAATGAAATAGGCTATAATTTTAGAATGCCTAATATTAACGCAGCTCTTGGGTGTGCACAATTAGAACAACTACCATCCTTTTTAGAAAATAAAAGAAATTTAGCTAAAGATTATGAAATATTCTTTAAAGAAAAAGGTATTAAATTTAGAACTGAGACAAAAGGGACTAAAGCAAATTATTGGCTAATGTGTATAGAATTAGAAAACAAATTGGATTACAACAACTTCCTAAAAGACACTAATGAATCAAATGTTATGACTAGACCAGTTTGGGAACTAATGTCTAAGTTACCAATGTATTCTCATTGCCAAAGAGATAGTCAAAAAAATGCTGTAAAACTTAAAGATAGAATAATTAACATACCAAGTGGTGTAAGATAATGGTAGAACTTAAGAAGAATATAGTTTTAGTTGGGGGTGGAGGTCATTGTATTTCTGTAATAGATATTATCGAAAATGGAAATGAATTTAATATTTTAGGTATTCTGGACTCAAATAGTAAAGAAAATAATCTTTTGGGTTATAAAATATTAGGAGGGGATAATTTAATTCCTGAATTAGTTAATGAAAATACTTATTTTTTAATTACTGTTGGGCAAATTAAAAGCTACTCTATTAGAAAAAATATATCGAAAATTCTAAAAGAAAATAATGCCAAACTTGCAACCGTGATATCTTCTCTAGCTTATGTATCTAAACATACTCAGATAGGAGAAGGCACAATTATAATGAATCATGCAGTCGTAAACGCTAAATCTAAAATTGGCAAGAATTGTATTATAAATACAAAGGCTAATATAGAGCATGGTGTTTCAATCGGGGAATTTTGTCATATATCAACTTGTGCTGTTGTAAACGGAGATAGTGTAATTGGAAGCGGAACTTTTATTGGAAGTAACGCAACTATTTCAAATGAAATTTCAATTAAAGAGAATAGTATCATTAGTGCAGGAAAATTTATTAAATAATGAATAAAACAATCATAATAGCAGAAGCAGGAGTTAATCATAACGGAGATATTGAAACTGCCAAAAGATTAATTGACGTAGCATCAGATGCTGGTGTAGACTATGTTAAATTTCAAACTTTTAAAGCGGAAAGATTAGTAAGTCCATCGGCACAAAAAGCCAAATATCAAATTAAAAATGATAAGAATAGCGATGATTTACAATTAAACATGCTAAAGAAATTAGAACTTAGTGATGCTGATCACAAGGAATTAATTTCATATTGTAAATCGAAAAATATCAATTTTTTTTCTACTGCATTTGATGATGAAGGTATTTCTTATTTGTCTTCATTAAACTTTGATATGTTTAAAATCCCAAGTGGGGAATTAACAAATTACCCATATTTAAAGGCAATTGCCAAAACAGGGCTTCCTGTTATTTTATCAACAGGGATGGCTAATTTAGATGAGATTGAAAAATCTATAAATGTTTTAGTTTCTTATGGGACAAAAAAAAGTGAGATTACAGTTTTACATTGTAATACAGAATATCCAACTCCAATGATAGATGTTAACTTAAAAGCTATGTTAACGATTAAAGAAAAACTTGGTGTTTCAATAGGTTATTCAGATCATACTCTTGGACTTGAAGTTCCAATTGCCGCTGTTGCTTTAGGAGCTAAAATTATTGAAAAGCATTTTACTCTTGATAGGAGCTTAAAAGGACCAGACCATAAAGCTTCATTAGAGCCAAATGAACTCAAGGAAATGGTTATTGCAATTCGTAATATTGAAATGGCAATTTCTGGAAATGGATTAAAAGAAGCATCATTGAGTGAGAAAAAAAATATACATATTGCACGTAAGAGTATACATTTATCTAAAGATTTAACATCTGGTTCTATTATCAATGAGCAAGATATAATTTCACTTCGTCCAGGTGATGGAATATGCACTATGAATTGGGAGAATATTATTGGAAAGCAAGTCAATAAAGATCTTAAAAAATTCACCAAGTTGACTTTAAAAGATCTATCATGAAAATAGGTGTTTTAACGAGTTCTAGAGCTGATTATGGAATTTTCTTACCTTTACTAAATGAGTTAAAAAAAGATATCTTTTTTGATTTAGAGATAATAGCTTTTGGAACTCATATTTCTGATTCACATGGCTTTACACTTAGTGATATTATTAAAGATGAGTATGATACTATTCATAAAATTACTTCTTTAGTAGATGATGATAGTGAAAAAGGTATTGCTATTTCTTATGGAAATACGGTTCTTGAGTTTTCTAATTTTTGGTCAACTCAAAAATTTGATTTAGTATTTTGTTTGGGAGATCGTTTTGAAATGAGCGCAGCTGTTCAAGCAAGTATTCCATTTGGAGTTAAATTGGCACATCTACATGGAGGAGAAACAACCCTAGGTGCAATAGATAATATATATAGACATCAAATTACGCTTGCTTCTAAATATCATTTCGTTTCTACAAATATCAATTTTCAGAAGGTAAAGGAACTTACAGGAAGTTCAAATTTTATTTATGATGTGGGTTCTTTAAGTTTAAGTAACATAGAAACTTTTAAACCAGATGATCGATCTGTCTTTTTTAAAAATTATGATATAAATGATGCACCTTATATTTTAGTGACATTTCATCCGGAAACAGTCTCAGCGAAAAATAATTTGGCATTTGCGAAAATAATGAAAGATGCTTTGACTATTTTATGTAACAAAATAAATGTAATCATTACAATGCCTAATGCTGATACTTTAGGCAGTGTTTATCGAAAAGAACTAAATAAGTTAAAAGATAGTAACCCTGAAAAAATTTTATTGGTAGAAAATTTCGGAAAAGTAAATTATTTTAATGCGATGTTTTACTCCACATTATTAATTGGTAACACATCAAGTGGCATAATAGAGGCAGCTTCATTTAATAAATATGTAATTAATGTTGGTGATAGGCAAAAAGGGCGAACACATGGAACTAATGTTTTTAATACTGGTTTTGATTCAGTGAAAATTATTGAAATATTTAATAATTTAATAAATGAAAAAGATTTTAAAATGGATAATATATATTTCAAAAAACACACAGCAAGAAACATTATTTCAAAACTAAAAAAAATATGAAAAAAATAGGACAATTTGAAATAAAAACTAAAATTTTTCCTACTGAAATTAATATTAAAGATCTAAAGATAGGAGTTAATTCAATTAAAAACCATTTTGTAATAGTTGATAATAATTATAAAATTGAGAATGTTATTGATAAAATCTGTGACCACGCTGGAGGTAAATTAATAAAAAAAGGAACATCAGCAATTTGTCCAATGCATGGATGGAAGTTAAACTTTAAAACACTAAAATACCAAGACAGTCACATTGAAAAAACTAGTATTGATTTTACTGTTTCTAATAATATTTTAAAATTTAATGACAATGAGAGTTATTTGGTTAATCCTCATAAAGTATTAAATAATAAAAACAACTTTAAACTTCGATGGCTTAATCATGCTTGTACATTGATGTCAAATGAAAACTTAAGTATAGTAACTGATCCTTGGTTAAAAGGATCAGCTTTTCTAACAGGTTGGTGGTTAGATAAACCTTCGCCATCGGATTCAATTGAATTAGTTCAAAATGCAGATTATATATATATATCTCATAATCATCCCGATCATTTACATCCTGAGACATTAAGTTTAGTTGATAAAAATAAAAAAATTATTGTTGGAAATTTTTCATCAAATTCCACTGAAAAATACTTAAAATCCTTAGGTTTTAAAAATATCTATTCCTTAGAGTTTAATGAAATTTATGAAATAGGCGAAGATTTTCAGGTATCTGTACTTAAATCAGGTGATTTCCGAGACGATTCAGGTTTATATTTGAACATTGGAGGTGTTGAAACACTATTGACGGTAGATTCTAATTTTTTAAATTCATATATTTTACCAAAAAACATTGACCTTCTTTTAACTTCATTTGCAGGGGGGGCTTCTGGTTTCCCACTGTGTTATAATAATTATAGCTTAGAGGAGAAAAATAAAATAAATAAAAGAGGTAAACTTGCTATGAGAGCATCCGTTTTGGGTTATTTAAATTCAACCTTACCGAAAAACTACATGCCCTATGCAGGCATGTTTAAGGAAAAAGCTAAAAGAGATTCGTTCATCAAAGACAATAATAGCAAAAATAATACAGAAGTATATAGAGAAACTGTTGAGGAAAAAGGAATTAACTACCTCGCTCCAAAAAATAATATAATTTATAATTTTATTAATGGGCAGTTTCTTGAAAAAAAAATAATTGACATTAACTATTTACCCTCAGATAAAACTGAAGATATTATAGCGAACTTCAAAGCCTTGTATAAATATGATTCAACTGAAATTATAAATTATCTTAAAAAATCACGATATATAGCCAGTCAGATTGTATATATTATTCCAACAAATGATGGTTTTTCTGAGATAGTTAATGATATAATATTTTGTAATTTTAAAGATCATAAATTTCTTATTGTAAAAAAAGAAGATATTATTGAAGAGTTAAAAGATTTCAGAACTATGCAACTATATGTGAGGGAAGAGATATTTGCTGCTATTGTTCAAGAAAAATTACCATGGGAAGATTTTTCTATTGGATTTCAAATGAGAGTAACCAGGTTTCCAAATGAATACGAATCAGATTTTTGGTATCATTTTACAAATATCTATATTAATTCTATTCATTACAAAAACGATTCTAATTGTGGTGCATGTGAAGTGATAAATCAGAATCCGGTATTAAACAAAAAATATAAATAATGTTTTTATAATTTTAAGAGCATTCAAATTTTAATAACAAATAATAATTTAATGGTAAACTATATTCAGCATCTTCTTAAAAAAGCTTCATCGATTAAAGATGCATTAATAAAGTTAGATGCTTTAGCTAAAGATGCAATCTTATTTATTATTGATGATTTAGGTAAATTACAAGGATCTTTAACTGATGGAGATGTTAGAAGAGGATTACTTAATGGAGTGCAAATTAATGAGAACGTTACAAAGATATTACAAACTAACCCGAAATTTATCTTAAAATCTAATTATGACCTTCAAGAAATAATAGATTTAAGAAGTGAAAATTATAAGGTATTCCCTGTGCTTGATGATGATGGAATAATTATTAATGTTGTTAATTTTAGATTAATAAAATCGTATTTACCTTTAGATGCTGTTATAATGGCTGGTGGTAAAGGAACTAGATTACGACCACTGACTAATGATGTTCCTAAACCATTACTTCCAGTAGGTGACAAAACTATTATGGAACATAATGTTGATAGATTAGTTGAATTTGGAATAGATGATTTTTGGTTTTCAGTAAATTATTTAGGCGAGAAAATTAAAAAATTTTTTGGTTCTGGAAAAGAAAAGAATTTATCCATTAATTATGTTTGGGAAGATACACCATTAGGAACTATAGGAGCTATCTCTAAAATAGATAATTTAAAACATGCGGATGTTTTGGTGACAAATTCAGATATTCTAACTAATCTAGATTATGAACAATTTTATTTAGATTTTAAACGCAGTAACGCGGATCTCTCTATTGCTTCCATACCTTATAATGTTAATATACCTTATGCAGTTCTTGAAAAAGACGAAGATGCTACTATAACAGGGTTTAAAGAAAAACCAACTTATACATATTATTCAAATGGCGGTATATATTTAATGAAAAAATCGGTATTAGGTTTAATACCCAAAAACACATTTTATAATGCCACTGATTTAATTGAAAAGTTATTGTCTCTAAACAAAAAAGTTGTGTCATTCTCTTTGGAGGGCTATTGGTTAGATGTTGGTAAACATGATGATTACAAAAAAGCTCAAATTGATATTAATAAAATTAAATTTTAATGGAAATTTTAATTACGATTTGTGCTAGAGGGGGATCAAAGGGAATTCTTGGTAAGAATATAAAAATGATTAACGGCAAACCTTTAATTTATTATAGTTTAAATACAGCTAATCTTTTTAAAGACAAATTAGATGCTCCAATTGATATTGTTATTTCTTCTGATTCAAATGAAATTAAGTCTGTTGTATCATCACTAGAATTTCAACTTGACCTTAATTATATCAGACCTGATGTTTTAGCAACAGACACCGCAGGTAAAATTGGAGCTATAAAAGATGTTAAAAACTATATGGAGAAAAAACATAATAAAACATATGATTATGTTTTAGATTTAGATGTTACATCACCATTAAGATCAGTGAAAGATTTAGAAAACGCGTTAGAAATAATTAAGAATAATAAAGAAGCATATAATCTTTTTTCTGCTAGTCCAGCTAATCGTAATCCATATTTTAATATGGTTGAAAGAAATAAAGACGGTTTCTATGATTTGTGTAAGCATAGTGAATACTTAACTCGTCAATCTGCTCCTCAAGTTCTAGAGCTAAATGCTTCTTTCTATTGGTATAAGAAAACTTATTTTGAAATGGACTTTAATAGTGCAATAACAAATAAATCATTAGTTTACATAATGGATCACGTTTGTTTTGATTTAGATCACCCTATAGATTTTGATTTTATGGAATACTTACTTGAAAATAATAAAATAGATTTTAATTTTATATGATACGTGTTTTAATAATCGGATTAGGATCAATTGCTAAAAAGCACATTACAGCTTTAAGAAGTTTATCCGAAGAGTTTGAAATATTTGCACTAAGGTCTTCTTTAGATGCATCAAAATACGAGGATGTAATTAATATTTTTAATTTAGATGATACAGTTTTTGACTTCGCAATTATTTCAAACCCTACACATCTACATTTCAAGTATATAAAATTATTAGCATCTAAATCAATTCCATTATTTATTGAAAAACCAGCAGTTCATAGTTTGGATAATTTAGATGAAATTTTAAATTTAGTTGCGAAAAAAAAAGTAACAACTTATGTTGCATGTAACTTAAGATTTCATCCTTGTTTAAAATTCTTAAAAGAAAAAATAGATAATCAGAACTTACGAATCAATGAAATAAATGTTTATTGTGGTTCTCACCTTCCCGATTGGAGGCCTGGATTAGATTTTAAAAATATATACAGTGCGAACCCAAAAATGGGTGGAGGTGTTCATTTAGATCTTTTTCACGAAATTGATTACGTAACATGGTTATTTGGCCAACCAAAATTATATAATTCGTTTAAAAGAAGTGTTTCAACTTTATCGATTGATTCAATAGATTATGCAAATTATATTTTAGAATATAAAAATTTCACAACATCCATTATTTTAAATTATTACAGAAAAAAAGCAAAAAGAGAAATTGAAATTGTATTTGACCAGGTTACTTGGAACGTAGATCTTATTAATAATTCAATAAAAACAGATGAAGGAGACGTTATATTTGAAGTAAAACAATTTGATATTTCACAAACTTACAAATCACAATTATCCTACTATATAGATTGTTTAAAAGTAAAAAGTCAGCCAATGAATTCTTTTGAGGATTCCATTCCTGCCTTAAAAATATGTTTAAAAAATGAAAAATAGATTAGAAAAAAAAATCATTATAATAACTGGTGGTAATGGATTATTAGGCTCTGCAATTATTGAAAAATTAATAGAAGATGGGGCTTTTGTAATAAATCTAGATATCAATCACAAAACTAATGAAAGTTTATCAAACATAGAATGTGATATTACCAATCAAGAGTCTGTTGATAACTCATTGAATTTAATAATCAATAAGTATGAAAAAATTGATGGTCTGGTAAATAATGCATACCCTAGAACCCAAGACTGGGGGAATAAATTTGAAGATATTAAATTAGATTCCTGGAAAAAAAATATAGACTGGCAATTAAATAGTTATTTTTATATGTCTCAACAAGTTGCTGTGCAAATGGCTAAACAAAAAAGCGGAAGTATCATTAATATCGCTTCAATTTATGGAGTAATTGGTCCGGATTTCACAGTATATGACGGGACAAATATGACTATGCCTGCTGGTTATGCCGCAATTAAAGGAGGATTGATAAATTTAACGCGCTATATGTCTTCATATTTTGGCCCTCATAAAGTAAGAGTTAATACGGTTTCTCCTGGTGGAATTTTTGATAATCAAAATATTAGTTTTGTTGAAAATTATGAAAAAAAGGTTCCATTACGAAGAATGGGACTTCCTGAGGATATAACACCCTCAGTTTCATTTTTATTATCTGATGAGTCAAAATATATTACTGGACAAAATTTAATTATTGACGGGGGCTGGACAGCTATTTAAAAGTTAAAAAAAGTATGATAAAAAGTTTAATTATTGGTGCAGGTCAGCTTGGAAGTAGACATTTACAAGGGTTACTGAAATTTGAAAAAGAACAACTTATATATGTTTTAGATCCTTCTGAAAAGGCATTAAATATTTCAAAAGAGCGTGCACAAGAAGTAGAGAATAACCATAATTTGATCTTTATAAATGATTGGGATGAACTTCCAACTGAGTTTGATCTAGTTATAGTAGCCACAGGAGCAAATGTTCGTTCAAAAGTAGTATCTAAGCTATTAACAGACTTTAAAGTTAAAAATCTAATTCTAGAAAAAATTCTTTTTCAGGATATAAATTCCTATTCAGAAATTAGTAATTTAATTAAGAAGACAAAAACATCAACATGGGTGAATCACCCAAGAAGAATGTTTAATCATTATCAAGAAATAAAAAAAATAATTTCCCAAAGTGAAGAAAAAGTTAGTTTCCAAGTATATGGGGGAAATTGGGGTCTAGCCTGTAATAGTCTTCATTTTATAGACTTATTTAGTTTTTTGTCAAATTCAGAAGTTGATCATCTTAATTTTGATGGAGTCGAAGAAGTAGTTGAAAGTAAAAGATTGAATAACATAGAGTTCATTGGATCAATAACAGGCGAATTTAAAAATGGCAGTGATTTTAAGATTTCATCGATTAATGGTTCGTACGCAGATATTACTGTTTGTGTGTTTACTAAATCTAATCGTTGGATTATTCAGGAAGGAACTGCACAAAAAGTTGTTCAATTGTCTATAGAAAATAATTTTAATGAAAGTATAACTACCTTTAAGAACGAATTTCAGAGTACCCTTACAACTCGAATTATAAACGACATTCAAACTAAAGAGAAAATAACTTTACCTAATTATGATGAGGCATCTAGCTCTCATATACCATTTATTAAAAGTGCATTAAATACTTATACCAGAATTACTGGTATAAAAACATCTATTATACCAATAACATAAAAACATATGCAGACAATTTTATTAATAGGAACTGGCCCTATGGCTGTAGAGTATTCAAAAGTTTTACTAGCTATGAATAAAAAGCTAATTGTAGTAGGAAGAGGTTCACAATCAGCATCATTATTTGAACAGAAAACTGGAATAATACCTGAGCTTGGAGGTCTAGATCTTTACTTGAAAGAAAAAAAGTTAAGTAAAAATACACTTGCTATAATTGCTACAGGAACAGAAACATTAATGACAATAATACATCAACTTTTAAAATCCGGTGTAGAGAAAATATTGGTTGAAAAACCAGCGGCAATAAGTATTGATGAACTTCTGGAAAATGAACAATTTCTTAAGCCTTATGAAAATTCAATTTTTATAGCCTATAACAGAAGGTTTTATGCATCTGTGATCGAAGCACAAAAATTAATTGCTGAGGATGGTGGTTTAGAATCTATGCATTTTGAGTTTACAGAGTGGGCACATAAAATAGAACCTCTTAAAAAAGCGGAAGGAGTCAAAAAAAACTGGTTTTTTGCGAATAGTACTCATGTTGTTGATTTATCTTTTTTTATTGCTGGTAATCCTAAAACATTAAAATCTTTTTCAAAATCAGGAAAATTGGATTGGCACAATAAAACTAATTTTGTTGGTGCAGGAGAAACAGAAAAAGGAGTGCTTTTTTCTTATATATCTAATTGGGAAAGTGCTGGAAGATGGGGCATAGAATTATTAACTCAAAACAGAAGAATTTATCTGAAGCCTATGGAGAGTATTCAAACTCAACAAAAAGGAAGTATTAAAATCACTGAACATGCAGTTGATCTATCATTAGATGAAAATTTTAAAGCCGGTTTATATTTACAAGTTGAGGAATTTCTTTCTAACTTGAAGGATAGACTTCCCACAATCAAAGATCACATATTAAATAGTAAAAATATTTATTCAGAAATTTGTTAAAATTATGATTAAGAACAAACTATATAAATGAATTGTTTAATTATTGCAGATTCACTAGCAGCTGAAAGACCTGATAATATCAACAATGATAAAAGATGGCCTATTTTATTATTAAATAACTCAAAATCGAAAGTAAGATTAATTAATCTGGCAAAAGGATTTTCTACATCAAAAAGATTAAAAAAAGTTAGTACACAAAATTTGAATGATTCAGATGTTGCTATTATTCAATTAGGAATTGTTGATTGCACTCCGAGAATATTTCATAAGATAGAAACCCAACTGATTGCTAGAATACCTAAAGTAATTCGAAATAAGATAATTAAAATTGCTAAAAAGTATCGAAAAAGATCAAAAACTAGAAGTTATGTTTCGTTATTAGACTTTGAAAAAAATTTTACATTTTTCATTAAAAAATTTAAAAAAAAAATAATCATTATAAAAATATTAGATGCTTCCACGAAATCTAATGAAATGAATCCTATGGCAGGTGAATCAATAGAGGATTACAATCGTGTTTTAGATAGTCTTAATAATATTTATGATAATATTTATTTTGTTGAAATTCCAGTTGATAAAATAGACGAATATACATTAAATGATGGATATCATCTTAACGAAATTGGGCATAATTACATTTCTAATAAGTTAATCTCTTTAATTAATGATTAAGATTCTTAAATCAGAAGTTTTTAAATTTACGACCTTAAAATATATCGAAATTATTATTACTGCGTTTATTTCATTTTTCGTGGCAAAAATAATAGGGCCATCAGAAATGGGTAAATCTATTCCAATATTGCTTTTCATCACTTATTCTAATTTTTTAGTTCTTGGGGTTAATTCAGCATTAGTTAAAAACTATAGTAGGATGAAAAGTAGATTTGAGTCTTTAAATTTTATTACAATTAATTTCCAGTTTATAATTATAGCTTGTTTTTTAACTTTTTTACTAGCTTACTTATTCATTGACACAAAATATTTTCTTTTCACTGCCTTAATTTCTGCGGGTGTTTTAGTTAAAAGTTTTTTTACAGCTTATTTCAGAGTGAAAAATAAAATATTAATATTGAATAAAAACAATATAATTTTTTCAATTTTATTTTTATTTTCAACATTACTATTTGTTAAAGATTGGTACGGATATATTGTAAGTTGGTCAATATGTTTATGGATAGGAAATGCACTATATTTTTTTGATTCTAGAGTTTTTTTTATAACCATTTTAAAACGAATATGTTTAATACCATCAAAAATAAATTTAGTATTTAATTTAACAGAAGGCATCAAATTAGCTACTTTCGGGGCAATAATAACTTTACTTCTTTCAATAGACAGATTTATAATTGAGAACCTGAATATTGTTAATGAAATTAAAGGGAGCTATCAGTTAGCTGATTTTATTTCAATGGGTATATTTGTTCTTATCACAACAGTTAGTTTTTATTATACCCCCACTTGGATTGAGAAAATTAGAAATGAAAAAATTTTTAGAGAATTATTTTTTAAAAGAGTCAAAATCTCATTTGTTTTTTTTCCATTATTAATTTTAGTTATTTATTTAGCTGGTGTGATATTTGTTAATTTATTTTTTGCGGAATATGAAGACTTACTAAAATATGTTATTTTAACTTCAATATTAAAAATACTTGTTTCTTATTTATCAATAGTTTCTATTTTTTTTATTTCATTTAATGAAGAAAATGTTTTGATAAAATCAATGGTCCCTTTATTGGTGTTATACTTTTTAACCATTTTAATTTTTTATACTTATACAATTAATATAATTTTCATTCCTCTGACTTTAAGTTTCTGGTTATTAATTGACTTAATGAGAAAAGTTCATTTCGTAAAAAAATATTTAATAAAATAAAAATGAATAAGTTCATTAAATTTTATCTTATTATTTTACCGTTAATTGCACTTATAGGAATAATACTAAGTATTTTTAGAGTAGCATTTTCAATAGACTACGTTCAATTATATATTTTGTTTGGAGCTAGTCTTGATTTAATAATTATTATTCTTGGAAGAAAGTATTTATCAAAAAAAACAATACTTTTTGTTTTTTACATTTTAATTTTTAGTGTTTTAGTAGGACTTATTCAAGGTAATGAAATAACTCGAAGGTATATTACTGATTTTACAAATCCTTTTTTCTTTTTTTGTAAAATATATATTTTTAAGGCCTTTTGGGAGGTTAATGACTTTAAAAAATTTATAAGATATTACACTAAAATCGGAGTAATCGGAAGTCTTATTTTGTTACCTATTACCTATTTTATTTTTTCATTAGCTGGAGCGTCAAGAATGGCTATATTTCCCCCCATGGAATTGCCATTTTCTTATTTTTTACAGACGAATAATGTTTTATTTTTAATAATATCTTTTATTATCATTATACTTTACGGAAAAAGAGCACAATTAGTAGGAGCAATGGTTACCTTATTTATATTTAAATTATACCTTTCAAGAGAAAAGCTTCTTTTAAATATTACCTTAATAATATTATCTTTTTTTTTATTTTCACTTTCTCTAATATATTTCTCTGATAATATGGCTATTAATAGAATTAATTACACAATTGAACAATTTCAAGATAGTGGAACTGCCGGTATAGCAAATACAAGAATATTAGAAGTTGAGGCTATTTTAAGCGAAATGAATTCAGTTGTTGATTTCTTTTTTGGTAAAGGTATAGGTTTTACCTACTACTATGAACATACCGCAGATTCTAGTAGATCAAATGCTCATTTTTCACCACTTTCATTTATTTCAAAATATGGTTTTATTTTTACTATGTTTTTATACTATTATCTGATAAGAACTATTTTTAAAAAGACCAAAAAAAGATCTTCAAACTATAATATAGCTGCTATTACTTGTATTTTTATTTTCATAGAATCCTTTTTCGCTTATACACTTTTTGTAACCCCAATTTTTCCATTAGTTTTTGGGTATTTAAAAACAAGAAAAAATGAATAAAGTATTTCTGGATTTTGATGGCATATACTCACTGAATCCTCCAAAAGATAATCTTATTGTTTTGACCAATTTATACAACAATAACTGGTCTATTAATGTAAATAAAGAGACTGATAATAGGAGTGAAACCTTAGAAGAGTTTAACCAATATATTAAAAATGTAAATTTAGATACTTTCTATAAACTAGATATTTTGAGGCATAAGATGGCATTGTTTAATCATTTTTTTATTCCCTTAAGTCAATGGTTCATTACAATACAAAAATTAGTAAGTAGAAATCTTATTAATTCAAACACTGTATTTGTTTTTTCTTCATACTCGAGTAATGATAAAGTTTTTTTAATAGAGGCAGAAGGTGAGACAAATAGACAATTTCTTTATGAAAAATCCTTTTATTTAAGCTATTATATAAAAAAACATATCAATCTTAATGGATTTAAAAATATATCTATTTTAAGAAATAATACTTTTAAAGCGAATATAGCTTTCTATTTAAGAGGTTTTCTTTTTCTCAATATAAAGTTTTTTCAACTATTGATTTTTAAATCTTTTATTACAAAAAGAGAATATTTTTTAAATGATCAAAAAAATAAGGTCACTCTTATTTCTATATTGAGTCGAAATATAATTCAAAGTCAATTCATAGAAAATTTTCATAAGAAATCAGAGTTTGATTTTACTGTGATCATAAATGAATCTTCGTTTAGGCCTTTCACTAACCTTAAGGCGTCTAAAAAAATATTCAAATCTTTTTTTTATGCTGAAGGATATATTAAATTGTTTCAATTACTTAAGGAGTATATAGAAGTTATTAAACTATATTTTTGTAATGACAAGAGCATTTCAAAATTTTATTCAATTGATATTAATCTTCAAAAATTAATTCCTGAATTAGGAATAAAACAATTTAACTATAAAACTTATGCATTTTCAGTTCTAAACGCAATAGCTTTTATGAAAAAAAAGTATAAAGTTAAATTTAATAAACATTTATGTTTCGAAATGTTACATCCATATTCATTTTTTTTAAATAAATTTTTATCAGAAAGTGTAGTTCAAATTCAAACTGTTGATATTCCAAAATTAATTTTCCCTAACTATGTTTACTCAGATAAATTTTATTTTTCAAACTATACTTTTTTTGATTCACAGGTATCAATTAATTCATCAAAGTTGAATAATTTTGACGCTCTTCACAACATAAAATATTATGGATTAAAAAAGAAAAACAAATTAAAATCTATTAAAATTCTTACATATTTTTGTCAACCTATCTACACTGATGATGAAGAAGCTACTATTTTATTTTTAATTAAATTTTCAATTAAAATTAATGCTAAATTTCAATTAAAACTACATCCAAGGTCAAACGCATCTATAATTAATTTTGATGGACTTTCAATTATTGATGGAAATATATCTTCTCAAAGTGTTATTTTACAATCAGATATCGTTTTTACCAGAACATCTGCTATAGGTATTGATAGTTGGTTTTTAAATGTTCCAATCATTTTTTTTGTTAATGGTATCTTAAAAGGTGATAATATAGATTATATTCCTAATGATTATACAGGTGCTATTAAAACTTATATTACAGTTGAAGCTTTAGCTAATCAGTTAGAAACAATTATAGAAGATTTCTATAATCACAAATTGCATAATAAGTTTTCCGTTGATTATAAAATGATAAATAAAAAATTAAAAAACTAATTTAAATTTATGACTTGCCATTAATATGTATAAAATAAGCTTATATTTCCAGACTATTAAGTATCTTAAAATTAAACAAGTCTTGTTTAGATTATATTATTTTGCTGGACCTTTAATCAAGTCGAGTCCTCATAAAAAAAACATTAATATAAATAAAATTTATTGGGACAATTATTTAATTTATTCAAACTCCTGGAAATCAGTTGATACTTTTAGTTTCCTTAATATTAAACATATTTTTAAAAACAAAGTTGATTGGAATTTTAATACATATGGAAAGTTATGGACTTATAATTTAAATTATTTTGATTTTCTAAATCAGAATCATATGTCTCAAGAAATTGGTGTAAAATTAATTTTAGATTACATAGACAATAATCAAATATTAATTGATGGTAAAGAGTCATATCCCATTTCCTTGAGAGGAATAAATTGGGTAAAGTTTTTAACTAAAAATGAGATTGAAAATCCATTAGTCAATAAAACTCTCTTTAATCATTATAAAATATTGTATAATAATATTGAATATCATCTATTAGGAAATCATTTATTAGAGAATGCTTTTTCATTATTATTTGGAGCTTACTATTTTCAAGATGAACAGTTATATAATAAATCTATAAAACTTTTAAAAACACAATTAAATGAACAAATATTAGAAGATGGCGGTCATTTTGAGCTTTCGCCTATGTATCATCAAATAATGTTATTTAGAGTTTTAGATTGTATTCAATTAATAAAGTTGAATAGCTGGAAAAACGATGATTTACTAAAATTATTAAAAGAAAGTAGCTCTAAAATGTTATCATGGTTGGATAATGTGACTTTTAAAAATGGGGATATACCTATGGTTAATGATTCTGCATTTCAAATAGCTCCATCTTCAGAAGAGCTTTTAGACTATGGAATAGCTTTAGGGATTAATAAAAAAGATATTAAACTATCTGACTCTGGCTATAGGATGTTTAAAAATAATAATTACGAATTATTTATGGATATGGGTGGAGTTAAAGCTTCGTATCAACCAGGACATGTTCATTCAGATATTTTCAATTTTATATTATATAAAAATAACCTACCATTTATTGTAGATACAGGTACTTCCACATATGAGAAAAATAAAAGAAGACAATTAGAAAGAAGTACCTCATCTCATAATACTATAACTATTGGTGATTATGAACAAACAGAAGTCTGGGGAGGTTTTAGAGTAGCTAAGAGAGCTAAAATAGTGTCATTTTCTGAAAGTGAGAATGAATTTTCATCGAGCCATGATGGATACAAGAAGATTGGAGTTATTCATAATCGAAATTTTATTACAAACTTAGATTCAATTCGTATTTATGATGAGTTGAATAAACAAGATATTTACGAACAAATAGCCCATTTTCATTTTCATCCATCTATAAAAAATATAGTTATAAAAAATACTAGTGTGTTTTTTGAAAACTTAGGTGTTGAAATATCATTTAGAGGAAAAAATATTTCTATTGATAAAGAATCTTATAGATTTGCACATGGTTTTAATAAAACAGAAAATGCTATTAAATTAAAAGTTGTTTTCGAATCAAATTTAGAGACAGTAATAAAATTATGAAAAGAATAGTATACTTAACCTTTTATTTTAAACCAGATTTATGTGCAGGATCATTTCGAAATTCACCTCTTGCTATTGAATTATCTCGTCAAGCTAATTTGGAAAATGCATTTATTGATCTTTATACTACTTCACCAAATAGGTATAATACGTTTAAATCAGAAGCGCTAAAATATGAGGAAATAGGTAATTTAAGAATACATAGGATTTCACTTCCATCACACAATAGTGGAATGATTGATCAAATATTGTCTTTTTCAAAGTATTTCTGGACTGTTTTAAAAATGAACAATGGAAAAAAGACAGATTTAGTTTTTGCCTCTTCTAGTCGTTTATTTACAGCATTCTTAGGTTACAGATTATCAAAAAAATCTAACGCACCTTTTTTTTTAGACGTAAGAGATATATTCGTTGATACTATGTTAGATGTTCTCAAACCATCTTTTTTTAAACCATTAATTATCCTAGTTTTAAAAAAAATTGAAAAGAAGACTTTTAATCACGCTGAACATATAAATTTAA
>Ga0307488_10001822_pt1 | contig 17917 bp, 21 predicted proteins | sample SB02metaG_FD_202248 | JGI IMG/M metagenome (GOLD analysis project Ga0307488, IMG submission 202248) | Sea-ice brine microbial communities from Beaufort Sea near Barrow, Alaska, United States - SB 0.2 | ecosystem: Environmental > Aquatic > Marine > Coastal | place: USA: Alaska | collected... | reverse complement strand
TCTACTCACTGAGCTGGCGCAGATAGGCGAAGATTTTCTTGCTCGCCGTGGGCGCTTTTTTCAATTCCACTTCCCGTGCGGCTTGACGCTGGAGATTGCGCAGCTGTTGTCGGTCGGCGGTAGGATATTTCTCCATCAGCTCTTCGATTACCGGATTTCCCTGACTGATTAATCTGTCGCGCAATGTCTCCAGCTGCATAAAATGCTGTCTGTAGGTTTGCGACTGGTGATCCATTCTCTCCAAGGTCTCTTCAATAAAACTGATATCTGCGGTGCGCATGAGCTTGCCAATATATTGCAGCTGGCGGCGCTTGCCTTCGCGGTTCTTTAAGCGGCGCGCTTCGGCAATAGCGTCTTTTAAGTTGTCTGGTAGGTTGAACTTGGCCAGTTGCCCAAGAGGCATTTCAACTAGCTTACTGCCCATATCCTGAAGTGCATGACTGTCTCGCTTGAGTTGCGACTTACTGACCAGGTCGTCTTCGTTATTGTCGCTATCGCTATTAGTTTTAATATCAGAATCAGTCATTAGCTGTAAAACACCGTGGCAAGTCCAAGAAAGGAGACAAAACCGACTATATCGGTGACTGTCGTGAGAATAACCGAGCCCGCAAGGGCCGGGTCAATTTTTAAAGAGCGTAACATCACTGGTAACAATGTGCCTGCGACTGCTGCTGCGACGAGGTTAATGGCCATAGCGGCAGCGATCACCAGTGCGAGAGTCCAGTCGTCAAACCATACTGAGACTATGGCACCCATCACTACTGCCCAGAGCATGCCGTTGAGTGCGCCAACGGCAAATTCTTTGCTCAGCAACCATTTGAGATTGTCCCGCTCGATCTGTCCCAGTGCCATACCGCGAATCACTACGGTTAGGGTTTGACTGCCTGCGACGCCGCCCATACTGGCAACAATCGGCATCAAAATAGCTAGGGCAACGACCTTTTCTAGGGTTGCTTCAAACAGGCTGATGGCTGAAGAGGCGAGAATGGCGGTGAGTAAATTGAGTCCCAACCACATGGCACGGCGGGGTGCGGTGCGGCTGATGGAGGAAAAGGTATCCTCTGTGTCACTGAGACCAGCCATGGCCAAGAGGCTGTGATCAGCGTCTTCAACAATGACATCAACCACGTCATCAATGGTGATTCGGCCAACCAGGCGGTGTTGATCGTCAACCACTGGAGCTGAGACCAGATCCTGGCGCTGGAATAATTGCGCTACATCGGAGTCGGTGAGATTCACATGAATCGCCTCAACTTCGGTGTCCATGACTTCCCGAACTGAGGTGTTAGGGCTTGAGGTGAGCATTTTGCTCAGGGGCAATGTACCCAAAAAGGTGTCATTGCGACTGACAACAAACAGGTTGTCGGTGATATCTGGAAGTTCTTCGAAGCGGCGCAGATAGCGCAGCACTACGTCGACGGTAATGTCAGGGCGCACCGTGATGACCTCGGTGTCCATCAGTCCACCGGCGGTATCTTCATTGTAAGTAAGTACTGACTCTACCCTCAGGCGGTCCTGTACAGACATGGCTTTGAGGACTTCAGGAATAACTCGGTCGGGCAACTGTTGGAGAATATCGACTATATCATCGACATCTAGGCCTTCGGTGATCGAGGCAACTTCTGCACCATCCATCTGGTTGAGGAATTCGAGCTGTATATCGTCGGAGAGTTCTTGCAGTACTTCACCGGATATCTCGGGATCAACTATCTCCCAGAGGATATTGCGCAGGCGCGGCGGAGCGGTCTCGAGCTGGTGTGCTATATCGGGCGGCGAGAGATTGTTAAGTATATGCCGCACCTGATTGAGGGTACCGCTATCGATGGCGTTGCCAAGCCTGGCCAAAAGGCTGTTATCGTTATTGTTCATACGTAGCTCCCTTGGCTGGGCTGAGTCACTTCAGCGATGGTATTCTAACCAGCTAACCGAGATATCGGTAGTTTTAACTGATAAGCCAGTGTAAACAGTCATCAAGAGCGGGACAGATTACTCACCTTCGCCAAAGTAGTCAGCGAGAAGTTCGCTAATGGCGGTCTGTGCTTCCTGCTCATCTTCGCCATCGAATTCAAAGATCAGGCTGGTGCCTTTGCTGGCGGCCATTAACATCAGTGACATAACGCTCTTGGCGTCCACTAATGGCTCCTGTTTGCCGGTGCGAATGGTGCAGCCAAAGCGCCCGGCGGTGCTCGCCAGTTTGGTTGCAGCTCTGGCGTGAAGGCCGAGTTTATTGATGATATCGAGCTGGCAGTGAATCAAGATGAGAGCTCTTTGTGAGTTACCTGAACAAATGGGTGCACGCCAGAGAAGTGCTCGTGCAATCTATTCGCCAGATAGACAGATCTGTGTTGTCCGCCAGTACAGCCTATGGAAATGGTCAAATAGCTGCGATTGTTACCCTGAAATTGAGGGATCCAGCGGGTTAGAAAACCAATAATATCCGCCAGCATGGAGGCTATCTCAACCTGACTTTCGAGAAATTCAATCACCTCAGGATCTTGGCCTGTCTTATTTTTTAGCTGGGCCTTCCAGTAAGGATTGGGCAGACAGCGTACATCGAATACAAAATCCGAGTCTGAGGGGACGCGGTTTTTAAAGCCGAATGACTCAAACAGAATCGACATATGCTGAGGCTGCTTGGGCACAATGGTGTTTTTAATCAGATCGCGCAATTGATGCAGCGTCAGATTTGAAGTATCCACTGACCGGTCGGCGATATCGCTAATTGGGCTGAGTATCGCTTTTTCCAGTTCGATGGCTTCTTTGAGGCCAATAGTATCTGTGCTCAGTGGGTGCCGGCGACGGGTTTCGCTGTAGCGTCGCAGCAGGTCTGAGCAGTGCGCATAGAGGAACATGACATCAACATCGACGCCATCTCTCTCGATTGATTTTAGGATTTCAGGAATTTTATTGAGATCGCCCACTAGGTTGCGCGCATCTATGCCGACGGCGACTTTTAAATCTTGATGGTTACTGTTTTCGTTGAGCTGACCAATTAAATGCTCAAGTAATGTGGCTGGCAGATTATCAATACAGGTAAAGCCGACATCCTCGAGAATATTCAGTGCTGAAGTTTTACCGGACCCAGAGTGGCCACTAATGATGACTAGGCGCATGTTTAAGCTGCGCGCTCTAGTTGCAGTGCCGTGGCGTAGAGTTCTTCGCTGCTGCTGCATTGACGCAGAGACGTGCGTGAGCTGTCATCCTGCATAATCGCGGCAATTCGTGCCAGAGTGGCGAGATGCTCTTCGTTTTGTTCTTCTGGAACAATTAGGGCAAAGATTAAATCTACCGGTTGGTCATCTAGAGAGCCAAAGTCGATGGCTTGCTCCAGTTTGATCAGACAACCGTATATGCGATTAAAGCCGGCTACACGGCAGTGGGGAATGGCGACGCCTTCACCAATGCCAGTGCTGCCAAGTCGCTCTCGGGCGACCAGGTTGTGAAACAAACTTTCAGCCTGATCGCCATCGCCACCGAGCTGCTCGGTGACAAAGGTCGAAAGGTTTTCCAGTACGCGTTTTTTACTGCCGCCAGGAATGCCGCACTGGGTCAATTGTTGAGTGAGTATATTCTTGATTTTCATGGACGGATTTAACGGCCTCGGTGTTTCTCTTTGTATTTAATCAGCTGACGATCAAGCTTGTCAGTCAGTGAGTCAATCGCAGCGTATAGATCTTCATGCTGAGAGTTGGCAAATAATTCTGCCCCGCTGACATGCACTGTCGCTTCTGCGCTTTGGGATAATTTATCGACGGTTAGGATAACCGAAGTGCTAGTGATTTGGTCGTAGTGTCGTTCGAGTTTGGCAAATTTGCTGTTGACGTACTCTCTTATTGCCTCGGTGATTTCCAGGTGATGTCCGCTAATGGTTAATTGCATTCAGTACTCCTTCGTTTCACTTGATTAAAATCTTTTGCGCTGACTCGAGGATGGGATACCCAGGCTCTCTCGGTATTTTGCCACTGTTCTACGTGCGACTTGTATGCCTTGTTGTTCTAGCAGGGAAGTCAGTTTGCTATCGCTGAGTGGTTTGGCCGGTAGTTCTGCCCCGATCAGTTCTTTAAGAATAGCGCAAACTGCTGTGGATGAACACTCCCCACCGCCAGCAGTACTAACATGACTAGAAAAGAAATATTTAAGTTCGAATATACCCTGAGGCGTGGCCAAATATTTGCTCGTAGTGACCCGAGAAATAGTCGACTCATGAAGCTCCAGTTTGCTGGCAATGTCAGATAGCACCATGGGTTTCATGGCGACCGGACCATGGTCGAGGAAGCCTCGCTGCAACTCGACGATGGTCATTGCCACGCGCATCAATGTTTCATTGCGGCTTTCAATGCTACGTAAAAACCACCGTGCTTCGGCAAGATTATCTTTCAAAAATTGATTTTGGTCGCTGCTGTCCGAACGCTTGATTAACGACGAGTAGGAGTCATTGATACGCAGGCGCGGCATATTGCTGTCGTTGAGTTTGACTCTCCAGCGACCTTTGATTTTTTCTACATAGGCGTCTGGAACTATATATTCAACGTCATTGCTACTCAGGGATTCGCCAGGGCGCGGATTTAAACTGCGCACCAGTTTCAGGGCACCCTGCAGTTCGTCTGGGTCCAGCCCCGTTTTTTTACTTAGTCGAGCGCTGTCCACCGAGGCGATGTCCTGCAAAAACCCATCCACCAGATGCTTGGCTGACTGCAAGTGTTGAGTCTCTGGGGACAGTTGATTGAGTTGTATGCGCAGGCATTCACTGATGCTGCGGGCAAATACACCTGGGGGATCAAACTGCTGCAGTCGATGCAGTACTGCCACCAACTCATCTTCATGGAGTTGGTCTTCAATATCGTCATAGTGAATATGCCCGGTAATATCGCTTAGCTCGGCGGAGATAAACCCGGAGCTGTCGATGGAGTCGATAAACGCTGAGGCGATTTCTCTGTCACGATCGGAAAAGGGCGTTAGATTGAGCTGCCACTCGAGATGCCCCTGAAAGGATTCGGTAACCTGATAGACCTGCTCAAGATTGACTTCGCCGCCACTGCTAGACGCTGTGGTTGGGGGGCTGTACACATCGTCCCAGTTGGCGTCTACTGGTACATCCTTGGGTATTTCATCGTTCCATTCGTACTCGGGATTTTGCTCACTATTGCGTTCAGCTTCTGCGACCTGATTGCTCTCGCTAGTGGGTCGATCGGCGTCCTGAGCCGATGACTCAGGGATGTCCTCGTCCATTTCGAGCAGTGGGTTACTGTAGAGTTGCTCGATCATCTCCTGGCGTAAGTCCAGCGTCGACAGCTGCAAAAGACGGATAGCCTGCTGCAGCTGAGGAGTCATCGTCAGTTGTTGGCTGATCTTAAGCTGGAGGCCTTGGCGCATAGGGGGAAATTATTCTTTTATATAAGTCTGCAAGTTTAGTGCCAATTCTACACTGCTGGCAATCGACTATTTGCCAGTGAGATTGGTTTGGGTACTTTTTTGGGGACTTGATGGGCTCAACCGGACACTTTTCAGCAGTTTCATTGAGCTTTTTTATAAACGAGCGCTCTTTACCGCAACCGGTTTCTAAAACAGCTGGCTCTAAAGTGTGAAGTTTTCACCAAGGTAGGTTTTGCGCACCTGAGCATCGTTGAGGATATCGCTGGTTGTTCCCTCGGCGATCACATGGCCCTCGCCAATGATGTAGGCATGTTCGCAGATATCCAGAGTTTCACGGACATTGTGATCGGTAATTAAAACCCCGATGCCGCTATCCCGGAGATGGCGAATAATCTGTTTGATATCGGTAACCGAGATCGGATCTACACCAGCAAAGGGCTCGTCGAGCAGGATGAACTGTGGGTCTGCCGCCAGTGCCCTGGCGATTTCAACACGTCGCCGCTCGCCGCCGGACAGGCTCATACCTTGATTCTTGGCTAGATGGGAAACATGAAACTCGCGCATCAGTTCGTCAGCGCGCTGAATGCGCTGCTTGCGGTTGAGCTCTTTGCGGGTTTCCAAAATGGCTAATATATTGTCTTCGACGCTGAGCTTGCGGAATACTGAGGGTTCTTGGGGCAGATAGCCCAGTCCACGGCGGGCGCGGCCGTGCATGGGCAGGGCAGTAATATCTTCGCCATCGATGTTGATCGAGCCGTTATCCTGCGCCACAAGGCCAATAATCATATAAAAACAGGTGGTCTTACCGGCGCCATTGGGCCCCAATAGGCCGACAATTTCGCCCTGTTTGACGCTGATGGAAACATCTTTGACCACCGGACGTTTGCCATAGGCCTTGGCCAGATTGCGCGCTTGTAAAGTAGCCATCAGGGCTTGGTCTCCGGGTCAGTGGCATCGCTCTGCAGGGCAGAGGCTGGAATAACTAATTGAATACGCTTCTGTTGGCCCTGATTGTCACCCTTGGCTTTCCAGGTCTGCTTGTCGATGTCGTAGTCAATCGAGTCGCCCTTGATAATGGTGCCATCCCGGGACAGTATCGCATTCTGTTTTAGAGCGAGTTTGTTGGTGGCGGGCAGGTAGTCGATACGATCGGCACGGGCAATCATAGTCGCCGCTTCAAGTGCGGGCTTTTGCTGATAACTGGCCGGTGTTCCTGTGCATTCAATGCGGCTGATTTTATTGTTCTCGACGTGCAATGTGATCTGATCGGCTTCGATCAGCACGCTGCCCTGGCTGATCACCACATTGCCTCGATAGACGGTGCGGCCGGTTTTTTCGTTGCGCTCGGCATAGTCAGATTCAATAGAGATGGGCTGCTGACGATCATCCGGAAGAGCAATGCATTGCGTGGCCAGTAAGCTACCCAGTATGACTAACAGAACAGTGCGAAACCAAAGGTAAGGTTGCGATAGGTAAGAGAGCTTAGCGAGGATCATGAGTTACCCTGACGTTGGATTGGATGGCAAAGGTTTCGTTGATCAGATCAATTTTGAGGCCAGTACCAGAGGCTTTGCCCTGCTCTGACAGCAGCTTAAATGGCTGGTCAGTGGTAGCGATACTGCTGTCCACAAAATAGGTCAAACGCTCGGTAATCAATGTAGCTACACCTTCTGCGGAGGTCAGCTGCCCTAGCACATTATCTTGCAAATCTAGTCTGCCACTGGCGCTATCGAGAAGTCCGCTGCCGGCTGTTAGGGCTACAGGTTGAGTTGCATCGCCCTGAGCCAAAAACCGGGGTTGCTGCAACTTGACCGTCGACTCCCCTTGGAAAAAGTCGATGCGCGGTGAGCTAAGGCTGAACTGCTCGCTGCCGTTTTCGGAAAAGCGACGACTGGTAACTGAGGTCATATAGCTGTCTGCCTGAGGTTTTTCATCCATCTGGCTGCTGGTTTGGCGCAGAAACGCTTCTGGAGGTGAGTCCCAAATAAGTACAAACCCACCGATCATAAAGGCTAGAAAAACGGCTAGCAGCGCCTGTTGAATCATTGATAAGCCGCCAGTGCATCGTCTAGTTTGCCCTGTGCCGCGAGAATCATTTCGGCAGCTTCGCGAACCGCGCCATTGCCGCCACAGCGACTAGTCTGCCATTTTGCTTTGGCTGCCACTGCGGCATTGCCATTGGCGACGGTGATGCCCAAGCCAACCCGATTGATCACTGCGAGATCCGGCAAATCGTCGCCGATAAAGGCAATTTCATGGAGTTCGATAGACATGTTTTGCAGCAGCTCATTGAGTGCGGTGAGTTTGTCTTCCCGCCCCTGAACCACCGGCTCCATCCCCAGTTCATCGGCGCGGCGCTGCAACAGTGCGGAGACCCGCCCAGTGATAATGCCCACCTGAACGCCGCCACGTTGGAGTAATTTGATCCCCAGACCATCTTGAATATCAAAGGCTTTAAGTTCTTCTCCATTGTTGCCGTAGTAGAGGCGTCCATCGGTGAGTACGCCATCCACATCGACAAGCAATAATTTGATCTGTTTGGCAGCTTCGATTACGGCTTTATCTGTAGCGCCGTTTATGGCGGCTTCCATCATTAGATAACTCCCGCACGCAAAATGTCGTGCATATGTAAAACGCCAATGGGGGATCGATTTTCATCCTCTACAATCAGAGCGGTAATAGAGCCATCTTCCATTATTTTGAGTGCCTGAGCGGCGAGAATTTCACCGTTAATAGTCTTCGGATTGGGGGACATGACATCGGCCATGGTGACATTGTTTATATCCACTTTGGCGTCGACTATGCGACGCAAATCACCGTCGGTAAATACGCCGAGTAATTTATCGTCGTCGCTTACCACTGTGGTCATGCCAAAGCCTTTTTCGGTCATCACCAACAGCGCCTGATGCAGCGGTTCTGTGGCCAGAACTCGCGGCACTTCAACATCTTTATGCATGATGTCCGCTACACGTAACAGTAGCTTGCGGCCGAGTGCTCCACCTGGGTGGGAGAACGCAAAGTCCTCGGCGGTAAAGCCGCGGGACTCGAGTAGGGCAATAGCCAGTGCATCGCCCATAGCTAAAGTCACTGTGGTGCTGGTGGTAGGAGCCAAATTCAGTGGGCAGGCTTCGCTGGCGACACTCACATCAAGGTTGGCCAATGCGGCTGTTGATAGCACCGATTCGGGATCGCCGGTCATGCTGATCATGGGAATGCCTAGACGCTTAATTAGCGGCAGAATAGTAATCACTTCTGCGGTGCTGCCGGAATTTGAAATCACAATCACCACGTCGTTTTTAGTGATCATGCCGAGATCGCCATGACTGGCTTCCCCTGGGTGGACAAAAAACGAGGGCGTCCCTGTGCTGGCGAGAGTCGCAGCAATCTTGTTGCCAATATGGCCCGACTTACCCATGCCTGTAACTATTACCCGGCCCTGGCAAGCAAGCATAGTTTCACAGGCAGTGACAAAGCTGTGGTCTAGGCGATGTTGTAGTTCGGCAACCGCATCGGCTTCCATTTTGATGGTGCGCTGTGCCGAAGTAATAAAGTTTGTCGCGGTCATAGGTCAGTCGCTTAAGTGAAGATGCTGGGCATTATAGAGGCAAATGTGCGAGCGGAGAACTGCGGCCTCCCTAGGTGCCGACAATTGCCGGCCAGAGTACAACATAATAACCAATGTAGCCTGCGATAAGGATCACACCAAGATATCGTGAAAGCACTGCGGGTAAGCCATTGCGCGCGGCCTTATTAAGGGCCAAGGCAACCATCGCGATAAGCAACAGGGTCATAATTGCAAGGCTGATAAAGTCGCGGCTAAATACCTCCGGAGAAATCGCCATTGGCGAGATAATACCGGCGGCCGGCATGACTAACATCAAATTAAACAGATTTGAACCGAATACGTTGCCTATGGCGATATCGTGATGACCGCGCATGGCGCTGACCACAGATGCTGCCAGCTCCGGCAGGCTGGTGCCAATGGCGACTACGGTAAGACCAATAATCAGTTCGCTGACGCCCATGGATTGAGCGATGGTTTTGGCGCTCCATACAGTGACTTCGGCACTGGCCAGTAGCACCGCCAGACCGACGATAAACCAGAGTGTCGCTGCGCCCATGGTGATATCGGGAATGTCTTCGCCAACCGCTACTTCTTCAGGGCTGACATGAGTCTTTTTGTATTTAATGGCGATATACACCAGTGGAAAGATCAGGCCAGCTAAGATCGCGCTTTCAGTGCGGCCCAGGTAGCCATCATAGAGGCAGAATCCAGCGATGGCTGTTATCACCAAAAGAACTAGGCCTTCCTGTGTGAGTAGATGCTTCTGCACCGGAGTTGGGGCAATTAGTAGAGTGACGCCAAGCACCAGACCAATATTTGCCATATTGGAGCCTAGGGCATTGCCCACTGCCAGTTCTACGGCATTGCTGAGAGCGGCATTTATCGACACCAGAACCTCTGGTGCTGAGGTGCCAATCGACACCACAGTAAGGCCAATAATCAGTGGCGAGATACCAAAATTTCGCGCTGCACCGGCACTGCCTTCGACAAACCGATCGGCTCCCCAAAGGAGTCCAAGAACGCCGATCAGTAGGCCTAAAACCGGTAGTAACATTGCGCTCATAAATTCTCCAAATTACCGCCTTGTCGGCGGCGGGTTCTATTTCTTCATAAGATCGGGGATGTTATAGTGCTGGGCCATTATTGTCAGCAAACTTACCGCAGAATATTGCATCGTTTAAATTCATGCTTGCGTATAAGAGTCGCTGCTGCTGATCGATCAGGAAGATTAAATTATGAATAGGGTTTTTATGGTGGTTAAAAAGTGGTTTTGCATGAGTTTACTGGCCCTGGCTGGCACACTGGGAGTTGTTTTACTAGCGATTTCTCAGGATGACACCAGTGATCCATATCACCAGATTGAGCAGGTTACTGTTGATCTTCTCGATACTATAGCCACACATCAAGTAGGTTACCCTGAGAACGAAGAGGCTTACTTTGGTAGTTTGGATAGGTTGCTCCGTGACCAGATTGATTTCGCCTTTATCGCGCGTAATGTAATGGGTAGCTACCATAATCAAGCTACACCAGAGCAGCGTGAGCGCTTCGCGGCGACTTTTCGCAGTGGCTTAGTTGAAACCTATGGTCGCGGCCTGATCGGTTATGAAAACCAAGAAATTGTGCTGGTTAAAGAGGAGCAAGTGGCCGAGGGGCAGCGCCGGGTGACGGTAAGACAGGAGATTCGCAGCGTTGATACGGTCTACCCGCTGGAGTACAGCATGGCGCAAAAAAAGACTGGTCAGTGGATGGTGGTCAATGTGGTGATCAATGGCATCAACCTGGGTAAAACCTTTCGCAATCAATTTGTGCAGTCGGCTCAGCGCGCCGGTGGCGATATAGATCAAGTGATACATGGCTGGTCATCTGAGAACTTGTAGATCAAAGCTTGTAGATCAAAGCCTGTAGATGAGAGTTTGTAAATAAGAGCCTTTGAATTTAATTCGCGCATCACTAGTGTGGGCGCGACGACAAAAGAGTGAGTTATGAATCCTGAAGATGTAAAAGCACTACTCGAAAGCGCAATCCCCAACTGTCAGTTTGAGGTTGCCAGCGAGGGCGGCCATTTTAATATCACCGCTATTGGTGAGATCTTTGACGGCAAACGTGCAGTGCAGCGTCAGCAGCTGATTTACGCAGCATTGAACAGCGAGATTTCCTCCGGTGCTATGCATGCGGTCAATATGAAAATTTTCACCCCCAGCGAGTGGCAGGCTAACGCCTAAAACGCTTCGCTTTTTTCTCAACTGGCGTTTCTCTACTCAAGGTTGTTCGATGGACAGATTAAAAATTCAAGGCGGCGGGCCGCTTATCGGCGAAGTATGGATTTCTGGCTCGAAAAATGCCGCCCTGCCGATTCTGTCGGCAACGCTGCTCTCTGAGGGTTTGGCCACAGTCTCCAACTTACCACATCTGCAGGATGTCACTACTACCATCGAGTTGCTCGGCAGCTTGGGTGTCACAGTGAGTATCGACGAAAAGCTGCAGCTGGAAGTGGATAACTCAACTCTGCACAGCGTCACTGCACCCTACGAATTAGTTAAGACCATGCGCGCCTCAATTTTGGTGCTTGGCCCGCTGCTGAGCCGTTACGGCGAAGCCAATGTGTCGTTTCCCGGTGGTTGCGCGATTGGCAGTCGGCCTGTGGATTTACACCTGCGTGGCCTCGAGGCCATGGGGGCGACGATTGAGATCGACGAGGGTTATATCAAGGCGCGCAGCAATGGCCGTCTGGTGGGATGCCATATTTTGATGGATGTGGTGTCCGTTGGCGCCACCGAAAATTTGATGATGGCGGCGGTATTGGCTGAGGGTCAGACGGTGATTGAGAATGCCGCCCGAGAACCCGAGATTGTCGATCTGGCCAACTGTCTGAATGCCTGGGGCGCTGATATCCAAGGCATGGGTTCTGCGCGACTGGTTATTAACGGTGTAGAAAAAATTACTGGTGGGCACTTTAGAGTTATGCCAGATCGCATTGAGACCGGTACCTATCTGGCCGCCGCAGTGGCCACCCGGGGTAAAATTAGAGTAACCCAGACTGATCCCTCGTCACTTGAAGCCGTATTGTTAAAACTACAGGAAGCGGGTGCCGTGATTACTCAGGGTGAAGACTGGATTGAGTTGGATATGCAGGGCAAGCGGCCCAAGGCTGTGAATATTAAGACAGCCCCTTATCCGGCTTTTCCCACGGATATGCAGGCCCAGGTTACGGCGATTAATGCTGTCGCTGAAGGTACTGGCGTAGTGATTGAAACCATATTTGAAAACCGTCTGATGCAGGTTCAGGAATTGAACCGTATGGGCGCGATCATCACCGTTGAGGGTAACACCGCTGTTGTTACCGGTGTTGAGCGTCTTAACGCCGCGCCAGTGATGGCATCTGATCTGCGCGCTTCGGCGGCGCTGGTGATAGCTGCATTGGTTGCTGACGGCGAGACCATGGTTGAACGTATCTACCATATAGACCGTGGATACGAATGTATTGAAGAAAAAATGCAGTTACTCGGCGCCAAAATAAAACGTGTGACTAGCTAGCAGAGCTCTTTTTATTAGAGCCATTTTTATTAGAGCCATTTTCAGCTCGGTAAGCGTACTCACTGAGCATAACGAATAGTAAAAAGCAGACAGGCTAATGACCCAGATAACCATCGCCCTGACCAAGGGACGCATATTAAAAGAGACTCTTCCACTTCTGGCCCGCGCTGGAATCGTGCCCGCAGAGGATGTGTTTACCAGTCGCAAGCTGGTGTTTCCCACCAATCGTGACAATGTCCGATTGATTATTTTACGTGGCTCAGATGTCACCACCTATGTGCAGTACGGTGCTGCGGATCTGGGGGTGGCGGGTAAAGATATGCTGCTTGAGCATCAGGGAGATGGCTATTATGAGCCACTGGATCTGGGTATTGCTCGCTGCAAGTTGATGACAGCTGTCCCTGTGGGCACCACTCAGCAGCACAGCAGGCTGCGGGTCGCGACCAAATATATCAATGTGGCTCGTGAATACTACGCTCAGCAGGGCCGTCAGGCTGATCTGATTAAACTCTATGGGGCTATGGAATTGGCGCCGATACTGGATTTGGCTCAGGAAATTGTCGATATAGTGGATACAGGCAACACCTTGCGCGCCAATGGTCTTGAGGCCAGGGACGAGATCGCTGAAATTAGCTCGCGCTTAATCGTCAACAAGGCGTCGATGAAAACCAAATTCACTGAAGTGCAACGGATTGTCGATGCACTGAGAGAGGCGGTGGAGAATAACGCATGACAGTTTCTGTTGATAACTGTGCCATCAGTAACCTATCTACTCGGGATGGCAACTTTACTCAGACGCTCAGTGATCTGATCGCCTGGGATATGGTTTCAGACAACGCCGTGGAAGACGCGGTGATTGCGATTCTGCGTCAGGTCAAAGCTCAGGGTGATCAGGCCTTAATTGAACTGACCAATCGCTTTGATCGTCGCCAGGTTGAAGCAATTAGCGAGTTAGTCATAGGTCAGGAACAACTTCAGCAGGCCCTCGAGTCCATCGATGTCGAGACCAGAAATGCCCTTGAGATAGCCGCAGAGCGTATTCGTGACTACCACAACCATCAGGAGCAACCCTCTTGGCGCTATTGTGAAGCCGACGGCACCGTTCTTGGGCAGCAGATTACGCCCCTGGATCGCGTTGGTATCTATGTCCCAGGTGGCAAAGCAAGCTATCCCTCATCGGTGTTGATGAACTGCATTCCGGCGCGGGTTGCCGGAGTGGGCGAAGTGATTATGATGGTGCCAGCACCAGACGGTGAACTCAGTCCTATGGTCCTGGCCGCCGCAGCTATAGCAGGTGTAGATCAAGTGTTTACCGTCGGTGGCGCGCAGGCAATTGCGGCACTGGCCTATGGCACCGAGACTGTGCCTAAGGTGGATAAAATTGTTGGCCCCGGCAATATCTATGTGGCCACGGCCAAGCGCATGGTGTTTGGTTTGGTGGGTTTGGATATGGTTGCTGGGCCCAGTGAAATTCTGGTGGTCTGCGATGGTGATACGGATCCCGATTGGATCGCCATGGACCTGTTCTCCCAAGCCGAGCACGATGAAGATGCTCAGGCAATTTTTGTCTCTTGGGACCCAGACTATATAGCTGCAGTACACCGCAGTATGACCAAATTATTACCCGAGATGGAACGCAGCGAAATTATTCGCCAATCTCTGGAGCGCCGCGGCGCACTGATTGAAGTGCGCGATGCCGATGAAGCAATCGAGTTAATTAACCGTATAGCTCCAGAGCACCTAGAATTATCTGTTGCCGATCCGGAAGCCTGGTTGCCAAAAATTCGCCACGCAGGTGCTATTTTTATGGGTCGCCACACTGCTGAAGCGCTGGGTGATTACTGCGCCGGCCCCAACCATGTGTTGCCCACCTCATCCACTGCGCGTTTTTCCTCGCCATTGGGTGTCTATGATTTTCAGAAGCGCAGCTCGCTGATTTTCTGTTCTGAACAGGGCGCTTCTGATCTTGGCAAAGTGGCCTCGGTGTTGGGTCGCGGTGAGTCCCTGACGGCCCACGCGCGGTCGGCGGAATATCGAATTCGTGACTGATCAAGACTGATCTAAAGAGCAGCCAGAATTAAAGGCTAAAGTGCGAAAGTTAAGGCGAGAGATACCTATGAGCAAGTACTGGAGTGATTTTGTTGTCGGGCTCGAGCCCTATACCCCGGGCGAGCAGCCGGCGAACACCAGCCTCACTAAGCTGAACACCAATGAAAATCCCTATCCACCCTCGCCAGCGGTGATGGCAGCGATGAACCGTGCGGTGAATGATGACCTGCGCCTCTATCCGCCCTCCAATGCTGACGAGTTAAAACAGACCCTTGCGGATTATTTCCAACTGACCCCCGCACAGGTATTTGTGGGCAATGGTTCTGATGAAGTTTTGGCCCATGTGTTCAATGGTCTGTTTCGTCAGGCACAACCAATCTTATATCCTGATATTAGCTACAGTTTTTACCCAGTCTACTGCGGTCTCTACGATATTGAATTTAGTAAGGTGCCGCTGGCCGATGATTACAGTCTCGACCTAGACGGCTATCGTCGCGCCAATGGCGGAATTATTTTCCCCAACCCCAACGCACCTACTGGCAGACTGCTGGGGCTCGATGCGATCGAGGCTTTGCTCCAGGACAATAGAGATTCTGTGGTAGTAGTGGACGAAGCCTATATCGATTTTGCTGAGGCCGGATCTAGCGCAGTCAGCCTGATAGACCAGTACGACAACTTACTGGTTGTGCAAACTATGTCCAAGTCGCGCTCACTGGCGGGCATGCGAATTGGTTATGCCATGGGCTCTGCGGTATTAATTGAAGGGCTTGAGCGGATCAAAAACAGCTTTAACTCCTACCCCCTTGGCCACGTTCAGTTGGCTGCAGCCGTAGCTTCCTTTAATGATCCGGACTATTTTGCGACCATGCGTGAGCAGGTGATCTCTAGTCGCGAGTGGATAGTTGAGCAGCTCAATGCACTAGGTTTTGAAGTGCTGCCCTCAGCGGCGAATTTTGTGCTCGCCCGCCACTCTGATCAGAATGGTTTGGCTCTGACTCAATCCCTACGAGATAAGAATATTATTATCCGCCACTTTAATAAGCCGCGGCTCAGTGAGTTTTTGCGCATTACGGTGGGCACGCCAGAGCAAAATCAGCAGTTGATTGATGCCTTGGGCGAGATTATTGGCTAGAGCTGTTGTTTTGTTGAGTGCTTTGTTGAGTGTCTTGCTGAGTGTTCTATTTAGAGCGGGCTGGTGGGGCGAATGCCCGCTACAGCAGTTACGGTAAAGGTCGCACCCTGACGCCAGATTTCCAACTCAATGGGCGCACCAGGCGCCACATCGGCAATCTGACTGATGCTTGTCTGACGATCGGTGACCGGCTCGCCATTAATTTTTACCACTATATCCCCGGGCTGAATGCCCACCAGAAAAGCCGGGCTGCCATTGTAGATCGCCCGCACCAATAGTCCTTGGTAGATTGGTAAGTTTAGGCGCTTGGCAATTGGTTGGGTCAGGGGGAAGGCATCCATACCCAGCCAGCCGCGAACTACATAGCCGTAGCTAATAATATCGTTGAGCACTTTCTCCGCAGTATCCGCTGGAATGGCGAAGCCAATACCCGCCGAGCCCGCTTGATTGAGAATGGCCGTATTGATGCCGAGCAAATTGCCATAGCTATCAACCAATGCGCCACCTGAGTTGCCCGGATTGATATCGGCATCGGTCTGAATAAAGTTTTCAAAGGTATTTAGCCCGAGACCATTGCGGCCCGTAGCGCTAATAATACCCTGAGTCACTGTCTGACCTACGCCGTAGGGATTGCCTATCGCCAGCACCACGTCGCCAATCTGAGCTTGGGCTGGTTCGCCCACAGAGATCGGCTGCAGGTTGTTGGCTTCTATCTTTAATACAGCCAGATCAGTTTCTGGATCTTTACCCACCAAAATGGCGGGTGCTTCGCGCCCATCATAGAGCAGCACCAATATCTGATCAGCACCATCGATAACATGATTGTTGGTCAGCATAAAACCGTCTTCCTGCATGATAACGCCGGAGCCTAGGGAGGACTGAATACGCTGCTGCTGATTGTTAAATAGACGTCGAAAGTAGGGGTCGTCGAGCAATGGGTGATTAGAGGGCTTGGTTATAGTGCGCGTATATATATTTACTACAGACGGTGCGGCGCGCTTCACCGCATGGGAGTAGGAGACTGGCCCTGCCCATTCGTTGCCCTGGCTGCGGCGGTCGAGATCCATCGATGACTCTTCAATGCCATTGCCCTGCTGGCGAATCTCAGGGAACACCAGCAGTATCAAGGCGGCGGCACAGAGACCCACCAATATGGGTTTGCCGAGGTAACGAATAATAAGATTCACTGTGCGATTTGAAGTCACGCCTGTCTCTCAGTTTCTGCTGGTCTTGACGACGGATTATGGCACAAAAGTACGGCCATTCAGCGCAATAAGTTAGATAGTCGTGGATCTGGCGTCTTAGCTTTGCGGTATATAAGTAGCATGTGGCCGATGGATTGCACCAGAATCGCGCTGTGGCTGGTGCAAATAGTATCTGTCAGGGCTTTTTTGGCATCGCGATCTTCAGCGACCAGTTTAATCTTAATTAATTCATGGTCGTTAAGGGCGCGTTCGATCTCATTAGTCACGTTTTCGGTGAGACCGTTGCCGGCTACTGTCACTACAGGCTTAAGATTATGGCCTAATCGACGTAAATGTTTTTTATCCGCGTTGGAACTTGTCATAATGCACGACTCACTTTAAAGGTCGGCCATTCTAGCTAAAACAACCCCATGGCGAAATCGAAAAATCGTAGTTGGATAAAACAACATGTAAAAGACCCTTATGTGAAAATGTCACAGAAGGATGGCTATCGCTCCCGCGCAAGCTATAAATTACTTGAGATCATTGATAAAGATCGCTTGATCCGTCCCGGGATGACCGTCGTAGACCTAGGAGCAGCGCCAGGTGGATGGTCACAGGTGGCAATGGACTTGGTAGGGCACGAAGGCCGTGTTCATGCCCTAGATCTGCTGCCCATGGACGGTATTGCCGGCGTTGATTTTATTCTCGGGGATTTTACCGAAGACGAAATATTGCAGGAGCTCTTAGGGCTAATCGATAAACGGCCTGTTGACCTTGTAATTTCGGATATGGCCCCCAACTTAACGGGTAGCAAGGCAGTAGATCAGCCCACCAGTATTTATTTAGTTGAGCTGGCCGTGGATCTAGCCTGTAAGGTTATGAAGCCGGAGGGCGTTTTTATTGCCAAACTCTTCCAGGGAGAAGGATTCGATGAGTTTGTGCGACATGTTAGAACATTGTTTAATACAGTCAGTATGCGAAAACCCGACGCCTCGAGATCAAAATCTCGGGAAGTCTACATGGTTGCCAAGGGCTTAAAAGCCTGATTATGAGGATAATAACTTGAACGATTTGGTT
>Ga0307488_10001821_pt1 | contig 17921 bp, 31 predicted proteins | sample SB02metaG_FD_202248 | JGI IMG/M metagenome (GOLD analysis project Ga0307488, IMG submission 202248) | Sea-ice brine microbial communities from Beaufort Sea near Barrow, Alaska, United States - SB 0.2 | ecosystem: Environmental > Aquatic > Marine > Coastal | place: USA: Alaska | collected... | reverse complement strand
ATAATTCAGAGATTCATTAGTCTCTGTGTGAATTTTGAGGAGCTGATGGTTCTCCCGACACCACGCTCACACTAATACGAGTGCAAGGCGACCACACTTACCACACTTGCCACACTGTCCGCCATCCGGAAAGAACACCCAGCTTCTACGAGGACAAGTGCTAGACCGCAAACACCAACTTTCCACGGGGATGTGTGCGGCCCTGCACGCCGGCGCGGTGCGGTTTCATATGTGGGACAACGCCAATGTGATGGACGTGCGGGGCATGGCGGGCGCCGTGGCGGAACCTGCGCACCGCGCCATGGTGGACGAGGTGCTGCGCGACTTCGAAACCAAAGTGTTGCCCGACGCCTGGAAGCTGCGGCGCGGCGTTCTACAAAACGACGCCAACGACCAAAACATCATCGTGAAAGTTGGCGGGGTTGGTGGGGGCGGGGGCTTGCCAGTTGCGACGCCGGTTGGGGTGATTGACTTCGGCGACATAGTGGTGTCGTGGCGCGTCAATGACATCGCCATCGCCATCGCGTACTTCATGCTCGGAAAAACAGACCCGGTACAGCCTGGCAGGTTTCGCCCGCCATGTCATCGACACGCGGCTGAACCTTCGTTTGTTGAGTTTCACGGCATCTTATGACGTGGCGATCAATATCTGCCAGGCCACTACCCGCTCAGTCATCGACACGTATGGTGAGCCCTCGTTCCTCGAGCTGATCCTTGGTTTCTCGTGTGTATGGCAGCATCATATGACGTGTCGAATAGTATCTGTCAGGCCCTAGGACCCGGTGGGTGACGCTGCGGAGATGCTGGCGGGGTTTGAGTCCAAGTTTGCGCTGACGGATATGGAGCGGGGGTAAGGCCTCGTTAGCCAGTCATCCACCGCATGATTTACCGGTGCTCAACACACTGTCCACCACATCGTGTACCGGTACAAGCCACGTCATCCACCACATTGTGTGCTGGTGCTCGACTGGTTGCTCACCACACCATGTACCGGTTTAAGCCACGTCATCCACCACATAGTGTGCCGGTGCTATCCACATCACAGGGTGGCGCTTCACTCAAGACCCGCTTCATCACTGTCATCGTGGTTTGATTGCGGGCCTTAAGCGAGGGTTGCTGCCGACGCTCATCGCCGCGAGGCTGGTGTGCTCGTGCGTGTGTGGGGCGTATTCCGCGGAGCAGGACCCGGCCAACCGCGAGTATCTGTTGCTGACGCAGGCAGGTCCTGGCAGATATTGCTGGCCACGTCATCAACACGCAATGGTAACGTTCGCTCGTTGAGTTTTGTGATATCCTATGACGTGGCGTTACCGATGCAGGTAGGGTCTGGCAGATCTTGCTGGCCATGTCATCAACACGCAATTGTGACCTTCGTGTTGTTAGTTGTGTAACATCCCGTGACGTGGCGAGCAATATCTGCCGGGCCCTACACGCAGGCGCCGGGATGGGCGGCGTTGGCGGCGCTGCGGGAGGTGGGGGACGCCGCGTGCCTCGCGAGATTCGCAGCGGCAGCGGCTACGGCGGCAGTTGCATAGGCGGCAGTTGATTAGTTCCGGGGTAGGCGGCTGACGTTTGCGGCGGGTCCCCGAAGCATCGCGGCGGCGTCGGCGGCGGCAGTGGCGTAGGCGGTGCAGTCAGTTGTGAGAGTAGCCCTTGATACGGCCTCCAACTTAAGGGTCTGCCCGCTTGAAATGGCGTAGAGTTTGATTACTGCTCATCATGTGAAGCGCGTTGGGGCTGGATGAACGTTAGTCTAAACACAGGAGACGGGTTAGGCGGAGTATGCGCTGGAGCGGGTAGCCTGCAGCGCCTGTTAATCAATGCCTCTAGGGTACACAACATATTTATAATAGAGCTAGAACGTGGTATGAGATAAGTCTAAACGATAGCCTATGGATCAAAGACGAAAACCTCATTTCTGGCTCTCGTCAAATCGTGCAGACCGCTCACTCGGCCGCCTCGTTTTAGGGCCAGGCAGATATTGCTCGCCACGTCATAGGATGCCATTACACTCAAGAGCCGAGCGATGAAATTACGTTGGATAACGTGGAGGGCAACTCATACCTATACTTGTCGCCACTAAACTAGCCTACTAAGCACTAGCCCCTAAACTAGCTTGAACTAGCCTAGTTTAAAACCCCCCTATTTTACTAACCCACTGCAGTCCCCATTACTAACCCACTAACCCACTAACCACTAGCCCCGAAACTAACTTAGTTTACTTAGTTTAACGCCCCCCCTCGCCAGCACTAACTTAGCTCGACAAGCATACTCATACCGGAGCGTACCTCGCCCATCCGCCGCTCCTCCTCCTCCCGCATGAGCTCGATCATGGCGCGCTGCGTCCGCTTCTCCAGCAGGTAGGGACTGATGGACAGTGCTCGTCACGTCATAGGATGCCATTGAGCTCATGAAATGAGGGCTGAAGTTGCGTTTGATGACGTGGCGAGCACTAATGCTTGCTACGTCATAGCGAGCACCAGTGCTTGCTACGTCACAGGAAGCCGTTTAAATCGTGTATCGAGGGTTCAAACTGCGAGTGATGTCGTGGCGAGCACTATACATCATGCTTGCCGCGTCATAGGATGCCAAGTAACTCAAGAAACGAGGGTTCAACATGATCGTGATGACGTGGCAAGCACTATCCATCATTCCTTACCAGCTTGTCCATCTTCTTCTCCACGTCGCGTTTCAAATCGTAGTTGGCCTTCTTGGGCATCACGTTGGTCACCACGCCCTGGAGGCGGCAATCGAGGACAGTTGGGTCAGAGTGTGTAGAGGTTTGTCTGTGGGTGTGTCACATTGGTCACCACGCCCTGGAGGCGGCCGTACGTGGAGAGTGTGGTGTGTGTGGCGCGTCAGTGTCAATGCGTCTCACACGGGGCATACGTAGGTGGTGGTACTGTTTTCTCGGCAAGGGCTTCGCGTGGCTGATCTGGTCGGTGGCTGATGCAGTCAGGGGGGGGAGAGGAAAGAATGGCATGATTTGGTTTCCCATTTTTAGGGTTGGTGAGCACCGGCACCGGCACACTGTGTGGTGGATTCCCATTTATGGGGTTGGGCGCACCTCATCCTCCTGATCGTCCTCGTCCACGGGCTCGTGCACGGGCGCCGCGATCTCGGGCGCCAATGTGGCCTTGACCCAGGGTCTTAAACTCAGTGTCGGCCTGACATGTCAGGCTTATCTCCTCGAAATCGACGGTCTATTAACTCAAGGATCGCGACCCGGTCGGACTGTCGGCGGGTCGGTCGGTCGGTTCTCTGGAATGGACTGTTCTGATTGGTCGAACGGAATTCAATACCAGATATTCGATACCAGACCCGACACTGAGTTTAAGAGTCGAAGCTATCGCAATCAACACCCCAGAGAGACGCAGGCGCCAGCTTGAAAATATAAATCTAGGTACGGCCGTGCCCCAGCCGGCTCGCACTGAGTTTGAAACACCTGCAAGTTATTCAAGTGCCAGCTGGGAAGAAGCACTGAGGTGACGGGCCTGCCTTGATCTGGCCCTCCAGCAGCTCCTCGTCGCGCGGCAGGTAGTTTCGGAATCGCAGGGCCTTCTCCGGCCTGTTGGGATGGAAAGGGAAACACGAGGGAAGAGGGCAGGTTTAGCGTCAGGGCGTAAATATGGGGTCGGGTGGCTGCTGTTGCAAGCTGCGGACGAGCCGGCGTTGCATCACATGCGCCGTGACCAGCGGCGCCGGGCATAAGACTTGCCATCCACCGCTCAGGCTCCTGCAGTGGTGCTCACCCCGTCAACCCTTGGTGAAAATTAAATGTCTTGTGGTTTCCCCCCCTCTCACCAACGACCATCTCTTTCCCGCCCCTGCCACCGCCGCAGCCGCCGGCGCCTCCCTTCACATCAACACCAGTACGCCACCGCCACCGTCTCCTCCCCGGCACACCCCCCTCCTCCTCCAGAGCCCCCAGCACTAGGCGAACCCTAACAGGGTGATTCTACGCCAGCCCTCCCCGGTGCCAACCCACCGGTCTGATCGCCAGGAGTGTTGCATAGGATGCGTCCAACACCACGACGCGTTTGACCAGTGAAGGGATCATTCACGTGGCACGATGTGTGATATGTATTCACGCCATAGGCTCTCGCGCGATACCCCGATGACCCGCGCCGGTCGCGAGGCGCCCTGAATGCCCCGTTGCCTGCAAAATCGCACCACAAATGAAGATTTTATTCCACCTCTCGGCGATCGGGTGGGCCGGCGGGGGCAAATGAGGTTGGGGGGGGACTCACTCCGCCTTCTCCGCGTCGTCGCGGATGGCCCGCAGGCGCGCCTTGCGTTCCGCCGCCGTCTCACTCATCGTCGCCGCGAGTCGAGCAAACCGTCAATGAGGCTGGCCGCCGAAACGGAAGTTCCCTCCCACCAGGAACTCGTCAAATCCGCGCTACGCTTCGCGCCATCCACCTTTGACCCCCCATCGAATCTGCGCACACTTCAAGACTCGGGAATGCCCTGAAGAGCCACAGCGCTGGCCGGTACTGACCCACGCGCGAGGCCGAGGATGTTGCGACGTGCCGCGGGCCGGGTATTTCCCGGGCTTGTTCTCGGACGGCTGGCTCATCCTCCGCCGCCGCCGGCCGCAGCGGCGGTGCATGTACTGGTGTCGTCGGTGATGATGCCCTAGGCGCGAGAGCGAGGCTGGGGGGAGGAGGCTTGGGGCGGCGCCCTTCTGCGTCGCGACGCGCGCCTCGGCGAGGGGTTCACCGGCTGCTGCCGCGGGTACGCGGCGGGTCACGAAGGGAACCGCAGCGGCGGCCGCAGCAGTGGCGGCGACCGCGGCGGTGGCGGCGGCCGCGGCGGGGGTGGTGGGGGTGCTGTTCTGAACAACGAGATCACCGGAGCGAGTAGTGTGGAGGACATCCTCGGGTTGGTGAAAAGGAAAGGTGAAGTGTTCGACTTCATCCACGTCGCGAACGCGATGAACAAGATAGTGAGGGCCTCGAGGCGCGGGACGGGCGAGCGCTCGTTGAAGCTGAAGGGCGACCGGCTGAGTCGGGACCCGAGATTCGCTCAGCTAATCGACTTGGCTCTCTTTCATTGCAAGAGCTTTCGAGCTCAGGAAGGGGCCAACGTTCTGCACGCGCTGGGGGTCTTTCACGCGGATCTCGGCGCAATGGCAGTCGACGAAAAGCTGGCTCCGCAACTGGGAGAGATGGTGGAGCGAGTGGCCAGCAAGATGAAACCGCAGGAGGTTGCAAACACGCTCAACGCGTTGTGCAAGATGGATGCGGCGGCGGCGGCTGTGTTGCGGTCGGGGTGGGCAGGCCTGGCGCGGGCGGCGGAGAGGACGGCGAGCGAGATGGACCCACAGGAGGTTGCAATCACGCTGCATGCGTTTGGCAGACTAGACGTAGCGGCGGCAGCGGTGTCGGAATTGGGTTGGGAGGGCTTGGCGGACGCCGTGGAGAGGACGGCGCGCGAGATGAACCCGCAGGGCGTCGCCATGACGTTGCGTGCGATGGCAGTTCTTCCGGCGGTTGCGGACGAGCTGTCATCTGTTGCACGGAAGCACCTCGAAGCCGCCGCGGAGAGGGAGGCTCCCAATATGACCGCGGACGGACGCCGGATGTCGCTGCGGGGCTGTGAGAAGCTCAACCTCCGGACCCCGCGAATGGACAATGACTTGCTTCAATAGTACGAGCGGCTTGCAACCCCCTTATCATCCTAATCATGTGAGCATGCAAACGATACGCATGCGGGTTTTGAGCACTCGACGGGATATGAGCTGACGCCCCGTCCACTGCTATCCACATTCTCCTCTTTGTAACGGAGTGATGTGTTTTGAGCACTCGACGGGATATGAGCCGACGCCCCGTCCACTTCTATCCACATTCTCCTCTTTGTAACGGAGTGATGTGTTATGTAATTATCCAACAAGCTATGCGCAACCCGCTCAACACTTGCACGACGCTCGCCGCCCGCGTGCATCACCCAACACGATCCCCCCGCGCGGCACCGTGACGATGAGGTACGGGGTGCCTCTCACCCCCGCCGCCCCGCCCACCCCTCCGCCGGCATCCTTGCCGGCACCCTGCCGCCGCCACCACCCCATATTCACGCTGGCGATGGTCAGTCACCGCACCGAACCGCATGTCCCAGAGCGGAGGGACATCGTTGTGAATCACCCAGTCAGGTGAATTGAGTGAGTCCCGCTCGATAATGAAGTGTACAAGTGTTGTGTCGCTACGCAGCGCTGCGCGCTGACGGTGGCGGGGCGTTTGCTTTGGGGCCACAATGCTGGCGCTTGCACACTCGCGGCGCCTCAACGCACGGGGCCGGCAACCGCGCAGCGCGTGCCGCCGCCGGTGGTCTCGGTTGACACTCCAGCGCCGCCGCTCGCTCGGCGGGCGCGCTTGAACACGGACGTCCAGCCTCCTCGAGCCCCTCGAACATCCCGAGCGAAACTCATCCATTAATCCACCTGAAGCGAGGTCGGTCTGCAGTGATGGCGCCGGCGGCGGCGACGCTGCAAGCGCGCCTCACGACAGTGTTGGGCGCCGTGATACTCTCCCCCGATGGCGCGTTAGTTCGGCTGGCACGCATGCAAGGCGACAGCAATTGGCTAGGTATGGCCTGGCGGCATTTGCTCGCCACGTCAGTGCGCGTGCGCGCGCCGCTGATGGCAGGCACCAAGCTGTTCTGCAATGGGCGCGGGCGCACGACGGCCCGTGGGGGGCGATGACGTGTACACGAGGGCGGGCACCCGGAGTGTTGCAGTGGGCGCGGGAGCACGGCTGCGAGTGGGACTCGCGGAGAACCATTACACTCAAGAGACGCGAGGGTTCAAATGTGTCTGACGTGGCGAGCAACATCCGACCGCTACGGCCCTGTGGGTAGGCACGTGGGGGCGGGTGTTCTGGCGCGGGCTGGGCCGCCTGCTCTTCCTGCCGCCGCTGTGGATGCTGCTGCACGGCAAAGGCCCGCGCGCATTCCTCGAGGCGGGTTGGGCGCTGGGCACCCAGCGCATCCTGCTCGGAACCGTGCTGTACACAATACAGAACGTGGCATTCATTCTGGCGGTGGAGATGACGTACGTGGCCTCCGTCCTGGCCATCATTGCCACCGGCCCGCTGTGGTGGGGTGGTGCAAGTTTAAACCGGTTGAACCTGCCATTGAAAGCGTCTTGTTCCATCTCTTGAAACTAACATATGATACAGTGCTTTCGAGTGTTGCTTTTGATTAAAATTGCGCCGCTACGCTGTGGTGCGCCGCCTTCAGCACCGTGCTGCTCAAGGTTGGGCCTGGCAGATATTGCTTGCCACGTCATAGGATTCAAGTTCACAACAGCGTTTGAATAATGCCCCTTTATAGGCCTAAACCCTGACAGGCTTAGGGTCTGGCCGCTTGAACTGGTGGAGGGGGTTGATTATTGCTCGACATGTGAGTGCCTTGGGGCTCGATGAACGTTGGTACGCAACGCGAGGATTCGAAATGCACTGGATGAAGTGGCCGGCGAGACGTGCCAGACCTTGGCTCACGGATACCGTGCCGCGGCACACCTGGATGGCCTCTTTCGCGTGTGCGGGGTTCGTGGGGTTCATCTATGCCGGCTCCTTCGACTCGGGGTCCACGCAACGCATCCTGGTACGAGCAGTTACAGCCAAGCCGTTCCCGCAATAAGCCGAACCGTTCCAGCGCCGTGCTAAACCGTTCCCGCACTGTGCCAAACCGTTCCCGCATGTGCCAAACGGGTCCCGCGCTGTGCCAAGCGGTTCCCACTCCGAGCCAAACCGTTCCCGCACCGTTCCAAACCGTTCCCGCACCGTGCCAAACAACAAACCGTTCCAGCACCGTTGCTGAACCGTTCCCGCACCGTGCCGAACCGTCCCCACACCGCGACGGACCGTTCCCGCACCACGCCCAGTCGTTCCTGCACCGTGCCACACCGTTCCCGTACTGCGCCAAACCGTTAACGCACCGTCTCAAACCCTTCCCACATTGTGCCAAACGTTTCCCAATTTCCCGCATTGTGCCAAAACCTGATTCCTGTTGGCAGCGTATCCCATATGATACAGGGCACGGCTGTGGCGCTGCTAGTCCCCATCTTCATAGGTGCGTACTGGGTGCTGTGCAAGAGCAGTCCGGACCACGACATGGTGGGGCCACTCTTTTCCGGACTTTTAATTCATCATGTGCCAGTGTACCCGTGTACCCGTGCTGGATGCGGTGCAAGAGCATCACGTTAGGGCACGGTGTTCGCTTTTCAGCTCAACACATGGAGGTTTGCTCACAGTGTACCAGCGTATCCATACACACTCGCCGCATCCCCCTCTCTGGCCTGACACAGTCAACACGTTTAACTTGTGCCGTTTGTCCGTTTAAGTTACGCAAGTTAGCCCTCTCAATACTCTGAAGCCATTTTCAAGTTGAGCAACTAACAAGGAACCACTTCCGCGAGGCCCTGCTGCGTGGTGCCCGCACTCGCGCTGTCCGGCTTCAGCGGCCCGCTGATTTCACTGGTGGTCATTTTCGGGGGTGGCAACGAGAGTGCCGCACCGCTACTTCCGCTCGACGCCGGCGCTGGTGCCGCGCTCGCCTCCAACGTGTTCCTCGTTGCCGCCGCGTTCATGCTGCTCACCATCGGTATGATCAAACGTATCAAACGAATGACCCCCAAAGTAACGCTCTGCTCTTTCCATCACTTAGACCGATGGTGCATGAAGTGGAGCGCATGTGCATGAAGTGGCAACAACCTCTCATCATTGGAAGCCAAGGTATCTGGCCATAACGGTCTGATGTATACCGCTCTGATATCGGGGGTCTTATGGATCATTGGTAAACCGCCCACATCGTGGTCCATCGTATTCGGTCAAATGACCGTAACTTTCTGACATACACCATTCTAACATCGTGGGCCTTAAGGAGCGGCGCCCGCGACGTGCCTTCCGCCGAGGTGTCGCTCTACATGCTCATCGAGTTGTGTATCGGACCGTTTTTGGTTTGGTTGGCGATGGGCGAGCAACCGACGTGGCAGGTGCTGGTTGGAGCGGGGGGGATCTTCCTCACCATGGGGGTGGAATCATGGCAGGGCCCTACTACGATGTGTACTCATATTGTACCCGTACACACACGCCGCGTCCACATCTTGGCCTTGCTTTGCACTCGCCCCCTCTCCAGCTCTACATCACCTGCCATCTTGTGTCTTAAACCACTAGCAGCAATCCAAACTTGCTACCTTAAGAGTGCGCAAGTGCAGCCACGGGAAAGAGTGTAAGTCCCTGTATCGTGGTGTGGGATTCGGGACTCGATCGAGGCAGCTGCGTGGACAGAGGGCAAGGCGGTGAAGATGCAGGACTTCCTGCTCGGCGGTGGGGGGACGACGGATAACTATGGTATACCGCTCGAGGGTATACCTTCGCCGTCGAATAACGTTGGGACGGTGAAGATGGAGGACCTCAATTTAGCTAGAGCCGAGGGTGACTCGGCGGCGGGTGATAGCAGTAGCCACGCGATCCCGACTTCGCAGGTGTAGCGCTAGTAAGATAGAGGATAAGTAGGAGAAAATGATTTAAATATGAAGTCGACAAGTTTAAGTTACTTACTAATTCACGTGAGGCGTGAGATGGACAATCAACTCCATCCTAATTTGTGGCAATCTCACCGAACATGACACCACTACAGTGATGCGTTTTTGTATTCAACACCGCGCCGCGAGCGCCTCGGCCAGGAACGTGGCGAGCGGAGCGCTGCTACCGCAGAACCCTCCCTCGGGTGACACGAACGCCTCCAGGTTCGCAAAGAAAGCAGCATCCAGGGCCGGCGCCTCCTCCACCTCAGCCGCCTCAACCTCCGGTGCCTCCGCGGTCGCCTCGCCCACGCCGTCCGCATCGGCGGCGGCGACAGCAGCAGCGGGAGTCGAGAGCCGGGAGCCTCCGGGCGTCGGGGTCCGCCGCACGACCTTCACCGGCGGAGGGGGTCCCATCAGCATCGACTTGAGCTGCGCCGCCACATTATCCGCCTCGGACCTCGGCACCCCTTCGTCGCCCGCCTCCGCCAGTTTCTTCCGCATCGCCTTGACGGCATGCTGCATCGCGCGTACCTCCGCCATAAAGCAGGGCCATTGAGAACAAGCACTCGACCGAGATCGGAGCATGACTCACATTCATGGAGAATGCTCATACAGACGCGCGGACTCGATTCTTTGATCTACGTCGGTCGAGTGCTCGTTCCCAATTACCCCCCTGCCATGTCGAAGCACGTTTCACCGACGACGGGAGGAGCAACCGAGGTGGCGCCGTCCTCGGCGGGCGGCGGCGGTGTGATGACGTACACGAGCACGACGGGGGACGATGAACCGCCATTGCTCTTGAAGTCCGAGGGCGCGCCCGCTGGGACGTGCCACTGCGCCGCGACGTAGCGGCGAATGTTGAAATTGAAAGCAAAACTTGAAATCAGTTCATCTTAATTGAGTTTTAAGCGCTTAGATCCAGGCGATTTCAACACAAATTTCATCGGGTCAGCCTGCACCACCCTACCGCGACGGTCCCCGGCCCAGGCGCAGACTGCGGGGGTGTATCGAGGACAGTGTCCTGCTTCTTCAGCGTAGCCGGCACGGGCGCCTCCGGAAAGCAGCATTCGGTTTTATATGCGTCAGATGCCAGGAGGGCGGCATGCAGGGCGGCGGCGCGTGCGAAAGCAGCGTCGGATCCTGGCGCGAAGAGCCCCTGGGCCGGTCGTTAGGGGCTGGTAGATATTGCACGTCACATCATTGAACGCATTCAAACCCTCGTTTCATGAGTTACAAGGCGTATTACGACGTGGCGAACAATATCTAGGAGGGAGAGACGCTTCCGCATGTACAAGGAGGCACCAGGCTTTCGCCCTGCCCTCCGTAAGTCGGTGGAATATTGAGGTACAAGGCGTCTTATGACGTAACGATTCATATCTGACCGGCCTTACCGGAAGCTTGGCCATCAGCCGCGCGAAGGAGGTGATCACCATGCGCGCCTCGGGGGCGTCGGCGCTCGCGAGCTTGGTGTTTGCACTGGTCACCTTGGTGAAGCGGCGCAAGTTGAATTTGTAAGCAAAAATTGATAGCGTTTCATCATAATTTGGTTTCAAGCGCTCAGCTTTTAGCGCTTTCAACTTGGGTTTCGTAGGGTCAACCTGCACCGCCCTGCCTTGGCCTGCGGGCGCCTGGCGTCGCGAGCCACCTCCTCCTCCTCCGCCATCTCCCGCGCCCACGCGGGCCACGACACGCCACTGGCCAGGGGCTTACACTCGTACACTTTTCACCTCAACGTCAGCTCTTTCTGTGGGATACATCGGGTGATTTCATGGAGTAACATTGCCAAGAAACGCTTAGTTTGAGCTGAGAAGTGGACGAGTAGAAGCCCCTGCCGCTGGCGCCGCTCGTGAGGACATGAGACGCGTCCGCCAGCATGCCCTGCATCTTCCCGGCCTTGGCAGCACTCTTGAGGCAGGGCCACATACGGAATGCACGACTTCAACGCAAGTAATGAGGATCTCATACGAAAGGGATACCAGGTAAATGATGCTCTTCGCTTCACAAGTGAGTATAACGTTATCGAGTGCCAGAAACGAGGTTACCAACTGTGGCGGATGACGCCCAAAACATGAATAACCAATCCCCGCCTTGAGGCAGAACGCCAGACGCGCCAGCGCCGGCTGCGATTTCTGGCTATCCGTGTCTGCTTCACCGTGCCCTTCGCCGGCTGCCGCCGCGAGGTAGGGCCTGGCACATATTGCACGCAACGTTAACGACACGCATTTGAAACCTCAATTATTGAATTATATGACATCCAATGACGTGGTGGACAATACATGCGAAGCCCATGGCCAGCCACATCGCCCAGTGCGTTATGAACCCTGGTCAATTGTGTTATGGCATCCTATGATGTGATGTGGCATTCTATACGGCATCCTATATGGCATCCCATGACGTGGTGAGCAATACCTGCCAGACCCTACCGCGGCTACCTCGGCCACGGCGTCGGGGACCTGAAGCGCCGCCAGCTCGAGCAGCAGCGCGCGGAGCAGCGGGCGCTCATGCCCGCCGTCCGGGGAGGCGCACCAGCGAATGCCGGCGACCAGGGGCTTACACTCGTCCACTGTTCAGCTCAACGTAGGCGCTTGTGGGATATATTGGGTGCGTGTGGGATATTGGGTGTTCGTGGAATATATGACAAAGTGCGTCAAACCACTTAGACACTTAGAAACAAGTAGTACTAAGTCGTCCAAATGGAGCGTTCTGATTGGTCGAGCGGGACGGCTTAGCACTAAGTCTCACTTAGTGTCTCAGTGGTTTCACGCACTTTGTCATATTGGGTGCAAAAACGGCTCTGATTGAGCTGAGAAGTGGACGAGTTATAGCCCCTGCCGGCGACCAGAGCAGTCTCCGCGGCGGTGAGCTGGCCCTCAGCGGCGGCGCTGACGCTCCCGGCGGCCAACACCCGGGCGACGTGTCCTCGGGCGAGCGCGACCCGCGCGTGTAGAGCGCCGTTGGTTGACGATGTGGCTTTGCCACACAAGCTCGCGGCTTCATCGAGCGCCGCCGCGGCATCGACGTACCGAGCGAGGCCCTGCGTGACCATCGACTCCCCTAATTTAAGCAGCAATTTGGCCAGAGTGGCAACCATGGGGCTGTGCAGGTTGATCAGCTCGGGGTGCTCCAGAGAGTCGGGGAGCCCAAGGTCATGTGCTGCCGCCCGCACAGCAACCAATGCCTCGGTGTAGCGGCGCAAGTCAAAATTGAAAGCAAACGTTGGCAGCAGTTACCAATATATATACGCTCAAGTGCTGAAACCAAAGGCGCTTTCAACACGGGTTAATGGTGTTAACCTGCACTGCCCTACCTTGGAAATAACACCTTCTGCCTTCGTTGGCTCGCCGCCACGAAGGAACAGCTCCGCGGCGGCGCCGGACACCGCAGCGAGCAGGGCGGCTGTCGGTGGCGGGGCCCCGTGGCCCGCTGGAGAACCGGGTACCGTCATCTCCTTGAGCAGCGCAGCATATGACGCGGCGGCGGCGGCGATATCGCCCGTCTCGGTGAGGGCTCTTGCGCGTGCGAAGGCCAGCTCCTGCGCCGCGTTGACCGCCCCGACCTTGCGCGCGGCCTCCTCTGACTAAGGCCTGGCAGATGTTGCAAGCCACGTCATCCAATGCATCGTGAACCCTCGTGTCTTGAATTGCATGGCATCCTCTGATGTGGCGAGCAACAACTGCCAGGCCCTACCTCGGACGCGGCGGCGTGGGCAGCGCAGGTTTCGCCCTGGCCCAGCTCAAGCAAGGCCCATGCCGCCTCCACTCGCGCTGAGACCCAGAGGCCGTGACCGGCCAACGCGAGTGTAGCTTGAGCGGCTAGTGCACGGGTGCCGCCGCGGGCGAAGCCGGCGGGCGCACCACTGCCGATTGACTCCAGCGCGAGAGCGACGCCCGCGGCTTCGTCGTAGGCAGCCTTGGGGTAGCGACAGCATCCGCATAACATATTACCTCAGAGGACAGGACAGATTAAAGCATGGAGCAGAGGGTAAAGGGAATATAGAGGAGAGGAGAGGTAGAGGAGAGGCAAAGGAGAGGCAGAGGAGAGGCAGAGAAGGGGACACAACTCACCACACGAGGGTGTGCAATGTGGTGACAAGCAAAAACCAACCAAGACTCACCTTGGGGCGGTATTGCGCGCGGAGGACCCCGGCGAGTTGAACCTTAGCGCCCACCAGGGTTTGGAGATGCGCCGGGGAGGCCAGCACCCATGGGGCCTGGCCGCTTCCCGCCACGTCCTCCTCCCCGGACTCTGCCTGCGTGCCCTCAACGTGCGCCGCAACCTTCACCCGCTCCGCCTCCGCGGCTGCCGCCGCCGCCTCAGCCGCAACGCCCAATTTATAAGCAAGCTCCTCTTCGCCCGCCTCTGTGGCGGCGGCGATGGCGGCCTCAGCCTCGGTGGCGGCGGCGGCGACAGTCTCGGCCTTCGAGTAAGGCCTGACACACAATGCCTGCAACGTCATCATCCACATGGAAGCCCCTCGTTTATTGAATTAAATGGAATCACTTGATGTGGCGAGCATCATCTGTCAGGCCCTGCCTTCGCTACGGCAGCCTCCTCCGCGGCGGTCTTGGCGGCGGCGGCTGATTCGGCGGCGGCGGCGGCATTCTTCTCTTTGTCAGCGGTGATGCGCTCTTGCTCTGCCGCTGCAACCGCCGCGATGCTCGCCTCCGTGGTCGCCACCAGGCCTCGCAGGATCCCCTCGAAGGAGGGGCTAGCAGGCATTGCTCGCCACGTCACTTGATGCCATGTAAATCAAGAAACTACGGTCAAATGTGGATGATGATGTGGCGGGTGATATCTGCCAAACGAGGGGCTAAGCTGGCATTACATGACGTGGCGAGCAATATCTGGTAGTCCCTACCTCAGCAGACGTCAGTAGGGCGGAGCGTGCGTCGGCATTGTGCTCCCTGGGGGGACCATCTGCTGGCTCTCCGGTGATGGGGTCCACCGTCAGTCTGGTCCAAGCAGCGGCGGGTGTCGCGGCGGAGGCCAGCCACTTGGCGCGTGCGGATTGGAGCTTGGCTTCGAGGTCGGGGCCGTAAAGTGTGGAAACTGCCGCGGGAACCTCGGCGGATGCCACACAATCCACAGCCGGTTTGTTCGCCGCAGCTCCAGTCGAAAGCGTAGCCTTGAAGCCCGGAGTCACCGGCACGGAGTCCGGACGTTTGAGCACGCTGCCGTCCACTGTGTAGCGGCGCAAGCTGAAATTGTAAGCAAAGTTTGAAACCGTTTCAACATATTTCAGCTTCAAGCGCTGAAAAAACACGCGATCAGCCCAGTTTGAACATGGGTATCACCCGGGTTCAATTTGGGGTCAGATCGGGGTCGACATGTGGTCAACCTGGGGTCAAGCCGAGTTCAATATGGGGTCAACCTGCACCGCCGTACCACGGGGTTGCGGAGCACGGCGCCGGCGGCTCCCGTGGAGATGGAGGGGAGGCCCGAGCCGGCGATGAGGGCGGCCAGGCGATCCGCCGACGTCGCAAAGCACCCCGCGTCGGCCAGCGCCGCCGCCTGCGTGTTAAGGTTGACATTTAATCGACGTCAGTCTCACGATGTGCCGGTTCTCTTTTAACATGATGTTGGGTTCACTTACACAGAGAGATAGGTGCACTTAGACATAGTGATGGGCACACTGAAACAGAGAGTCAGGCTGACATGATCAGAGCGTTAGGTTCACTTAGACAGCGTGTTAGGTTCAAGTGGATGGGTTTGGTTTCCCACCTGCGCCATCTTCGCCTTCGCCGCAGCGCCCGCGTCCTGCAGCGCGTGGGCCGCGAGGTGCTCCGCGACGGCCAGCGCTGGCAGCGCCTCTAGCGGGCGCCCCGCCGCCGCCACCGTCTCGCCCACCGCCGTTGCCTAGGGCCCGGTAGATATTACTCGCCACGTCATCCAACGCACGTTGAACCCTCACGTCATGTATTATATGGCATCCTGTGACGTTGCGAGCACTTCCTGGCAGGCCCATTGCTCGCCTCATCGTCCAACACATAGTGAGTGCATGAGCGCTCGACACGTTCACGATTCTTGATTGAATCAGCATCCTGATACGTGGCGAGCGGTATCTGCCAGGCCCTACCGTGGCCAGCGCACACATGGTGGCGGCGTCGAAGCGGTACATGTCCGACCCTGAGAGCTCAACTTCGTTCCACACCTCCAGAGGTGGGGTCCCGGCGAGGCCAACCAGATCGAGCGCCCGCTGCGGATGTGCGATAGAGGAGCAAAACGGTGCGGCGAGTAGCGCTGCTGAGCACCGAGCGGCTTCCTGGCGGGAGGGTCATTGAGAACAAGCTCTCGAATCGATATTGGTCGTGCACGCATGCCATGCCTTCAGGGTGAATGCTCATACAGACGCAAGGAGGAGGAGCTTGAGATTCAACATCGGTCGAGAGCATGTTCTTCGACTCAACGTCGGTCGAATGCTTGGTTTTAATGACCTCCCTGCCAGGCGCTGCCCCAAGCCGAGCTTCCCCGCGTTGACGCCACCGTACACCGACAGGCGCGCCGCCGCCGCAGCCCCGCGCATGCAGCCCCACAGCCCGAAGCTGCGAAGCCTAGACTCTGGGTCCGGCGGCAGGCAGGACGCTCCAGCGGTCTCCACGGTGTGGTAGCACCCCGACAGCTCGTCCAGGCACGCGCCCCACTCCGCCATGGCACCGGGCATGTCGCCCTCGCGCGCCGTGAGCCAGGGGCAGACATCATATGATGCCATGTGAGCTCAATGTCTGGTTTCGTATCGAAGCGAGCCTTTTCGACTGATCAGAACGTGATACTCCAAAGCCCCAAAAGGTGCATCCAGTACCAATCACAGCACGAACTCTGGCGCTTGATGTAACGCTATCACTGAGCTTGACTTGAGAGACGAAACAATCACGTGGGGTGTGTGCGTGATAGGCATGATATAGTGAGCCCCACCTTGACATCGCCCAGCTCCAGCAGGCCCTGCATGATGCTCCCCTTGTCGCCCACCAGCTTCGCCAGCGTGATGGCTTTCGCATAATCCGCCGAGACGGCCTCGAGGAACAGCGCAGCGGAGGACTTGTCGGAGGCGGTGATTAGGGACTGATGGACAGTGCTCAAAACGTCAAGGCATGCCCATCAACTCAGGAAACTGGGGTTCAAAATGCATTCGATGACGTGGCGAGCACTATCCGACCGATAGATGGTGCTCATCGCGTCATAGGATGCCATTTGACCCAGGAAACCTGGTTCAAAATGCGTTTGATGACGTGGCAGTCACGATGCATCAGTCCCTACCGGCGGCGGAGGAGGCGACGGAGGGGCGGCGGGCTGTGAACGCGGTCTCAAATACCGTGGTGGTGGTCAACGCGGTTTTGGCGTTGGCGGTGGAAGCACGGGGTAGCGTCTTGGCGGCGGCGTTGGCGAATGCAGCGGGGGTAGAGGCCGCGTTATAGGGCCCGGCAGATGTTGCTCGCCACGTCATAGGATGCCATTTAGATAAATACGCAAGGGTTTAACACGCGTATCGATGACGTGGCCGGCAAATGCCTGGCAGACACTTCTCGCCACGTAATAGGATGCTATGTTACTCAGGATACGAGAATACTATAATGTGTCGATGACGTGGCGGGCACTGTGGTTGGATAACCTGGCTGACACCAAAGTTGGATGACATGGCGGGCACTATTTGCTTGTCCCTACCGCGTTAACACGCGCGACGGCAAGCGCGGCAATAGCAGGCGGCGCGTTGGCGTGCGCCAAAGCGAGGCGGGCCTCTGCCGCCTTCCAGTCACTGATCGAAACCTTCACACCGGCGATGTGAATGGACACGAGCGCGGAGGGCAGGACCTGAAGCGCCACCTCGTCGGTGCCAATCACTTCGACTAACTTCAAGCCAAGCATCGCAGCACGATGATGAAGCCCTGCGGCGGCACAAGCCGCAGCCGCACCCGCAATGAGGGACAAGCTAATAGGGGTGAAGGGGTCAAAACACTTCCCAAGCCCCGTACAGAGGGGTCCAAATCCAGCTTTCTGAGTTTCCGTTTCTGTATGGCAACTAGTCTAGAATAAAGGACTGGGCTCGCCGTTTGAGGGGTATATACGGCATATTGAGGGGGTCGTGAGGGAGTTATCAAGTGAGCCCTACCGGAGATGAAGCGGACGGAGAAGTCCACGGCGGCGTGAGGCCTCGAGGCGAACCACGGCGGTGCGACCTTCGCCTTCTTAGATTTGGGTTCGTTGGCTTCGGCCTTGGACTTTGCCACCGCTACCTCGCAGAAGGGTCGTTGAGAACAAGCAGTCGACCGTGATCTGAGCATGACTCACCTTCAGGGTAAATAGTCATATAAACGCGCGGAGGAGGAGGAGGAGGAGTAGGAGGAGGAGGAGGAGGAGCAGGAGGAGGAGAAGGAGGAGGAGGATGAAAGGAAGGAGGTGC
>Ga0307488_10001819_pt1 | contig 17935 bp, 15 predicted proteins | sample SB02metaG_FD_202248 | JGI IMG/M metagenome (GOLD analysis project Ga0307488, IMG submission 202248) | Sea-ice brine microbial communities from Beaufort Sea near Barrow, Alaska, United States - SB 0.2 | ecosystem: Environmental > Aquatic > Marine > Coastal | place: USA: Alaska | collected... | reverse complement strand
GAATTGATTTATTAAGTCTTAGTGGCATTGATTCTGAGGAGATCCTCAGCGGTGTTGAAATAGCTGCGGGCGAGTATACACAAATCAGGTTGAGCATCAGTGACGGCTCTTATGCCCTAGTAGACATGGACAATGATGGTATTGCAGATGATGTGGATCAAGATGGTAATCCAGACAAAATACCTGTCAGGGTGCCCTCAAACGAACTTAAATTAGATGGATTCACTGCTACAGCAGGTGCGCGCACAGATTTAACAGTCGAATTTGATCTACGCAAAGGCATGACTAACCCAAACCCAAACCAAGAGGGGCAATCAGGTTATATTCTAAAACCACGCGGAGTAAGAATTGTCGATAATAGTGTGTCAGGACATATTCAAGGCACGGTCTCAGAAGTTTTGCTATCGGATAATATGTGTAACATTACTCCTACTGATCTTACAGAAAGCGTAGCTAGCGTTTATTTATATGAAGGTGTCGACTTAGACCCAACAACATTGGCCGACAATGGCGGAAGCGAAGGACAAGAAGCCTTAACCAGTGCGGCTGTTTTATATGATGGCGCGGGTAATTATAATTTTGAGATAGGTTTTGTCGCTGCTGCCAGCTATACCCTTTCATTAACTTGCGATGAAGATAGCGACCCAGAGGGCGATGACGAACTAGTATTTATCACAAACCAAGAACTAACAGTTTCAGAGAAAGGTCAAATTACGCAAGTCAGCTTTCCTCAGTAAAATATTCTAGTTCATAAAACAAAGGCGCTGAGATGAGCCTGCGGGGTCAGAGCTGATGAAATATATCCCTTGGACCTGAAACAATCAATTAAAATCAGGGAACGGCGGCTTACCTTAAGATTATCAGTTAGCTGTCGCGGTTTAGTCCTTTCGCTCGAAGCCGCCCTTTAATCAGTTTTGGCGACAGTCGGCTTTCCCATTTTGAGACGGTCACTAAGCTAATGGCGAACGACTGCTAATGGTACAATCATCTTAGTCAGGTTTAACGCACGACCGTCTGCCATTAGGCTCAAACCCGCCTGTCAGTTTATTAGGCAGGGCTGAGTTTCAAACATTAATTCGTCTAATTTTATAGAGTTTACGCTTTGGCTTTTCCTAGTTATAAACATACGTGATTTGGGAGAAATCTAAGTATACAAAATCGCGGGTTTTAAGGGGTGACAGTTTGAAACTTTAATACGCTCGCACAACATCTGTTGGTCTTCTTGAGAGAGACGAATAATTCATGCATTAATTTAAGACTCGTTCGTCATTTTAAATTTTCTATACTTCAATTTTTTGTAATTTAGGGGGTAATTAAAAACTAGTAATACTACCTATATTTTATTTTCGAAAAGACAGTTATTCTAAATTTGTTTACATATATTAAAAAGGTAATAAATGATGAACATTAATTTATTTGAGGATATTGGGGGACAAGCCGCTGTTGACGCTGCTGTTGATATCTTTTATCGGATAATATTGAGTGATGAGAGCATCGCTTCATTTTTCGATGATACTGTTGATATCGATCATGATGCTCAATTTGTTAATCAGAAAAATCACCTGACAAAGTAATTTGATGAGCATCATCATTACATGACTAAAGAAATACGATTGGCCCATGCAACATTAGCAGCATAAGGCTTAAATGAAATTACCTTGCTGCCATCTATGGTGCTTTCTATTTTTCAACAAAAGCTCTTTCAACCACGTAGTCTCCTTGCACACCCTTTTTAGGACTTTCCTTAAAGCCTATTTCATCAATAATGGCGCACGTTTCTTTCAACATGGATGGGCTACCACACAACATGACGCGATCAAATTCTGGGTCAAGTTCGGGTATGCCAATATCCTGATATAACTTTCCTGTTCTCATTAAATCAGTAATTCGACCCTGATTTTTATATGCCTCTCGTGTGACACTTGGATAGTAAATAAGCTGTTCAGTAATCATTTCACCAAGATACTCGTGCTTAGGGAGGTCTTCGGTTATGGTTTTATTGTATGACAATTCATCGATAAACCTCACACCATGAAACAGAACAACTTTTTCGAAGCGTTCATAGGTTTCAGGGTCTTTGATAATACTTAAAAAAGGAGCCAGTCCTGTTCCAGTACCGATTAATAGCAAATTTCTGCCATCGCGTAAATCGTCGATAACCAGTGTGCCCGTTGGCTTACTACCGATAATGACTTCGTCACCAATCGTTAAGTGTTGCAACTTAGATGTGAAGGCACCGCCTTCCACTTTAATGCTGAAAAACTCTAAATAATCCTCATGGTTTGCACTAACGATACTATAGGCGCGTAAGATTGGTCTCTTCTCCTCTTGCTCTAAGCCAATGATGATATATTCCCCATTTCTAAAGCGAAGACTTTGACTACGCGTCGTTTTAAAAGAAAAAAGTGTGTCATTCCAATGAACGACATCAATGACTTTTTCGGGATTGAATTTTCTGAGCATAGTGTATCCTGTAGTCTGGTTATTTTATTTCTTTACCAGCGGCTTGTAGGTCTGCATGGTAGCTAGAACGCACCAATGGGCCAGATGCAGCATGAGTAAAGCCAAGTTCTTTTGCGATAACACCTAGTTGATCAAATTCTGCTGGTGGAACATAACGTTTCACTGCAAGATGATGTTTACTAGGTTGCAAGTATTGCCCTAAAGTGAGCATCTCTACGTCATGCTCACGCAAGTCTTTTAGTACGTCGGTAATCTCTTGGATCGTCTCACCAAGACCAAGCATCAGGCCTGATTTTGTGGCTACTTGTGGATGCATGACTTTAAAGCGCCGTAACAACTCCAATGAATTTTTGTAATTAGCCCCGGGGCGAACTTCTCGGTACATATGTGGAGCGGTCTCAAGGTTATGATTAAACACATCTGGTGGTGCCGTACTTAAAATATCGAGTGCTTTGTCCATCCGTCCTTTGAAGTCAGGAACCAAAATTTCGATTTTTATATTCGGTACCTCCATACGTATCGCATTAATGCAGTCTACAAAGTGTTGTGCCCCGCCATCACGAAGATCATCCCTGTCGACTGATGTAATGACCACATACTTTAATTTCATATCCCGTATTGTGGCTGCCAATTTCTGCGGTTCCTCAGCACTGACTGGTAGAGGTCTGCCATGTGCTACATCGCAAAACGGACAGCGGCGCGTACAAATAGCTCCTAAGATCATAAATGTAGCGGTTCCGTGATTAAAACATTCGTGCAAATTAGGGCATGAAGCTTCTTCGCAAACTGAGCTTAGATTATGCTTACGCATAGCTTGTTTAATTTGATCTACTTTCGCTGTATTACTTGGCAGTTTTATTTTTAACCAGCTAGGCTTTTTTAATGTGGTTTCTTTCTCACTAGTGACTATTTTTACTGGAATAAAAGCCAACTTGTCAGCATTTCGCAGCTTTTCTCCAGCCACATATTTTGATTGTTTTATGTTGTTCATAATATTTGTAAGCCCTACTAATACTCTACGTATTACTAATGAATTTTAGCCGTTTTGACATTTTTTAAGGCCAAAAAATGACTGGTTAGTATTTTACATTGGTAAAGTGTGATGATCTTAATTAGGGTGTAGGTAACATCGTTTTTAAGTTGTCAATGGCATGGACGGGGGCGCTAGGTCCTGTCATCAGTGGCGCGATGGCAGATAGCACTAACTTGTGTTTAGCTAACATGTTTTTCCCAACAAACGCTTGAGCGGTGACAACTAGGCTGAAATGCCCATTTCCCACATTATTAACTGTGACCTGTGCGTCAGTAATTTCATTTATAATCATATCTTGAATTGTCTGATTGATGCTCATGTGATTATTCCTAATTGGATGTGTGCGATTTGTCTAATAATTGAAGAATTGTGCGATTGATTTATTTGCACAGGAGCAGGTATAACGTTGTTTGATTTAACCATCTTCACCACAAGCTATTAAGGCTTTTTCTGGGATAACAAAGAATCCGCATCGGGTTTTTTCTGGCTTACCTTTCATAAAAATGACAACGGCACTATTGATGATACGTTCTTCAATTTCGTTCACGATATGAATATATTACTCCCGATGATTTGTTGATTAATCATTGTTAATAACTCATTGAAATGTTGTTCAGCTAAGAACGCTTTGCGAGATATAATATTTTTTTGACCATTGCGCGCAAACCATTACCTCGCATCGAACTCAAATGACTGAATAAATCAATATCGGTAAAAAATGCTTCGATATTAAAATCAGTTACTTCCTGAGGTGTTTTTTTATTAAATGCACTGAGAACAATACCTGCTAGCCCTTTAACAATTTGGGCTTCACTGTCGACCGCCATCAAAAGAAGATTGTTTGTTTTATCGTATTCGCACACCAGCCATACTTGACTTTGACAGCCAACTATAAGATTTTCGTCAGTTTTAAATGACACGGGTAGGGGAGGAAGTTCCTTACCAAGATCTATTATATAACGGTAACGATCTTCCCAATCATCGAAGAAACACAGAGTCTCTGCGATGTCTTCAGACTTGATTTTAGTACCAAAAGGGCTATCTGATATTTGGGTGATAGGTAGGTTACTCATCAGAATAACCCCATTTCTAATTGCGCTTCTTCGGTCATCATTTCTCGACTCCATGGTGGATCAAGTACAAGGTCGACCTTCACAGTATCTACATTAGGTACTAGCCCAACTTTATATTTAACATCATCTACCAATACTGGACCCATGCCACATGCAGGAGCCGTTAACGTCATGGAAATCAATACGGTATTGCCCTCGATTTTACAGCCGTATATCAAACCCAAATCAACAATGCTGACTGGCATTTCTGGATCGTAAACAGCAGATATCGCTTTCCATACATTACTTTCAATCACCGTTTCATCACCTGAGTCCTCAAATTCTAAAATGATGGGTTCAAACCCAAGAGCATCGGCATCAGTGCCATCAACCCGAGCCATATTACCGTTAACAAGAACGGTATATGCTCCACCTAATGATTGTGTCAGGGTGACAAAAGTATCTTTTTTAATGGTAATAGAAATTCCGTCTGGCACCAGTAGCGCTGGACAATCTTTATTCACAACAATTATTTGTTTTTGCATAATATTCTTCAGTTTATTGAGTTAAATCATCAGACTGAAAAGCTTTCACCACAACCACATTCAGCTGAGCTATTTGGATTGATGAACTTTATTACTTTGTTCAAACCTTCAGTGACGCAGTCAATCTCAGTACCATTTACATAGGGTAAGGCTTCTTGAGTGACGTAGAGTTTTAATTCATCATCATTAATGATGACTAAGTGTTCTTCTGTGCTGGGTTTGTCAATAAAATCCAACACATATTTAAAACCATTGCAGCCACTTTTTTTTACTGAAAAACACAATCCAACTGCGTGCTTAATTTTTATTTTTTGAGTCAAGAAAGTACGCGCACTATCACTTAAAGACACACTTGGCTTACTTGGTTCAAAAGTCATTACAGTCATAATATTACCCATTTTTAATGTGATTTTTAGTTAAAGGAATGTTCTCACTTTAGTCAAAGCTGCAAATAACATTGCCACTTCTTCTTCGGTGTTATACATAGAAAACGATGCGCGTACCGTGCCTGAAATGCCCAGTTCATTCATTAACGGCATTGTGCAATGATGGCCTGTTCGCACAGCAATACCTTGTTGATTGAGCAAAGTACCTACATCACTTGGATGCGCATCACCCATGAGAAAAGAAACAATAGCGGTCTTATTTTCTGCCGTGCCGTAAATTTGAATGTCATCCATACTATTGGCTAACTCTGTGCAATAGTTAGTTAATCGCTGTTCGTGTGCTATCGCACCCACACGGTCAATGCTGTTTACATAATCGACGGCTGCTGCGAGTCCTATTGCACCTGCAATATTTGGCGTGCCGGCTTCAAATTTATAGGGCAATTCATTCCAAGTTGCCTGCTGAAATGTGACCGTTTTGATCATCTCTCCGCCGGTTTGAAACGGAGGTAGTTGCTCTAATTGAGCTTCTTTGCCATACAACACACCGATACCCGTAGGGCCAAATAACTTATGCCCTGAGAAAACGTAAAAATCACAATTCAGGTCCTGAACATCAACAAAACCATGCCCAATGGCTTGTGCGCCATCTATCACTGTTATGGCATTAACTTGCTGTGCAGATTGCACTATTTCTTTAACCTGATTTATCGTACCAAGCGTGTTGGAGACATGTGTCATAGCAACAACTGCGGTATTTTTATTGAGTAACGTCTTATAAATTGAAAAATTCAGCTCGCCTTTCTCATTTATCGGAGCCACCACAAGTTTGGCACCGCTTCGCTTTGCTGCCACTTGCCAAGGTACAATGTTGGCATGGTGCTCCATTGCTGAAATAATAATTTCATCACCTGGCTTCAAAAAGCTTTGCGCTAATCCACTGGCAATTGTATTGATCGCTTCTGTTGTGCCTCTTGTCCAAACTATTTCATGAGTATGTTTTGCATTAATAAAACTTTGCACTTTACTGCGTGCATTTTCAAACAGCTCAGTGGCATTATCACTCAGAGTGTGGGCACCTCGATGCACATTAGCGTTATTTGTACTATAAAATTGGCTGATAGCATCGATGACAATCTGTGGCTTTTGAGTGGTTGCCGCGTTATCCAAATAAATTAAAGGTTTACCCTTAACCTTTTGTTCTAATATGGGGAAATCTTGCCGAACTTTTGCAATATTAAACGTGCTGTCTTGTTCAACTGCAGCTATAAAAGCCATTGTTATCTTTCTCCTTCGTGGTGTAATGAGGAAAGTAAGCTAGATGAACGCTGTGTAACAAACTCTCGTACACTATTCAGTGGAAGTTGTTCGACTATTTCGGCAATAAAAGCGAGGCTCAATAGACGTTTAGCTTCGACCCTTGGAATGCCTCTAGATTGTAAATAAAATAATGCCTCACTATTGATTTGACCTACTGTGGCACCGTGTGAACATCTCACATCATCAGCATAAATTTCCAGTTCAGGTTTAGTATTGATGGTGGCAGTGCCTGAGAGTAATAAATTTTTGTTACTGAGCTCGGCCAATGTTTTTTGAGCGTTCGGATGAATATGAATACGGCCATTGAAGACAGCATTGGCTTGGTCATCGACTAAACCTCGAAAGACCTCATTGCTGCTGCAATTTGGCGCAATATGTTGCATACAAATATGGTTATCAATTGTTTGTTGATGGCGACCGTAGAAACTGCCTCGAATATCATTACTCGCATACTCCCCCTGCAAGGACACCGTAAGATCATTACGTTTCAATTTAGAAGCAAGGCTAATTTGATGTTGTTGATAAGTGCTACTGTGACCTTGTTTTACACGATGACTGCATATGCTCGTGACACTCTCATCAAGTTGTAGCCGGCTATGGGTGATATGTGCCTTGTCATTTACAAAACATTCAATCACAGTATTAACCATTGCCGTGTGTTTGAATGGTGCGTCTTCATGCTCGATCACTGTGGCTTTACTGCCGGTTTCAGCAATAATTAATAATCGCATCATATTTGTTTTTGGCTGATCGCCTTGTGTCAGATTTACGATGTAAAAGGGCTTGTCGACCTCACAATGCTCTGGAATATGGATAAGTAAACCATCTTCAAGTTGCGCGCTGTTTAGGCTAGAAAAATAGTCGTGGTAATAGTTATGACTCGTATCTAAGTGATCAATAATGAGTTGCTGCTGAGCGGTGTTAGCCTCAGAGAATAAAGTGCTGTAAGGGTTGCTATCAAGGTGTGATAATTCACTCACAAACACGCCATCAACAAAAACTAAACGATACGCATCAAGGTCCTTTATTAAAGACTGCGAAAGTAATTCATTAATGTCGCCGACATTTTTTGATTCGAGTACTTGCATGCTTTGTGCGTCAAGTTGATCATCAGCTAACAATTTTTCAAGCTTAAGATACTTCCAATCTTCGGTTTTTTGGGTCGGTAATTGCAGCACTCTTAAGCGTTCACTTGCCGCATCACGAATACCTTGTAACCACGGATTTTTTTGAGAGGCTTGCTCGTTGATAAAGTCAGTTGTTACTTGCTGTAGATTATTCATTGTTAAGCCTTAAGTGGATTTGCTGATTGCTCAGTTTCACTTTCTAACCAACCGTAGCCTTTTTCTTCTAACTCTAACGCCAGCTCACTTCCGCCAGATTTAACGATTTTTCCGTCGGCTAATACATGCACAAAATCAGGTTGCACATAATCTAACAACCTTTGGTAGTGAGTGATCAAAATAAATGAACGCTCGGGACTGCGTAACTGATTGATACCATCAGCCACTACTTTAAGTGCATCGATATCTAAACCTGAATCAGTTTCATCAAGTAAACATAGCTTTGGCTCTAGCATCAGCATCTGCATGATTTCGTTACGCTTTTTCTCGCCACCTGAAAAACCTTCATTCACACCACGTTTTAAAAAGTCAGTATCTAAATCGACCAGTCGACATTTCTCACGTGCCAGCTTCATAAACTCAACAGCACTCAAAAGAGGCTTGTTTTGATAAGCATGGAGACATTCAAGAGATGTTTTTAAAAACTCAAGATTGCTCACTCCAGGTATTTCAACTGGGTACTGAAAGGCAAGAAAAATGCCTTCCCGTGCACGATCTTCAGGCACAAGCGATAATAAGTCTTTGCCTTCAAACATGACGGTTCCATCGGTCGCTTCATAGTTATCACGACCTGCTAGTACATTGGATAGCGTGCTTTTTCCGCTCCCATTCGGTCCCATAATGGCGTGGACTTCACCAGGTTTAACCTCAATATTTAATCCTTTGAGGATCTCTTTTCCATCAATCTTGGCTCTTAAATTTGCAACGTTTAGCATCTATTGACCTTATTATCTTTTAATCAAGTTTTTATCAGTGTGGTAATACATCTGATGTCTGTTTCATGAAATTTTGTTGATCCTTCGCAGCGCGTTATCCAACCGCACCCTCTAAGCTGATCTCTAATAGTTTTCCGGCTTCAACAGCAAACTCCATTGGCAACTCTTTGAAAACAGATTTACAAAAACCATTAACAATCATGGATACCGCTTTTTCAGGATCGATACCGCGTTGTTGGCATAGGAATAACTGATCCTCACTGACTTTTGATGTTGTCGCTTCATGTTCGACAATCGCACTTGGATTTTTGCTAACAATATAGGGGAAGGTATTTGCAGAACATTTATCACCAATTAAGAGTGAATCGCATTGGGTGAAATTACGTGCACCTTCTGCTTTTGGTGACATATTGACTAATCCCCGATAGGTATTAGACCCTTTGCCAGCTGAAATGCCTTTTGAAATAATGGTACTGCGAGTATTACGACCCAGATGGATCATCTTGGTCCCAGTATCTGCTTGTTGTGCGTTTCGGGTTAAGGCAACTGAATAAAATTCACCTACACTATTATCACCCATTAATACTACGCTTGGGTACTTCCATGTGATGGCGGAGCCTGTTTCTACTTGAGTCCATGATATTTTTGCGTCGGTATGGCAGATACCGCGTTTGGTAACAAAGTTATAGATACCCCCTTTACCGTTTTCATCGCCTGGGTACCAGTTTTGAACGGTTGAATATTTAATTTGCGCACCTTCTAATGCAACCAATTCGACGACTGCTCCGTGCAGTTGATTTTCGTCTCGCGATGGCGCGGTACAGCCTTCAAGATAGCTCACATAGCTACCCTCATCAGCAATAATGAGGGTGCGTTCAAATTGACCCGTGTTCATCTCATTGATCCGGAAGTAGGTCGACAACTCCATCGGACACCTAACCCCTTTAGGTATATAGACAAACGAACCGTCACTAAATACTGCACAGTTTAAAGCGGCATAATAATTATCTCTTACGGGGACCACTGAGCCCAAATATTTTTTGATTAATTCAGGATGTTCGATTATCGCTTCTGAAAGTGAACAGAAAATTACGCCTGACTCAGCAAGCTTTTCCTTGAAGGTGGTGATAATAGAAACACTATCAAATACTATATCAACGGCCACACCAGCCAGCATTTCTTGTTCATGTAATGGAATACCTAGTTTTTCGTAGGTACGCAGTAGTTCTGGGTCGACCTCGGCCAAACTTTTAGGTGCATCATCCTGACTTTTGGGACTTGAATAGTAGGCAATAGCATCAAAGTCAATTTCCGGGTAATTGACTTGCGCCCATTCGGGACGCTCCATCTCTAGCCATTTTTGGTAGGCTTTTAAACGCCATTTCAGCATGTATTCTGGTTCATTTTTTTTTGCTGATATTTTTCGTATAACATTTTCATTTAATCCAGGATCAAATGTTTGCATTTCAACATCGGTGATAAAACCCGCTTCGTAGCTGGAATTAATACGCTCATCAATAACATTGCTTTCGCTCATAATGATTAACTCTCTTTTTATAGATTTGCAAAGTAAACAGCGCAGCATCACTTAGACACTTTTATGATCTCGATTGTATTCTGTGAGACTCAAGCACCATAAAGAATACTAATTTAGTAATGTATGTTAGCCTGAATACACTTAATAATCAATACGACACCAAATTGGTATACATTTAGTTTGGAGTGAGTCTTCTAATGGTTAGAATTACAATTAGTAGTGGTTTAATAGATAGATAGTAGTGGTTTAATAGATAGAGTGAAATTCAACCTCGTTATGTTTCATTTTTGAGGCTTTGCTGAATGGGAGCTATCTGGGCTATTCACTACTGAGTGATAATGGGGTAAATAAGTCATACCATTGAGGTATACTATTTTTTATGTTAATGATTGTATTATATATTTTTAGAGAGAGTCTTTGATGATAAGAATTAGCCGCATGGCAGATTATGCGCTGTTAGTGGTATTTAAAATGCGTAATTTTGATGAGCTAATTACGCTAAGCGGCTTGTGTGATTCGACTCACTTGCCATTACCGACCATACGTAAATTGATGCGTGCACTGACTAAAAGTAATTTAGTCAAATCAGTTAGAGGCCCTCAAGGTGGTTATAAACTGAGTCGTCAACCGGATCAAACATCCATCGCAGAAGTGATTGAAGCCATTGACGGACCAATAGCTCTAACAGAGTGTGCTAAGTTGGATGGGGGGGATTGCCAAATTGCAAGTACATGTGAATTGAAAGAAAACTGGAACATCGTTAACCGTCTTATTTCCAATGCACTTCACAATGTAACACTTGATGCAATGGGACATGTGCCCTTCGATATCAAACAACTGAATTCAGAGTTAATAAAAGTACCTAATTAAAACCAATAACTATTCAAAAATTAGAAGCTGCAACTCGTTATTCACAGTATTTCGCTAAGTTATTGAATGACTTTTGGGCTACCCAGTTTTTAATTTGCTGCATTTCATTTATTTCCCTCTAAAACCCATGACATTCATAGCCCTCAAGTTTTTTGGGCTTTTTATTCATATACAAAAAGTGTTCATAACCTACAGAAAAAGCAAAAGGGTTGGCATTATAATCGGCGTAATATTGATCCCTACCTAATTTTGCTTCGTTTACGCCGGATGCAAAACCGCTTAAGAAGTCATCTCTATGATTCATCAACAAATTTGTAAAATCACCGTCACTATCCACCACTTCAAACACACCCTCATGAATGAATTTATCAAGTAGTGTTGTGTTGAACGAGCCGCTATAAATTTCAGTTTCAGGGTCAAAGTTAACCAATGATGGGCTGTTTCCACTGTTGGCCTCCATGAGAGATACGAATAATTCACGTACTTTTTTGGATATCAATTTACTAACCTTTTAAATTTATTAGATAATAAACAAAGCGCTTTTATGCTGAGAGTCATTGTACTTTTTAATCTAAGCATAAGTGAAGCACTTAAGAGCGAAACTTTATGTCATCAGCATTATTCGCTAGTTCTTTACCCCCTTTTTAAAACCCCAGCGCTGATCAAAGTATTTGATGCATGCTCGAAACAAAATTACTGAGTTAATATGCTTCGACGTTGATATTGATAACGTAAAACAGGGGGGCACTGTTGTCTTTAACACAACCAAAGATAGCGTTTCTAATTAATGTTGAAGGCAACGATAACTCAGATTTTGGGTGGTAATAATTTAAGGAAGAGTGTGCTGTTCAAGCACTTCATTAATGTATTTTTTACAGTATTCTTTGGCTTGGTTAAATTTTTCATGATTGGCGCGACTTAGTGCGCAACGCAACCAAAAGCCATCGATTAATGCCGCAGTCACTTCCGCGGCGTCGTAAGCCGTTTTAGGATCTAACAATTGTTTGAAGCTGTAGCGTAAATTACTGACAAGACGACGTTTATTGATCTCTTGCAGGCGGTACAGCTCCGGATCATGCATAGACTGCCCCCAAAAACTTAACCATGTCTTAGTACTTGCGTCCGCCTGTTGCACGTCTGAGAAATTCAGATCAACGATTTTCATTAGCCGGTCATAAGGGGTATCCGGTGAATCCGATATTTTAAGTTGAGAAAGCAGATATTGAACAGATGCTTCAATTAACGCATGTTTACTACCAAAATAGTGGCTAATAATGCCGGACGACATTCCTGCACGTTTAGAGATAAGACTAATCGTTGCCCCTTTCAAACCGACTTCAGCAACAACTTGAATTGTTGCATCAATCAATTGTTGACGACGCAATGACCCCATTCCTACTTTTGGCATTCCTTTCTCTCGTGGTTAGTTTATTAGTAAGGTCCCAGCATTGATAACAATAGCCTGAACCGATGTGCGTTAAGTATGTTACCAGCCTCTTCATAAGGCCCTGAGGTGACAACGGGACCATCTTTTTCCAATCTTGGATGATGACAAATAAGAATATTACACGAGGTGACTTCCCATAGAGATAATCTAAATCTTCATCATATTAGCTGACTTCACCCTAATGAGTAAAACCGCTTATTAATGCCATCTATCATTACCACTTATTAACAGGATGCCACTCACTTATGTCTCTTAAAAACGCAAAAAAACATAAGCGAAAAAAACATTGCTGGTCTGAGGCTACATAACCTAAGACTCCCAGCCAGTATTATCTGCAAGCTAGCACCTATGACTGTTGTGTATGCTTTTTTATGTTCTTGTTTCTGCCACTGCCATTGTTTTTCAGCAATCATATTGTCGTTTAAATCGACCCGAACGCTCAAAGAACTCATGTTCTTAGGTTCGCGAAAGTTGATATCTTCTTCACGCGTGTCGTGAGTAATGTCGTCCCGTCTCGGTTCCAGCAAAGGTCAGCTGAAATTAGATGCTGATCTACATCGTTTTCTCCATATTGATAGGTGGTATAAATGCCATTTCCCCTGATTCTGCGTGGCTATTTATAAGGCTCACCTCAGAAATTAAGCATCATTTGGCTAGAAACTTTTTTGTTTGGGTAGTACTTATCAGCATAGATAGCACTGAAATCAAGATCATCAAAATGATACTTAACTCAGCGTTTTTCACTTTTTAAAACCAGGTTTTGCACCTCCTATGGGATATTTATTCTGCAGTATCGGCATACCTTTGGTATCGCCATAGATGTTGTGTCCTATAAAAATAATAACGTCGGGCTCATCGTCGACAAGGCTACTAAAAATTGGAACGATTGTATGTTGATGCTAGCACGAACCAAATAAAATACGACTTGGTGCAACAACCTAGGGAGCAGTGGTGAACAACAATGCAAAAATCACTCATAATCTAACAAGTGTGTTCTTGCCTTGTTGTACTTATAAAATAGCCACATGTGGTAATAACCGCATGTGGCATTCTGACATTTTTTTACATGACAAACTTAACATTCAGTGCCGCAGTTCGCGGAGCACCAATCCAACCTGCGTTAGGTGCAATGGTACCAAGGTAATTTTTATCAAAGACATTGTTTATAGTGAAGCTAAGTTCCATACTTTCAATGGCTCCACCAAATTCGTATGCCGTTCTACCCAAGTACAAGTCACTCACTACATAAGCGTCAGTTTCCTGAGTATTGGCTTGGTCTAAGAAACGCTCACCTACATATTTAGAGCTAAAACCTGCATAAAAGTCACCTTTGGTATAATCAAAGCTCACCACGGCCATATCCTGAGCACTTCCGAGTACGGTGTTGCCTAGGAATGCTTCGTCTGTATACGTAGAGTCATTCTTGGTATATGAAACATAGATGCCCAGATTATCGGTAATATTATAGTCTAGCGATGCTTCGATACCATCTGACTCAACACCTCCGTCATTGATGTATCCACCGGCAGCTGCTTCTAAGAAGTCGATACCATTAACACTTTCATTACTAACAAACGTAATACGGTTTTCAAACTTTATGTTGTAGTAAGTGATGCTCGCGTTGAAACCAGGGGTTGAATAACGTAGACCAAGGTCAATGTTATCCGCTGTTTCAGGTTCTATTTGGCTAACGTCGGTATCGTCACGCTCTAATACCCCGTCTTTTATTGCTGCAAAGTTTTCAGCATAACCACCAAATACTTCCAAACCTTTTAAGGGTAAAGGGGCAACAAATCCGGCTGATATTAGGGCATCTGAGTCTGATGACACGTTTAAGTCATTTGCGGGCGTAAACTGATCTTCCTTTTTAACGTCAACGTTGAATTTCTTGGCACCCAGACGAAATTTAGCAAAACCAGCATCTATCTCATCTTCAATGTAGTACATCAGGGTTTCGACTGGAAACTCGCGGCTATACTGGACCCAGTAAGGATTGCTTTCATAACGAGGGCTGGTAGCCGCGTCAATGGTTTTATGCCAGCTGCGGTTTTCATCGCGCTGATAATCTTCATACCAAAAACCACCGCGTACAGTATTTGGCATACCCGCAATTGAGGTGTTCCAGACTAAGTCGGCGTTGACGCCGAAACGTTCTTTGTTGTAGTTACTATGACGATTTGAGCTGACAGGCATAGCCCCTTGCTCATAACAACCCGGATCGATTTCTGCTCCGCCACCGCCATAAGGATAACCGATAGAGCTGGCACAACCTTCGTTAGGTGACAAAGATTGACCGTCACGATTAACAAAATAAATACTGCCCGATGATGAGCCGCCATAAGCTGTGGTTGCCGAGTCTAGTTCAGAATGCGGATTACCTGCGCCGTCATCGGTGACGTCGGCTATATAATACGGCATCCATTTACCCATACCTTCATTTTTATGGTAGTAGACGTTGGTACTCACCTCCACTTCACTCACCATGAAGTCTGCTTGCAAATAACCAAATAGGTTTTCACGTTCAGTACCCCAAGTTTCGCGCAGTGCTTGATCCTGGTAAGGCACGCCCGTAAAGTTTTTGATCAGGCCATCCCAGTTAGGCTCTTGCGCATATTGTCCAAGGCCGTAAACACGCTGATATGTATACTCTTCGGCATCGTCGTAGCTTAAATAACCAGTTAAAGCGACTTCGCCAATACGGCTAATTATTTTACCCTCGGCATGATCTCGCGAGTTAGTGACTGAACCGCCCATATAGTCATCATTTTGCTGGGTTGATATAGAGACCCATGCGAATGTATCTTTTGCAATCTCGCCGGTATCGTAACGTGTGTAGAATTTCCGTGCGTTGTACTCACCAAGGGTAGTACTGACAGTCAATTTTTCATCCAAACCTGGACGTATTGTTGTGAAGTCAAGTGTGCCGCCTAACGCTTCGTTAGAACGAGAGCTTATGTCAGCTGTACCCTGAGATACTTCAATGCTTCGTAAATTTTCGGTGTCGATATAACGGCTGGCTTTGGTACCACCACCGTAGTTAGAGTTACCATTGGAAATGCCATCTACGGTCATGCCAATTTGCTGAGATGCCAAGTCCAGTTGAAAACCACGCATCGAGATGCTGGTTGACCATTCGTCTGATCCAAATGGGTCGCCTTCGTTAACCAATACTCCAGGCAAGTTATCGATAATGGATAGCGCGCTGGTCATTGGGGTTTGCTGTTTTTTCATTTCAGAGGAGATGGTGCTGTTTGCATAAGAAACACTGCGGCCGGTAACTTGAATAGTTTCTAATGTTTCGATTGTTTCTTTTTTTGTATCTGCTTGCTGTTCTTTACTAACTTGTGCCATTGCGGGCAGAGAAGTGACAGATAATACAGATAATACTGATAGTGCGATAACGCTTTGCTTCATAGGCAAATTAGGTTTCATAAAAGTTCCTGTTGAATGTATTTTAATAAACGTTCTTAATGTGTGGGAATAATATGCCAACGGAATATATGTTAATTGATCGTTCAATTAAAATCAAATTTGGTTAATTGTACGTTCAATAAAAAATGCATGAAGGATACTTTTGTTACGTTGGTAGTTAGTGTGCAGCATAAACTTAAAATATAGTAACTTGTTGTTTTTAATGGTTTTATCAAGTTTATAAAAGGATTTAATTAGGTTCTTTAACGCTTTGATATGATACGGTAGATGCTTATTAAGATTCATTGTTAAGGTTGGTAAAAATACAACCGATTATGATTATAGTTATTAATTGTATTTTGTATTATATCCAATTAATAAGTATTAATATGTAAAATTAATTAGGGCTCTAACTATTTAATCTTGTTGATCGCACCTAATTGACACGATCATATCTTCTAAATAAACTTTGAAAATAACTTGATATGCCAATAAAAAAGCAATCGAAATTAGATTAAATATGAATGCATGTTTAGAGCAACACTCCCTATACAGGTTTATTTTTGTGAATGGCGAACAACACAAAAAAGGTTATTAATAAAATCATAAACGTTGCACGTTATTTAACCAGTCTTGATGATTATTTATGCTCTAAAGTTTTTCAGTGTCTTATGCATTTATGGAATATTAATATGTGAAACCGGTTTGTTTTTGATGAACAAAGTGCGCAACAAAATGGCTGTTTCTGTTTAACTTAAGGGGCATATGCTCAGGGTTTCGCGTGAAGTAGCATCAAAATAGCCTTACTCTCTCCAATAGGTAATATTAGACAAAAAGCTAATACTACTGCCAGCGTGTTTACCTAATGCCTTATAATCAAGTGGTGCTAGATAAAACCATCCGAACACGAGTAATACCAAGCAAAGCTAAGGCAGGAATAATTCTATTTGTACGGGCAACATAAAACTTTAGGATAGAGAAGCTATCTTGCTAAATGCCTCTAGATATTATCCCAGTCTTTAAAAACCCTGAAATAACAAAAAACACGTCAACTCCTGCAAAGCCTCCAGGCATCCAAGACGGATTGAAGAAATAGCACAACAGCTATTACAGCAATGGCTTTTAATCCATTATTATCTTCTCTAATTTGCACTACTTCCGGCTAAATATAAAGCCACTTCATCATGTGTTATAACGTTAAGCACATAGCAAACCAATAGAATAATATTTATTTCAGATGTATTTATAAGTGACATGTTTCTACACAAAAAAACATTCTGTGTTTAATTTATGACTTGCCATTAGTAGACATATGACTAGACAGGCCTGATCCTAAAAATAGGAGATGATGTTTAGTTTGAGTGTTATGTATAAAAAAACAGAGTGTTACAGATATTTTCCTGCCTAAACTGATGATATCGTTTTACACAGTTTTGCCAAGTTTCGTTTTAAAGCGAAAAACTATTATTACACTGCAGTTAATTTATCTATTTTAAACCATTTACTAAACAACCATTTCTATATGAAATTCAGTAAGTGTTAGCCAAACGAGAATAAACGATTCCCCACTTCCCAACACCGAGATGAAACGGCAAAAGAGTAGGTAAATAGAAGCGTAAAAGGGGTCGTAGTTAAATTAACTATAGGCGTGTGTTTTTAAGGTATCTTCGATGCCTATACAACTCCTATAAGCAATAAAAAAGGCTTATCTTTCGATAAGCCTTTTTTATTTTTTGGTGGAGCTGGCGGGACTTGAACCCGCGTCCAGAACACGTCAACCGTCGGTACTACATGCTTATTTTGTCTTTTATT
>Ga0307488_10001818_pt1 | contig 17938 bp, 12 predicted proteins | sample SB02metaG_FD_202248 | JGI IMG/M metagenome (GOLD analysis project Ga0307488, IMG submission 202248) | Sea-ice brine microbial communities from Beaufort Sea near Barrow, Alaska, United States - SB 0.2 | ecosystem: Environmental > Aquatic > Marine > Coastal | place: USA: Alaska | collected... | reverse complement strand
ACAATCTACTCAACAACAATCTACTCAACTGCTATCTATGCAAAAAAATTCAGATTCAGCACCACGTTGGGGGCTTATCTTGCCGACCGCGCTTTGTGCTTTGCTGTGTGTAGGGTATGTATACTTCACACCCGCATTCGAATTTAAAATTCACCAAAGTGTATTTTCTACAATGAGCTGGGCTGCGGTATGGCCTGGACTCATTGGACTAACGATATTAGTTGCCAGTTTTAAATTACGTGCCGCAATAGTTGTCCCTGCAGCCGGTGACATATTAATGATCTATCAACAAATCGGACTATTATGCCAAAAAATCGGACAAAATCTGGGACACTCCATTGCCAGAAAATCTGCAGGTTTGAGCTGTTATTTTTACCAGACATTAGAACGGTCGCAATCCTTGCTCAACAACTCAAGTAAACACCTAATCATCGAGACTCCGGGAACTGTGATGGTTGTCGTTTTAGTCCTACTTTTTTATACCTTTGTTAGCTAAACAATCGCGCGTTATGCACCGCAAGAGATACACCAATGAAACGTTTTAAAAATATATTGATTAAAGTGAACAAACAAACAGAACCTGGACTCGATATCGCGGTTATAAGAGGTATCGAATTAGCTAGACGAACCGGAGCAAAAGTCACTCTATTTGATGTGGTAGAGCCACTTGAAAGCATCGTGAGATGTTATATCGATATCGTCAGTCCTGAAGAATTAACCGAGTTTATAGTTGAGCAGCGACTCGATCAACTCACAGAGCTGGCGCAACAACTACAGAGCAAAGATGTGAAAGTAACTCCGCAAGTATGCATCGGTAAAAATTTCATTGAAATTATTAAAGCAGTCATCAACAGAAAAAGTGATTTACTGATTAAAGTCGCCAACGATTGCGAACAGAGCTTCGATAGTAATGATTTTCATTTAATGCGTAAATGCGCAATCCCTGTTTGGATAATCAAGACTACACAATCCAATTCAATCAATAAAATTTTAGCTGCGGTTGACTTGTCGATGGAACAACATGCCGAAGGTCGTGCTCAAAATCGAATGATTATGGATATAGCCTCGTCTTTGAGTAAATTTGAAAAAGCTAAGCTCACTGTAATCTCATGCTGGCAGCTATTCGGAGAACAAGCGCTTAAACATGGGGCATTCGCTAGAGTTTCAACAGACAAAATTGATGAGTTATTAAAAGTGGAAGAGAATGAATATAAAGACAGTCTTGAGATTTTGGTTAGCGAGTATGCGAATTCAAATTTTGAGCAATGTCTGCAAAAAGGCTCTCCTAAATTACTTATTCCAAAATATGCAAATAGTCATAAAATCGATACCTTGGTGATGGGGACTCTTAGCCGTTCAGGGATCCCAGGATTTTTGATTGGACACAATTCAGAGACAGTTCTGCAACGCATCAATTCGTCAGTGATCACCTTAAAACCTGCGGGTTTTCTATCGTCAGTACGTTAGATAATTCTGATTACCCAGACCCTTAATATTCGTAAATATTGACTGCATGATGAGCCATTGCAAATCATCAACTGCAATGTTTAAGCAGGGGGTCGGTGGATAATTTTATTTAACTGAAAAGTGTAGCCACTAAAATAATGCCATTTTTACGGCTCTCGCCTTGAAATTTCATTCGCTATTCAATACATCGTATTTTTCGTGGTTTTATCTTCATTAGTTCGACTTTTATTAAGTAAAAGAAAACACTATTTTAAAGGCTATATGATCGGAGATATTTATGGAACATAAAAAGCAATCATGGGATGCCGAACCTGCAGAAACAGTTGAAGATGGACTGCAACAAGCGTGGCATGCACAACCCCCACAAACTGTTGCTGAAGGATTAAATGCTGATGTGAAGTTAGGATTATCTTCAATCGATGCGACCATTCGGCAGCAGCGATATGGTATGAACAATATTACCGAGCATAAAGGGTCGGGTCCGTTCAAACGTTTCATGATCCAATTTCATCAACCACTTGTGTACATCCTACTAGCCGCTGTAGCAGTGACCATGGCGCTGGGAGAATGGGTTGATTCTGCGGTTATTTTTATGGTGGTTTTATTAAATGCAATCATAGGATTTGTGCAAGAATCGAAGGCACTGCAAGCAATCAATGCATTATCTAAAAGCGTCAAAAGCACGGCGATCGTTATCAGAGATGGCAATAAAATATCCATCTCTGCCGAGAAACTCGTTCCTGGCGATTTAGTCGTTTTACAACCGGGTGACAAAGTATCAGCAGATATGAGGCTGATTAATGTTAAGGACCTCAAGATAGATGAGTCTGCTCTAACAGGCGAATCAGTGGCAACTGAAAAGAATAGTACATTGTTACCAAAAGATAGTGGCTTGGGTGACAGAAGGAATATGGCCTATTCCTCAACTTTGGTGACATATGGTACGGGTTTAGGATTAGTAACAGAAACAGGCGATGCAACGGAAATTGGTAAAATTTCCACATTGATTACGACTACAAAAACCTTAGATACACCACTAACTAAGCGTATTGCGCACTTTAGTCATATTCTTTTGTACGCAATCTTGATTTTGGCAGGATTAACAATCTTTATTGGGTGGTTACACGGACAACCACTGATTGAGTCGTTTATGGCAGCTGTTGCGTTAGCTGTCGGGGCCATTCCAGAAGGTTTACCTGCTGCGGTTACGATCATGTTAGCCATCGGTGTTTCTCGAATGGCAAAACGTCGTGCTGTAATTCGTAACTTACCGGCGGTTGAAACACTAGGCAGTACGACCGTCATTTGCTCAGATAAAACCGGAACTCTGACTAAGAACGAAATGACAGTCAGAGAGCTTTGGAGTGCTGGACAGCACCTAACAACAACAGGCAGTGGTTATGACCCAGAAGGTGATTTTTTCTTACAAGAAAAACTTACTAATATAAGCAACATGCCTTCGGTACTTGAAACATTGACAGCAGGTTTACTGTGTAACGATTCCAACTTGCACGCGCCAAACTCACTAAATGACGGTAATATGCAGTGGTCTATCACAGGTGATCCAACTGAAGCTGCTCTGATTGCTGCCACTATTAAAGCAGACATTAAGCGGGAGGCTATTAGTTTTGAACGCTTAGATACCATACCTTTTCAATCCGAATATCAGTATATGGCGACGCTGAATGTTCGAGATAGTCAGCATATGATTTTTCTTAAGGGTTCCTTAGAAAGTCTGTTACCACGTTGTGTTTCGATGCTTGACGAGAGCGGTAACCCGCAAAAGATGGATACGTCCCTTATCGAGCAACAAGCTGAACAAATGGCAGCCCGAGGATTACGAGTACTGGCCTTTGCTCGCAAACGTGTTGCTAATGATGTTGATACAATTAACCACAATAATGTTGAAGGAGAGATGGAGTTTTTAGGCTTACAAGCCATGATAGACCCACCGAGGCCTGAAGCTATAAAGGCCGTTGCGGTCTGCCATCAGGCGGGTATAGACGTTAAAATGATTACCGGTGATCACGCGTTAACCGCCGGTACCATTGCCCGCCAACTCGGTATTGTAGGTGACAATAGCACTAGCCTATCAGTCACAGGTGCACAGCTCGCAACCATGACTCCCTCAGAACTTGTTGCAGCAGCTCTCAAATATAAGGTCTTTGCCAGGGTAACCCCTGAGAATAAATTGCAACTAGTCAGAGCTCTGCAAAGCGAGGGGCATGTGGTGGCGATGACGGGAGACGGTGTTAACGATGCCCCTGCTTTGCGCCGTGCGGACATTGGGGTGGCAATGGCTATGAATGGAACAGAAGTCGCCAGAGAAGCTGCGGACATGATGCTTATTGACGATAACTTCGCAACAATTCCAGATGCAATTGAGGAAGGTCGCGGTGTTTTTGACAATTTAAAAAAGTTTATCGTTTGGACTTTACCGACCAATGGCGGTGAAGGTCTAGTAATCCTCTTGGCTGTTATGTTGGGTGTGTCACTACCGCTATTACCCATTCATATTTTGTGGGTTAATATGACCACCGCAATATTTCTGGGCTTAATGTTAGCGTTCGAACCGAGAGAAGAGGGCATTATGCGACGCCCTCCAAATCAACCCAATACCCCCATTATTGATGCAACCTTAGTGTGGCGAATAATCCTTGTATCAACGTTGCTTTGTCTTACCTCGTTTGGTCTGTATGAATTTGAACTGAGCCTAGGTGCAAGCCAGGAAGAAGCCCGCACAGTGGCAGTCGCTATGTTTGTAGTTGGAGAAGCCTTTTATTTACTAAATTGCCGATCGCTTAAGCGTTCTTGTTTTGCCGTGGGAATGAATAGCAATTCTTGGATATGGGTTGGAATTGGCATAATGATGTTTTTGCAGTTGCTTTTCACTTACGTCCCTATCATGAACTCATGGTTTAGCAGTGCGCCAATCAGCGCAGAAGCATGGTTGCGTGTGTTCGGTGGTGGTTTACTTATCTTTGCTTCGGTGGGATTAGAAAAACACTGGCGTTTTCGAATCGGATCTCATTAATCGAATACTTTAAGTTTGGCTGGAGATTAACCCTATATATAAAATAAAGTCTGATGGGTAAGTTCAACACAGGAATAAATGGGGTCCATTTACTATGGGGGTCCCACTAATTCATCATCGCTTTTTATTGCTCGGCATGGGACAAGGATTAGCTCCGAAGATCATCAAGATGGAATCATCCTGCTGCAGAAACAAAGTCGATCATCATTAATTCTTATAGAGGTTCTTTAGGCATGTAAAACGTTTGGTATTTTTATGTAAAAATGCTGTAATAATATTTGCTCAGTTTGATGATCAACCATTTGATAATCAACCAAAAGTAAGCAGTGAAGTAGCGACATGCTAATGAGTGTGTACGTTTTAATTTTAGTCCAATCCGAGAGTAACCATATGCTAAAGACAAGACCTGATGGAGAAGTTCAACCTGGTATTAAATGGGGCCCCTTTACTATGCGGATCCCTCTGATTCATATGCGTTTTTCATTGTCCGATATGCTACAGGGTTTTGCAGTAGCTGGCGCAACAGGATTGGCTTTGGTGCCCTATTTTATGGCTTTACTGGGGCTGAACTTTGAAGAAGCGGTGACTATGGCGATGTTTCATAGCACGCTTATCTCTTTTTCTTGGATGTTCTTTGGCGACCCTTATGCGCCAGGCTGGTTAACACCAGCAATACCTTTTGTGGTCGCGTTTATTACAGCACCGGCTTATTTAGGGGACCATGTTTCTCAATTTCAAGCGATGACGGCACTTTCATTGAACTTTGCGTTTATTTTGATTGTGTTAGGGGTGACGGGGCTTGGCGCTAAGATAATTAAAATTGTCCCTAATGTGTTTAAGGGCGGCATTATACTGGGTGCTGCAATTGCCGCTTTTTTGCGTGTAACTAAAGATGGCGATGCGGCGAATGTATTTCAACTAGCTCCTATAGCGGGCACGTTGGGGGTGGTCATTTGTTTAGTCTTTGCCTTTTCTAAGCCTTTACAAGCGCTGGCTATAGATAAAAAGTGGCTGGCGACTATTCTAGGTTTTGGTTTATTACCCGGGTTTGTTATCGCGGGCAGTGTTGGATATTTTACGGGGGAATTTCAATACAATATTCGCTGGGAAATTCTTGATGTGGTCGCTTCTACTACTTCTTTATGGGAAAAAGCTTCACCTTTTGCGATTGGTTGGCCACCAATTGAAACGTTTATGGCTTCGTTCCCCTTAGCGCTAATCACCTATATTTTGTTTTTTGGTGATGTGGTAACTGGCAATGAGATGATAGAACAAGCACAAACCATTCGTACCGATGAAAAGCTCGAGTTAAACGCTAGCCGCGCACATATGGCCACTGGCATTAGAAATATCCTGATGGGTATTATTGCGCCTTTCTTTGCGACTCAAGGAGTGTTGTGGACTGGCATCCAAGTGGTTCTTCTTAAACGATGGACACAAGGAAGAGACAAGTTAGACTCGATTTTTGACAGCATAGGGAGTTTTTATGCGTTTGGTTTACCTTTTCTATTTATATTACTGCCGTTCGTGACGTTGTTAGAACCCTTATTACCTTTGGCCTTAGCGGTCACTTTGGTGTTGACTGCATTTGCCTGTGCCACGTTAGCCTTATCACTTGTAAATGATGCGACTGAACGAGGAGCGATGGTCATTACAGCCATGGCATTTAGCATCTTTGAACCTTGGTTAGGTTTATTAGTAGGTATTATTGTGATTGCCGCTTTATGTGGTTTTCAGGTTTTTATACCTAAAAAAGAAATACTGGTAAAAGAAAAGTAATCTACTGAATATCAACTAAAGACTGCTCTTCAAACAGCCGTTTTTAGTTGTGTTTAAGCATCCTAAACTGCAATTGACTGAACAAACTCAACGTAAAAACGTATCCGTATCAAAAAAGTGAGTGGCCAGCTTTAATTAGTTGATGAGCTTATTTAAACGTATTCAGTAAATTTTTGAATCAATACCTTGGCTGAATAATATTGCCTGGAGTTTTCCTGACGTTTTCATTGTTTGAATAGATTGGTTCAACAAGGGGATAAGTGAACTAAGTTCTTTTCTTAATCTCATTACTAAATTACCGCTAGTATGCAAAGCCGCAGAACTTATCTCTGTATTATTGAGTATTTGCCCAATACTTAGCGGTTTCCCTTTCTAAAATGATGACCTTGAAGCGATCGTTTTTTAACCCCAATATCAGTCGATTTTCGTTCAGAAAATCTGTACGAGTAAATTTGTCATCGTCAAAGTATAGATAACCTGAAATAGTACCCACACGGTTTCCAAAAATTAGATTCTGGGTTCGGAAATAAGAGGGTGTTTTTCTTTAATGAGATTATATATTCTGTAATTTCAAAGTAGGGCTCAGTTGCCACAAATTCCGGTCCAGGGTCATTGTCTTTAAACTATTCAAGGCAAGTGAAATCAAAATCGACTAAGCCATCTATGAGTGCTTTGGCTGCTCGTTTTTGAGGGAAGTTGACAGTTTGAAACTGAATGCCTGAATCAGCTTCCAAAGCTTTTGATAAATCGGTAAAAACGCTGGTTTCACCGATTTTGCTGCATTTCGAAAAGGCACCCAACCACCATTTTCTCCCATATCGAAATATAATATTGTTGCTTCTTTTTTACCTGAAGCAAAACAATGTATTGCTTGTAAACACAAATAAAAAACAAGCCCGAATATGTTAATTCTATTATTTAGTACAACTCACCTATATTGCTAAATTGTGTTTTATTGTTAACCTGAAGTCTCATTAACGTCATCTTCGTCCGTGTCTTGGTTCGTCTCATCCTTGGTCAAACTTGCAATAAAATATACATCTTTTTTCTTGGTGATACGACTGACAATTTCTTCTAAACGTTTTCTATTACCTTCATTGAGGTCACGATTTTGTAGTTCTGTTAAAAACTCAAGGGTGTTCACTTTTTTGTAGGAAAGTAACTCCGCATCGACTAAGCCTTGCAATAAGTTGAGGCTAAAAGCCAGTTCCCGAGGAAATAATAAATACGCCTGATAGAAGTCATCCGTTGCTGCTGCATATTCTCTGTTTGTGTATTTTTGCAATCCAATTTTATTAAATTCAAGGGCTTGTGGTCTTCTTTCGCCGATGGCGTCTTCGCCTTTTGCGACCAACATACCTGAGACCGTTTTTTCATTACCGTCCTCAATGCCTTTGAGCTTCTCTTGACTGAGTTTTAAAAATTCTTTAGCTTTTTCATTATCGCCGGCATTGCGCCAAGCCTGAACTGCATCGGTAACCGTAGATATTTCAGCATCTTGAAGCTCACTCATACCCGGACGAGATAAAATTTCATTCGCTTTGACTACATTACCTTCCATAAAAGCAATCATCGCAAACATATAATCTTTTTTGATGGTTAAGCTTGGGTCTGATAGTTTTCTGCCTGCAGCACCAATCAAATATTTGGCGACTTGCAAGTCTGAAGAGCGTTCAGGTTTAGAACTCAGTTCTGCTTCAGTTATATAACAGCGAGCAAGATCGAGGGATATCTCATCGTAACGTTCGCGAATAGAGCGGTTAGACTCACGCTTTTTTTCTAACAACGTAATGGCTTCTGTGCCACGCTCTTGCGCCTGATATATGTAAGCTTTCAAACGAGCGGCAGGAATAGATAACTCGCCTTCGCGGATTTGATGCATGTAGTTTTCAGCTTTATTGTACTGGTTGTTGTTTACGCTAATGCGAGCCAACCATTCACATGCTTTGACACTGGTGAGTTCTGAACGAGTCAAATCGTGTAATAAGGTTTCACTTTCTTCTATATGCTCATCTAAAAATAGGTTTTGAATCAAGCCCCATTTTGCCCATATGACCTTGTCTGAGCGTTGCAAAATCAAACGGTAAAGTTCTGCAGCCTCTGCATAGCGGCCTAATTTGGTTAGTAGTCTGGCGCGTAGCTTGGTCATAGCACTTTTTTTCTTAGGAAAGGTGTTTTGTTCTATCAAATGGTCTAGTAGCACCAATGCTTGTGGATAATTTTCCTCATCCATCATTTCGTAAACAGGCATAGTATATTTATGTAGGTTAAGACTGCTAGAAATATTCTTAACAAAATTACGTATTGTATAGGGCTTGACCACTAATGCTTCTGGATGCACATCAACAATTTGCCCGATAATCAGCGGAAGTCGGTCAGAGGTAATAAATATTACACAAGTGGTGTGAGTGATTTTTTTCTGCTTCTGTAAGTCTTGTATGACCTCTACACCGTTTTTATTTTGGCCTAAGTGAAAATCCATTAGTAGAAGATCCAATTTCTGATTTTTCAGATTGGCTTTTAGTTCTTGGCCATTACTAAAACAGCTAATTTGGCCAAACCCCATATCCAATAAATGATTACGGATATTAGTTCGTGCCATGCCATTGTCTTCCACAACGGCGACTTTAACTTTAGCAAGTGACATATAAGTGGACTATTTTTTTTCACAAGATCAGCAGCATAGCAGGCGCAGGAGATAAAAATAATCAATTTTTTAACTCTATATCCATCGGTATATAAAAACGCATATTTTGAAGTTGTATAGCTAACGACACAGTTGTTAGTAAACTAAATTGTTTACTTTACGTTAACGTAAAGGTAAAAATTTGTTAGCCTCGTTAAATATAAACTATTTAGGACTACTTATGCATCTTGTTCCGTCTTTAATCAATGGCGAGTTGGTCACATCGACTTCACTGCCAAACATAGCAGTAACTAATCCCGCCAATAATGAAGTGATTGCAGAGTTGACTTGCACCACTGACGCTGAATTAACGCTAGCCGTGGCTAGTGCAAAAGCGGCTTTCGAAGAATGGAAAGAAGTGCCTGCTTCAGAAAGAGCACGAGTGATGATGCGCTATCAGCATTTACTGAAAGAACATCATGAAGAAATTGCTACCATTTTAAGCAGTGAGACGGGTAAAACCCTTGCAGATGCAAAAGGCGATGTTTGGCGTGGTATTGAGGTGGTAGAACAAGCCATGAATATTCCGTCAATGATGATGGGTGAAACCGCAGAAAATGTGGCTAGAGGTATCGATACTTATAGTTATATTCAACCATTAGGTGTGTGTTTAGGCATTACGCCCTTTAATTTTCCTGCGATGATCCCGCTATGGATGTTTCCTATGGCGATTGCTTGCGGTAACACCTTCATTCTCAAACCCTCAGAGCAAGACCCTCTGACGCCAATGAAGTTAGCTGAGTTGTTTGTGCAAGCGGGTGCACCCAAAGGTGTACTTAATGTAGTGCATGGTGGCAAAGATCAGGTTAACGCGTTACTGAAAGATCCAGACATTCGCGCTGTGTCTTTTGTTGGCTCGGTGCCTGTTGGGCAGCATATCTATAAAACAGCTACCGACAACATGAAACGTGCTCAGTGTTTTGCTGGGGCTAAGAATCATTCAGTTATCATGCCTGACTCAAATAAACAGCAAGTCATAAATAACCTAGTTGGCGCTTCTGTAGGCGCAGCAGGGCAGCGTTGTATGGCTATTTCTGTGGCGGTATTTGTAGGCGAGTCTAAAGAGTGGATAGGTGAATTAACTGAACTCTTAAAGGCCGTTAAACCAGGATTATGGGACGATGAATCAGCTGGGTTTGGTCCGTTAATTAGCCCTCAAGCGAAACAAAAAGTCTTGTCATTAATTCAACAAGGTAAAGACGAGGGGGCGACTTGTTTGCTCGATGGTTCAGGTTTTGTTTTAGATAAAGAAGGTTATCAACAAGGTAATTGGGTTGGCCCCACTGTTTTTGCCGACGTGAGCGAAGACATGGTGATTTACCAAGAAGAAATTTTTGGTCCAGTATTGTGCTGTATGACAGTTGATACATTAGAAGAGGCCATTGCTCTAGTGAATCGCAACCCATACGGTAACGGCACGTCTATCTTTACTGCTAGCGGTGCAGCAGCTCGTAAATACCAACATGAAATAGAAGTAGGTCAAGTGGGTATCAACGTACCTATTCCCGTACCACTGCCCTTTTTCTCTTTTACAGGTTGGAAAAATTCTTTTTATGGCGATTTACATGCTTATGGCAAACAAGCCGTGCGTTTTTATACTGAAACAAAAACGATTACAGCACGCTGGTTTGAAGACGATATTCCGTCTGGCCCTAATATGACCATCTCGTTAAAATAGGACGATATTATGAATTTTGACTTAACCGATGATCAACTTGCTTTTGCCGTTACAGCCAAACAATTTGCTGAGCAGGAATTAGCGCCACATGCCGCAAAGTGGGATAGAGAGCATATTTTCCCAAAAGAGGTGATTCAAAAAGCCGGTGAGTTAGGTTTTTGTAGTTTGTATTCGCCAGAAAGCGAAGGTGGTTTGGGCTTAAGTCGCTTGGACTCTTCCATTATTTTTGAACAACTTGCTATGGGATGCACCACCACCACAGCCATGATGACCATTCATAATATGGCCACATGGATGGTGGCAACGTGGGGGACAAGAGAAGCTAAAGATAAATGGTGTCCTAGTTTAGTCACGGGTGAAAAATTAGCGTCTTATTGTTTAACTGAGCCTGGTTCAGGTTCAGACGCTGCAGCTATGCGCACTTCAGCTAAAAAAGATGGTGGGGATTACCTGTTAAACGGTTCTAAGATGTTTATATCCGGTGCAGGTGAAACCGAAGTGTTGGTGGTTATGGCGCGCACCGGCGAAGCGGGTCCTAAAGGCATTTCTGCTTTTGTGATTGATGCTGATGCCGAAGGTGTGATTTACGGAAAGGCCGAAGAAAAGATGGGCTGGAATGCCCAGCCAACACGTTTGATTACGTTTGATAATGTCCGCGTATCAGCAGATTGTTTGTTAGGAGAGGAAGGGCAAGGATTTACTTTTGCTATGAAAGGCTTAGATGGCGGGCGTATCAACATTGCGACCTGTTCAATTGGCACCGCGCAAATGGCATTGGATACCGCTAAATCTTACATGCAAGAGCGTACTCAATTTGGTAAACCACTGGCGGCGTTTCAAGCTTTACAATTTAAGCTGGCTGATATGGCGACTGAGTTAGTGGCTGCCAGACAAATGGTTAGATTGGCTGCGTTCAAGCTGGACAATGAAGACCCAGAATGCAGTGCTTATTGCGCAATGGCAAAACGCTTTGCCACCGATGTTGGTTTTAATGTGTGTAATGAAGCATTACAAATTCATGGCGGATATGGGTATATCAAAGAGTATCCCTTAGAGAGATACGTAAGAGATGTGCGAGTACACCAAATTTTGGAAGGTACTAATGAAATTATGCGAATGATCATTGGTCGACGTTTATTGGCAGAACATGCTGGCGACATTCTCTAAGTATTTTTTCGATCCAGTACCACCGTTAAATTAGGAATATTATGTCTAGTGAAAATGCACCGGTTATTTTTGAGGAATTAACCACCGAAAATGGTTTTAAAATTGGTCATGCCACGTTATCTAAACCCGCTTCGCTGAATGCCCTAGATTTGCCAATGATCAACTTGCTCACGCCGCAACTAGAAAAATGGCAACAAGATCCGAAGATTGCTATGGTGATCTTAGACGGAAGTGGTGAACGGGCTTTTTGTGCCGGCGGCGATATTGTGTCGATGTACAAATCGATGCAGGATTGGGGTTCTGTTAAAGAAAATCCTGATGCTACAGATAGCTTCGCATTACAGAACTTTTTCACCCAAGAATATCAACTCGATCACCTGATCCACATGTTTTCCAAACCAATTTTAGTTTGGGGTAACGGCATTATTATGGGAGGAGGATTGGGCTTAATGAGTGGCGGCAGTCACAGAGTTGTCACAGAAACCTCACGTATTGCTATGCCTGAAATTAGTATCGGTTTATATCCAGACGTAGGCGGTAGCTACTTTTTAAATAAAATGCCAGCAGGCTGTGGTCTGTTTTTAGGGCTGACAGGGGCATTCATTAATGCAGCCGATGCGATATATAGCAATTTAGCCGACTATTTTGTGCCCCATGATGCTAAACAGACTCTCTTTGACAGACTGTTAGCAGCAAATTGGCAACCAGTTCTATTACACCAAACTTTGTCGAGCATTTGCGATGATTTTCACACTTTGCATAGTGAGCAATTACCCCAAGGTAACCTTATCGAATATCAGGATTGGTTCACAAGTTTAGCGACTAAAACTGATGCATCTCAAGCAGCTGAGTACATAATGTCAGTTAATGCTGAAGATAATAAATGGCTGAGCAAAGCACAGAAAACCTTAAGTGCTGGGTCACCTATCACTGCAAATCTGGTTTTTGAACAACTGTTAAGAGGCAAAGACATGACTTTGGCAGAATGTTTTCAAATGGAATTAGGTTTGTCTTGTAAATGTGGTGAGTTTGGAGAGTTCCAAGAAGGTGTTAGAGCGCTGTTGATTGAGAAAGATCACCAACCCAATTGGCGTTTTAAATCTGTTGACCAAGTTCCCAAGGATACTATTGATTATTTCTTTGAAAATAGTTGGTCACAATATGCCCATCCTCTTGCGCATTTAGGCGTAAATTAATAAGAAAAACCGGCAATCAAAATAGGCAACAAAAATGCAAAAACAACACCCTAAGATAGCCTTTATAGGCTTGGGAAATATGGGATCTCCTATGGCGCTCAATCTGTTAAAAGCGGGCTATAGCGTATCTGTATTTGACTTAGTGCAAGCCACTATGGACACTCTGGAACAAGCCGGTGCTAACCAAGCCAATTCTGCATCTGAGGTTGTTCAAAACGCAGATGTAGTCATATCGATGCTGCCTGCGGGTAAACATGTTGAGTCACTTTACATTGCTGAAAATGGGTTAATTAACCAGTTAAAAGCAGGCACCTTGGTGATTGATTCGAGCACAATTGATGCTTTGACTTCAAAAGCGGTTGCCAATAAATTAGCAGAGAGAAACATCCATTTTGTTGATGCTCCGGTATCTGGAGGGGTAAGCGGCGCCACGGCGGGCACTTTGACTTTTATTGTCGGAGGTAAAGAGCAGGATTATGCAACAGCACTTCCAATTTTGCAGGCTATGGGCAAAAATATCTTTCATGCGGGCGACCATGGGGCAGGGCAGGTAGCCAAGATATGCAACAATATGTTGTTGTCAGTATTGATGTTAGGCACCTCAGAAGCGCTACAGATGGCGATCGATAATGGCCTAGATCCTAAAGTAATGTCAGATATTATGTTGCAAAGTTCTGGTAGAAACTGGACTTTAGAATTGTATAATCCATGCCCAGATATCATGCCGAACGTACCTTCATCCAACGACTACCAAGGCGGTTTTATGGTGGATTTGATGAAGAAAGACTTAGGCCTTGCTATGGATACCGGCATTAAAAGCCAATCTTCTACCCCTATGGGCGCGCTGGCACAAAGTTTGTATACTATTCACAGCATGCAAGGTAACGGACAACTGGATTTCTCCAGTATTTTTAATTTATTTTCTAAGCAAGAGAAGTCGTAATGAATTTACAAAATCAAGTGATTGTCATCACCGGTGCGGCCCAAGGTTTGGGTAAAGCTATGGCCGAAGAGTTTGCTAAACAAGGCGCACATATCGCTTTATTAGATATGCAGGCAGAAGCCGTTGAAGCTGCAGCTAGTGAAATCGAAAAGCTTGGCGTCAGAGCCAGTGGTTATGCAGTCAATGTGACTGACGAGAAACAAGTTGAAGAGACGTTTGCAAAAATCGCTGCAGAATTTGGTCAAATCAATGGTTTGATCAATAGTGCCGGTATTATGCGTGATGGGATGTTGCTCAAAGTTAAAGAAGGCAAAGTGGTTAATAAAATGCCGCTAGAACAATTCCAATCGGTATTGGATGTGAATGTCACTGGCACATTTTTGTGCAGCCGTGAAGCGGCTGCACAAATGGTCGAGACCAAGAGCAAAGGCGTTATTGTTAATATATCTTCTGTGTCTCGCGCCGGAAATGCCGGTCAAACTAACTATTCAGCATCTAAAGCGGCAGTGGCGACCATGACAGTCTCTTGGGCTAAAGAACTCGCTCGTTTTGGTATTCGCACCGGTTGTATTGCCCCCGGTCTTGTCGAGACAGCCATGGCCGCACAAATGCGCCCTGAAATGCGTGAAATGTTTATCAAAAGCATCCCTGCTCAGCGTCTTGCTGAAGTGGAAGAGCTTGCTCACGCAGCTAAGTTTATCTTTGAGAATGATTATTTTACTGGCCGAACGTTGGAACTGGATGGTGGGACTAGGGTTTAGAACCATCGAAACAAAATGCGCAGCCTAGCGACAACGGATTAGTCAGGAAGCATTGACATAAGCATCAAGTAAATCAACTATCAATGTGCTGGTTTATCTGATGCTCAAAATGAAAAGGGTACAGAAATATAATAAAAATCAGTTATGTAAACCCTGTATAAAATACCGTGACCTGTACCGAGTATTATTGCTATTTAGTTTGTACATTATTAGGTTAATGACTAATAGCAATAATACTTGGTTGGAAATCTACTTTGATAAAGCAAATTGGTCATTCACTTCATTTTCTTTGGTGTGTACCTCGGTCAAGAAGTACAACATTCGAAAATATGATGCACAATTCAGGTTAATTTAATGTCATTGGGGAGCCATTTATTGATATTTATAAACAAGGAATGCTCTCACTAAGTGATGTTCGAATAACCCCGAAAAATTTCAATCAGGTTTTTGACTTACTCTCCCATCATAGTCTGCAACAGCCGGTTTTGTGAAAGATATGGCTACCATGTCACACCCTTTATTTTAGATTGTCAGATATTATAAGCCAAACATACCTTTTTAATCAGAGACCCTAGTCTATCCACCCCTTTGCTTTTCGCATTGCACAAATTATCCAGAAAAACATGGCGCCCTATAATTTTATGTGGGAACAGTTGTCTCAATAAACACTGGATGTAAGTTGAAATAGGCGCATATTTTATTCTACAGGGTGAGTCATACGTTAAAAGATAAACTGTTTGCAATTTTAAGTTTATTCAATCCTTTTTAGGTTGAGGGATTAATTGGATATTCACAATAACGAGTGGACCTAAAAAGTGTTTTAACTTGTATGGCTATCAGGTTTTTGTGATTTCCTACGACAAGTCAATCCTAGCGTAGGCAAATAAATGATAACCCCTACAGGGTAATCATCTTGCTTACTTACGGGATCCACAGGCAAAAATAACAATCAAAAAATCCGCTGGTTTACATAGCTATCTCTGCTGCGTTTCTCAATAAAAAAACCAGCGGCTATAAAAAATCAACTTATTCTTCAGTATCTTCTGTATTAATTTTGAGCTATGTTAAAAAAATGTAAAACATATGTGTATTTTTTTAACAGTTTACTAGTATCAATATTGCTAATTATGAAATAGGAAATACATCAATGAGTCACTTCTCTCAAGTGCAGGATTTATTGCTACATAATCAACAATTGCACGCTCGCACCGCATTATTTTATGGCGAGTTGTCGGGTGATGCTGAAGGCGAAATGGTCAAAATGTTTCTTAATACCTTAGTCAAACATGAAACTGAACTATCGCACTCCATACAAAGTTATGTACAAAAGGCACCAGCCAAAATACTCAATACTTTTTTTCAATTTGATCACGAACATAATGTAGACGATTTATTTACTATCGAATTCGAGCGTAACCAAATCAGCTGTGATGATGTAGAAGTCTTGGCTAACCGTATGGACGAATATTTCTGTGAGCTTTATGAAGAAATGTCGGAGGCAGTGGACTGCGCAATGGTCCAAGAATTATTTGAAAATTTGTATCTACATATGGTGGAAGAGAAAAAACGTTTGTCCATCGATATCTATTCAATGATAGACATGTAAAAAGCTGTTGGAAAGTGACCTGTGAACGATTAACTTTTTTATAGTCAATCCATTCGTTAATCACTTTGAAAAAATAGTTTGTAGTTAATTTTAGTGCCGCCTTTACGGACGTTGCAAGTGATAAGTCCAGAAAGGTAATTTCGACAATAATGATCGAAAGAACTAATTAATTTTTGGGGTAATTTTTTATGACACAAGCGCTGATTGAACTGTGGCCAATTCTGTTGTATTTCACTTTTACATTGGTTCTATTGGGCGCTGTCATGTTCGCATCGTCTTTATTGGGTCCCCGAACCCGTGGTCATTCTACGCATTTACCCTATGAATCAGGCATTCTCTCCTTGGGCAATGCCCGAGTTAAGTTTGCTAACCACTTCTTTTTATACGCTATATTTTTTGTCATTTTTGATTTAGAAACCTTGTTTCTATTTGCTTGGGCTATTTCCTTTGAGCAGGTTGGGGTAACAGGCTTTATCGAAGCGTTAATTTTCATGCTTATTCTACTCGTCGCTTTGGTGTATTTATGGCGAATTGGGGCACTCAATATTCTTAAAAGACAGCTACCGGAGCAACATTAATGGATTGGAATCTCAGCGACCCTAACGTGGTGCCAAAACAGCTGCCAGTAATCGATGAATCGGTTCGGGAAGACATAAAAAAGAACGTTATATTTACCACTTTGAACAATATGGTCAATTGGGGCCGCAAAAACTCAATTTGGCCTTTTAACTTTGGTTTGTCCTGTTGTTATGTGGAAATGGCGACCAGTTTTACCGCACGACACGACATCGCGCGTTTTGGGGCAGAAGTGATCCGTGCTACGCCAAGAGAAGCTGATTTAATTGTCATTTCAGGTACCGTATTTCGTAAAATGGCACCTGTTGTGAAACACTTATACGATCAATTACTCGAACCTAAGTGGGTCATATCCATGGGCAGTTGTGCCAATTCGGGTGGCATGTATGACATCTATTCTGTGGTTCAGGGCGTAGATAAAATCTTACCGGTTGATGTGTATGTTCCCGGGTGTCCACCACGCCCCGAAGCCTTGATGCAAGGTTTGATGTTGTTACAAGATGCAATCGGCCGCGAGCAACGACCCCTTAGTTGGGTAATCGGTGAAGACAGCAAGGTCAATACCATTGAAAAGCCCAGTCAAAGAGATATTCATAATAGCGAGCGTATGCGTGCTCGTGACCTCACGCCGCCGGATAGGGTGTGAACATGGATCAACCTTCGAAGACAAGTTTACTCAACGAAATTCAGCCATGGGTGATTGGCTCACACTTGCTCGAAGAACACACCGCCGATGAAATCCCAACGCTGTGGGTAGAGCACAAAGACATTGTAGTTCTGTGTGATGCCTTACGTTTTAAACTCACCGCACCCTTTGATTTTTTGTTTGATCTTACTGCCATAGACGAAACCACACGGCAGCATAATGTGATAGCACAGCGCCTTGATTTTACTGTGGTCTACCTATTACGCTCATACGCACGCAATCAGGACTTACGTCTTAAAGTCGCACTGCCACAAAATTCAAAATCACTTGCCTCTGTCACTTCTATTTGGCCAAACGCCAATTGGTATGAGCGCGAAGTCTGGGACTTATTTGGGATTA